>Ga0180301_10000745_pt1 | contig 25442 bp, 31 predicted proteins | sample GuaBasSediGuay16_FD_121797 | JGI IMG/M metagenome (GOLD analysis project Ga0180301, IMG submission 121797) | Subseafloor sediment microbial communities from Guaymas Basin, Gulf of California, Mexico - Guay16, Core 4569-2, 12-15 cm | ecosystem: Environmental > Aquatic > Marine > Hydrothermal... | reverse complement strand
TGGATCATATAGTGGATGAAGCTCTACAACACCATCCTCCCTTAAAACTAAGCGGAAAACTCTTGTCCCCAGCTTCTCCCTAATCTTTTTGGGAATGAGTATTCGGCCTTTCCTATCCATAACGAGCTTTGCCTGCACCATACCCACCATATAATACAGTATCCCACCTGCCTATTTAAAAACCCACCGAGACAAAGCCAGGAGAGGTTGAATCTAAATATCCGCTATTAAGTTAAAGCAGAGTTCACGTGTTTTCCACCTTTAGAGTTTAAGGTAACTTACAGCGAACTCATCCGGGGATAAGGGTTTACGTTAGGCTTTTAGAAGTAAGTATGTAACATAGGTTTCTCCGGAAGACATCATTGCATACAGTAGTTGAAGTCTTCTGGAAATTGTCGGGTACCTTTCTAGCCGGCTACCGTAGAGTTCTATGAGCCTCCTGTAAGCTTCTGATTCGGGAGGTATATGTTTTTAGCTATAAGGTCTCTTAAGCGGAACTGCGTGTTAGCATTGTTTATTCTGTAACTAGAGTTGCTAAGATAGCTACTTCTCCACTACTTACTGTTAACGCTAAGTTCTCTAGCATTACCCAATGTAATGTTGTTTCTAAGTATTCTCTTCCTAATATTCGGAACCCCCATGCCGGCTTTTTCAAAGCCCTCCTTAACCTTCTGGAAAAGCTCAGCTTCTAAACCAAGTATTTGCTCTTTCGCGAAGGAACCTCCCTACCTCCTCTTAATACTTACTATCTTCACTTCCCTCACTATATCCAGTTTTTTTAGCGCATCAACAACTTCTCCTTCACCCACCTTGCTTTTCGAGAAATCAGCTACGATGAACCATTCAGCTACTTCCTCTCTCCTTATTGTTTTTGACACTGTGAATAGTAGGTCTACTCCGTGGTTTGCAAGTACTTGAGCTACTTTAGCTAGTGCTCCAGGCTTATCCAACATAACTATGCGTAATTGGTGAACTTTGGATTCAGCATCGGCTAAAGGTAGCATTCTTATTTCCCTAGTTTCAGTATCGGCTATGAGCATTAGGATTGAGCCTGAAGATAATCCTAGGAGGTCACGTACTTTCGAAGGAATCATAACTCTGCTTTTAGAATCCACTACGACTACTTCGTATAGCTTCATTTTCCCACCTATGTGTGAATATTTACCGTAATGTTTAAATACTCTAACCTCTTACCCACCTAGGTGGGTAAGAAAATGGTGCTTGGAGGGCTAAGGGAATGAGTAAAACACCCCTATACTTAATAGCGTGTTTAATTGTAGGTTTAGTATTAGGAGGACTAATAGGGTGGTATATTAAGCCATCTTCTTCGCCGACGGTTTCAATTAGGGAACAGTGTTTGTATAGGAAAGGTAAATTTAGTGAACCACCTAAGCCAGGTGAAGAAGTTATTATAGTGCATGGTTTCGACGCGAACTATCCGCCATTCACCTTTGTAGCTCCAAACGGTACTGCTATGGGGTTCGACATAGACGTTATTGACTGGATAGCTAAGAAGTATGGGTGGAAAGTAATTCATAAGCCATGGGATTGGTCGACAATAGTTACTGCTTTAGAAAACGGAGACATAGACATTATTGCTTCGGGAATGACGATTACTGCTGAGAGAAGTAGGAAAATCTGGTTCTCAATACCCTACTACACCTACGTACACCAGCTAGTAACTAGAGCAGACGTTGAAATGTCGGCTGAGGAAATACTTAATTCTGGACAGTACATAGCTGTTCAAACGGGTTCTACAGCGGATAAGTGGGCTGATAAACTACTGAAAGCAGGATATAACTTTAAGAAGCTAGGGCTTGACTCATATGTTGCAGCATTAGAGGTTGTTCTAAACGGTAGAGCTATTGCATGCATTACAGACTCGGCATTTCTAGAACCATACTTGAAAAAGAACCCTGAAGACGCAAAGAAACTCAAAGTGGTTACCACCATAGGTGCTCCTGAAGCCTACGGAATAGCTACGAGACCCGAGGACAAATGGTTAAGAGATAAGATAAATGAAGCACTCTCGGAGCTCATGAACAGTCCTGAATGGGATAAACTACTGGAAAAATGGGGTCTAAAATGAAACGTTAATGTTTCAACCTATGTGCTTTAAGAGAGGAGGCTTAGCGGCATGAATGCGGAAGTGCTCTGGTACCTACCGTACATTGTTGAGGGAATATGTTGGACGTTTGCTTTAGTATTTGGCGGTTTAGCGCTAGGTTTCATTATAGGGTTACCTATAGCTATAGGCCAAGTTTATGGTAATAAGGTTGTGAAAGCATTCTTAAACGTTTATGTATGGTTTTTTAGAGGAGTTCCACTGATCGTCCTACTTTTCCTTTTCTTCTGGGGAGTATTTCCAGCAATGGGGATGAAGCTTTCAGCACTAACTACGAGCATTATTGTTTTAGGTCTTAGAAGCGGAGCTTATCAGTCCCAAATATTTAGGGGGGCAATAGAGTCTGTTGGAGAAGGACAAGTAGTTGCCGCTAAATCAATAGGTATGTCAGGCTTCCAAACAATAGTGCATATAGTGTTACCTCAGGCTTTAAGAATAGCTATTCCAGGTTGGACAAACGAGTACGCCATATTACTGAAGGACTCAGCAATATGCTTCACACTGGGGGTTATGGAGGTACTTACGAGAACAAGATACGTAGCAGTATCTACGGGCACATATTTACTCCCATATGTTTTCGCAGGAATACTCTACATTATCCTCACTTATGCTGGAACAAAACTGTTCAACATTGTCTATGAGAAATACAGGATTCCAGGGCTCATAGGGGGTGAGGGAAAGTATGGATAATGATATTGTTTTGAAAGCTGAAAACCTACATAAAAGCTACGGTAAAGTAAAGGTGCTCAAAGGAGTATCTCTCGAAATAAGGAGGGGTGAAACAAAAGTCATTATGGGGCCTAGTGGAGCTGGTAAAAGCACACTACTGAGATGCTTAAACCTACTAACTAAGCCGGATAAGGGTAGAGTGTGGTTGGAAAACGTAGAGCTAACGAACCCCAAAGTAAACATTAACAAGGTGAGGGCGAAAATAGGGTTTGTTTTCCAAGAATTCAACCTATTCCACCACTTAACAGCTCTGGAAAATGTAATGATAGGGCTAACTAAAGTTAAGAAGCTACCTAAAAAGGAAGCGCTAAGAAAAGCTAGGGAAACACTACTAACAGTCCACATAACAGAGGACCTATGGGACAAATACCCGGCACAGCTTTCCGGAGGTCAAAAGCAAAGAGTCGCTATTGCTAGAGCATTAGCTATGGACCCTGTTGTAATGCTTTACGATGAACCCACATCGGCTCTTGACCCACAACTAGTTGGTGAAGTATTGCAGGTAATTAAGGAACTAGCTAGAAAAGGCGTTACAAGCTTAATAGTTACTCACGAAGTAGATTTTGCTTTAGAAATAGCAGATGAAATAATGTTCATGAATGATGGGAAAATAGTTGAAAAAGGCCCTCCCGGTGAAGTAATATTTAATCCGAAGCATGAAGTAACTAGGAAGTTCTTTGAGAAAATAAGTAAACCATATGGTGTAGGAAAATATGGTGTTTTGGAAAGAATTTCTCCCAGCATTATTTAGCGGTATTGTTGCTACTTTAAAGTTGCTTGCAGTAGCAATGCCTGCAAGTGTAGTGTTAGGTGTTTTACTAGGTACCGTAAGGGTTTATGGAGGGAAAATTGTGAAAACTATTGCAACAGCTGTAGTAGTTGTTTTTAGGGGCTTCCCCTTAACAGTAACTCTCCTAATACTGTTTTTTGGACTAGCCGATTTCCACATAAACTTAACACCTTACTGGGCAGCTGTTTTAGGATTTACACTATGTGGTGGATCATACCAGTCCGAGTACATTAGAGGCGCCATAAGATCCATTGATAAAGGGCAGTCTGTAGCTGCTAAAGCCTTAGGTATGAGTAAAACGCAGGAAATAATTTACATAATACTGCCGCAAGCGCTAAGAAGAGCATTACCCGGAATATCTAATGAGCTAATTTACATGGTTAAGTATTCATCATTAGCTTTCATAATAGGTGTACCTGAAATGTTCTCAATAGCTAAAACGTTTAACTCACAATGGTTCATGCCCATAGAAGTATTTTCAATATTGGCCATAATGTACTTAGCTATGACAACTATTGTGACTTTAGGGTTTAAACTGTTAGAGGACAAACTAAAAATACCTAGTACAATATAAACATTTTATCTTGAACATAAAAGTCTAAAGAGGTAACTTGTACAGGTAAAACTGTGCTAAAAAATACTTAGGGATGAAGAACCCGAAGTTAACTGATAAGTGATGAATGGGGAACCTCGCCGACCTCTTCTTTTCATCAACGGACACTTTAGATAGAGGCACTATATACTAAACAATAAACCATAATTTTATGGTTTTCAATTATACGTTACACCTAAAGCTAAGCGGTTTGGTAAGAAATGTTTTATAATAAACAAGCCATAATATTAGCGATGGCAATAGTTCTCGCTGTATTAGTGACGATGCGGCCTTTGGCTACACAGGGGGAGGCTAAGCTCGTAGAGTACAACGTTGTTAAATGGTTTTCTTATCTTAGATTCTTTATTGAGTATTTTGGGGTTGCAACACTAGTTAAATTTAGCAATTCATTTAGCCATGTGGAAATACTGCAAATAGTAGATTTAGACACTACCGATAAGCAAACACCAGGTACTTCCCCCATATCAAACATTATAATAGACGATCATAACGCTATTTTCGTGGTTAGCGAAATCACTCCCTACAACATTGATATTCATAGGGCATCAACATGTTTAGTAAGTGCTTCCTTAGAAAACATGGAGCCAAACAGTATAAATAAGATAGTTTTCCCTTAGAACGAAAGCTTCTACATAGCGTACTGGACGAATTTAGGAACATTTGATGGAGGATTCTACATTGTTAACTTAGCAGTAATCACTACGTACACGTACTATATTAATAAGTACTATGTTTTGGTTGCTAAAGTACTAGATAACTTAGTTGACGAATGGGCTAAAGCATATGAAGTAACTTCTGCAAGTTCTTCTTATCACACCTATATTTTCGATACTGGAGCTGTTGGAGACAAACTATACATTGTAGGAGAAGAGGTTGAAAATGGTCAGTATTCAGCATTCATAATGGCTATTGATGGCTCCTCAGGGTAGCCATTGTTTTTCAAAAAGTTTCAGGGAGGAAACCATAGCACCTATAACAGCATGGACGTCGACTACTATAATGGGAAACTTTACGTTTACTGTGTAGAATACAATTCTTCAGTAGCTGACAGAAGCGATTGGGACATATTCATAGCTATGTTCAGCCTTAATGGGGATCTTGAAAGCTACAGTGTTATAGGTAGGAGTACACGTGATATACCAGATGATGCTTTCTTTGAAGAAGCCCTTCTAGCTGAGAACGGTATGTACATTCTAGCTTCCATAAGCACTACTGATGATCACACTTATCAAGAGTGTATGGCAGAGTTCCCATGGGGTTTTGAAGGGGAATTTGTTTGGGAGGGAAACGTTGGCGAAGAAGAGTTTGAAGCTAAAAACTACGTTGATGAAATATCTGTTAGTTCAAGAAATATTCAAGCACTACCTATTAGCTTATCCTTGGAGCCCATGGATAATGTACTGTATGATACTATTCCAGGTAGTGAGCTAGAACAGTATATTCAAAGCTACAGTCTTCCAAGCGTAAACGTAGCCTACGGTGAATGGTCTGGAAAGCCCATGGAAACATATGTTGAAGACAAAATGGCCTCTATTAAGAGGGTTTTGAAATGGAGGAACCCGGCAAGAACGCTTACGACAAACTCGTAAACACCAACATGAGCCTTAACTCCATAATGGATTACCTGAGAGAACTATGGTAAATCCTACAGTAGCTTGGTTGAAGGGGAGGGTGATATAGAAAACGCACTATACAGTATTAGGGAAGCATATAATGAGCTTAAAGGTTCACTTATAGTTAGCGATATTCCGCCAATTCATTTTGGTTCGGAAACATACAATAGATTAGTGGAAATTTACGGTTCATTACTAGAAAATTATCCGACGGTCTCCAGTAGGCTGCAGTTACTACATGCAATACTTTCCTCAACATAAAATCCTTCTTTTCCAGTTCAATGGCTGATTAATTAACTGATAATGCTTTTTAGAATAAAACTTAGCGCCATGTTTAAACAATCTAGTGGTGTGTTATAGGTATTCTTTTTATTTCTGAAACATCGTCAAAGTCTTTGTCGTCAGAAACAATAGCTCTGTCAATGCTTAACGTCGCAGCGGCAATTAAGCTGTCAAAGAAGCTTAGTTTATACTTCTCCAATATTTCGAGATGTTTAATAAGGGTTAGCGTATTTATCGTTTGCACTTCAACCATACTGTATATTTCAAAAATCTTCTTTAAAGCAAGTAAAGCACGCCTTATTTCCTCAGCATTTTTCCCTCTAGATTTAAGTGTAATTTCGAATTCTAAAAGCGCAACATCGGGAACGTAAAGTTTCCCTCTTAATTCTTCAAGAACCCTAAGCGCTTTCCTATGTCTAGGGTCTCTAGGATTGAGTAGAAATAAAAGTTCTGAGTCAGTTACTGGCATTCTTCATTAACCACTTGACAGCTTTTTCTTCATCCACTTTTTCACTATAGGGTTCCCCTATGACCTCCCCTAGTACTTCAAATGGTGATTCAGGAAGAGGCTCAATGACTATGGTGTTACCGCTAATTCTCAATAGCACTCTGGAACCCTCCTTAAGCTTAAGCTTCTCTCTAATGTTTTTCGGAATAACTAAAGTGTATTTCTTACCTATCCTAACTATGGCAGACAATATTAAGCACCTATCCGAAATCTTACGTTTATGTCAGAAATATTACTTTACCTTCGGAGAAATAAGTTTTTACACTATACTACTTTATTTTCTTAAGTATTGTTGGTAGCATATTCCAACCATGCTTAAATATTCCTAATTCTCCTTTACTACATTCTTTTTCAGTATATTTTACCACATCATCTGGAGCTATGTTTGGCGCATATAGAGCCAACGGTACTGGGTCATCTGTATGTGTTCTTGCTGAAGGAGGTGTTGCATGGTCTGCTGTAACTAGGACTGCTATGTTACCTGGTTTCTCCTTGAGGAACGGCTGCACGAAGTACTTGTCTATTTCCTCTATTCTCTTCTTCTTAAGCTCCATGTTCCCGTCGTGGCCTGGTTCGTCAGGTCCCTTTAAATGAACGTAGACTATATCGTATTCTTTTAGGAGCTTAAGTGTTTCCTCCAACCTTACTTTATAGTCTTTTTCAGGATCCCCTGTAGGTGAAGGTACTTCTCTAACGTATGCTCCGAAAGCCCTACCTATTCCGAGTTCAACAGGCATTTCAGCTATTAAAGCGAATTTAGCACTGTACTTTTCAGGTAAAGGAGTTGTTTTAGGTAATTCTCCACCAGCATCTCTTAGAAGTATTGCGTTTGCCGGAAGCAGGCCTTTCCTTCTTCTCTCTTCGTTAATTGGGTGTTTATCGAGTATTTCAATTGCTTTTCTAGTGAAAATATTTGCTAATTCAGCGGTTATCTTTGCTTCCTCAGTATTTTCCAGTGGTGTAACTTCTTTAATGTATGGTTTAAATGTTTTAGAAGCAACACTAATCAAACCCTTCCTATAATATGCTGGATCACTGTTTTCAACCATTGGTGAAAGCCTATGTTCTCTACTACCTATTATGACAACTGCCCTATGGCCAATTGTTGCTTTAACCCTAGCGTATCCACCGTATTTTCCAAGATCGACGTTATCAACTGCTTTAGCAAGCTCTCTTGCTTCTTCACTTAAAAGGCTCCTCTTAACTCTCCTATCTATGAGCCTAAGTGTTTTAGGGTCTACGGTTGCGAAATTTGCTCTAAAAGCAACTTCGTAGCCTTCTCTAAAACTTAACCCTGCACCTAAAGCTTCTAAGGAGCCTCTTCCAGTGTATACTTCGTGTGGATCATATCCTAGAAGAGAAATTACTGCGGCATCGCTTTCGGGAGCAACACCTTTACCGATAACGTACATTAGCCCGCAAACACCATTTCTAGCTATGAAGTCTAATCCGGGTTTACGGGCTTTCTCAAGAGACGTTACAGGATCTTTAAGGCTATCAGCCATACCGTCGAGAACAAGGTAAAGAAGTTTCACAACACAACCCTCACCGAAATCAAAACGTTCCCGAGAATTTAATTTTTCCCTAGAGAAAGAAACAAAGAATTAGTTTTTAATTTTACCTATGTCTTTACAGCTACTTTGCGAAAAGGATAGCGTACAGTAGCTGTACTCTACTTGAAACTGTTGGGTAGTTTTCGAAGAAATCACCATATATTTCCCTTAGCTTTTCCATAGTCCTACTACTTAGCTTAGGAGGTGTTTTAGATATTATAGTGCCTAAGAGGCTATGGTAAGCTTCGTAAATGATGTTTAACGCTCTACTCTGCTAGTTTAACTATGTCCTCTAGTTGTCCCCGGTAATTGTGCTTCTAATGTATGCGTTTCCATGTCCTTCCACGAACCTTAACGCTCTACCGAACAGCTCCCTAACCCCCCTTACTCCGTCGTGCCGTTTACCCTAGTAGTCTATTGATACTTGGTAGAAGTGCGGTTTTGCTTTTTCAAGAACTTCGGGTTTAAATGCTGATGTAGTTACACTCTATCGCCGAGTAAGAAAGCTGTTGCCATGGCCCACAACCTGAACGAATCGGAGCTCTTTAAGGTAAAAGGTAATGTTGTACGTAACGCTAACACCAGAAACAAACCTCTTCTTCAAATTAGTTTAATTAATATGTTAATATTTCACTTTATGTGATTTTTACCGTATAGAAAAAAATAAATAATAAATTAGGAATAAATACATTGCAAATATAGCGTTATCCACAGGGGTTTCCTATGAAGGTAGTAAAGCTTATTCCAACAACTCTAATTGCAATATTCATTATAGCTCTCGTTGCATCAGGAGCAGTTGCTGCTGAAGTCGGAGAATTAACTCCGCCTAAGGAGACTGCGATTAAATGGATAGATGAGAACATGGATTACATATGGAGTGTTGCTACTGAAATCTGGAGATATGCTGAAGTATCGCTACAGGAGTTCAAGTCATCCAAGCTTCTAGCAGATACTCTTGAAGAAGCTGGCTTCGCTGTTGAAAGAGGAGTTGCTGATTTACCTACAGCATTCGTTGCAACATGGGGTTCAGGAGAACCAGTAATAGGAATTATAGCAGAATATGATGCACTACCTGGGCTCTCCAATTCTACACCAGGACAGCCCGGTCACGGCTGTGGTCATAACCTATTTGGTACGGCAAGCGTTTTTGGCGCAATAGCTTTAAAGGAGGCTATGGAGAAACATGGATTAAAAGGGACAATAAAGGTATTTGGAACTCCGGCTGAAGAAATACTCTACGGTAAAGTAATAATGGTGGCTGCTGGGTTATTCGACGGTGTTGACGCTGTTATAGACTGGCATCCAAGTTCTTCAACAGGTGCAGCATATACAAGTAGTAATGCCTTAGACAATAAAATCTATAGATTTTACGGTAAAACAGCCCATGCAGGTGGAGCACCATGGCAGGGAAGAAGCGCACTAGATGCTGCATTACTTTTCACGGAAGCTATTGAGCGTATTAGAGAACATATGTGGGAGAAGGACAGAATACACTATGTAATAACTAAAGGTGGTGAAGCGCCAAATATTGTTCCAGATTACGCAGAAGTTCATGTATTCATAAGAGCTCCCGATATGAAGCATTTTGTGGAGCTTTCACAGTGGGTTGATGCTGCAGCTTTAGGTGCGGCATTAGCGACCCAAACCAAAGTAGAAATAGAACGTGTAGTTGGATGCCACTTAGTTGTACCTAATAAAGTATTAAACGAGGTCATATACAAGAACTTGTTACTCATAGGCCCTCCAAAATGGGATGCTGAAGATTATGAATTCATAAAAACACAGCTTTCAAAACCATACGAGAAACTTAGCGAGGAAATCGCCGAATTCGAAGGATGGGATATAGGTGAACCATGGCAAGGAACAACAGCTTCTACCGATAGTGGCGATGTTAGTTGGGTTGTTCCACGTGGAACATTTAGAGTAGCCTGCGCTGCCATAGGAACACCATGGCATCATATTGATGTTACTGAGCAGGTAGGTTCAAGATTGGGATATAAATGCTTAAACGTTGCAGCGAAAGTTATTGCTGCCTCAGCTATTGACCTACTTACTAACCCTGATATAATTGGAAAAGCATGGGACGAACTTAATCAAAGAAAACAGCTACTCGGATGGGAGTATAAACCTTTCCTACCGGGAGAAATAAAGTATCCTGAGTATCCATTAACTCCTGAAATCGAAATTAAACCTCCAGCAGCGCCAGAAGCACCAACTACTGCTGTGGAGGAAGAAATCGCTAAAATAAAGAGCAGTGTTGAAGAACTAGGTAGTAGCGTTGAAGAATTGAGTAGCAGTGTCGAAGAATTAAGTACTAAAGTATCTGATCTAGAATCCTTGGTGTCCAATGTTAAGTCTGATTTAGCAGCCGAAGTTGAGAAAATATCGGAAGATGTTAAAGGAGTAACTTCATCGACATACGGCGTAGCGATAGCATGCTTATTAGGCGGAATAGTATTAGGCGTTGGTTTGGCAATACTTGGTTTAAGAAGAAAATAAAGTTGAACATACCCTATTAACATTAAAACATTTTTTCTACTATCCTTTAAGCTTCTAAACTAGAACTTATTTCTTTCTAAATCCCAGTACTCCCGCTTTAATTAAAATAAAACCATGTGTTACTGCTCACGTAATTACACTTAACACCGTATCAATGGAATAATTGTTTTTGAAACTTTAAGGAAATAAAGTTCAAGTCTCCTTCAAGCTTAACGCTTGGTTTTACAGAGGAGGTGAGGATGTAGAGTTTTAAAAGCATCCGTCTTATCTTGAAAGAGTGCAGCTATTTCACGCGTTACTTCATATGGTGTTCAAGGAATGTTTAGGTGAAGAGTGTAATCAAAATAATTTTTACTTTATTACTCAAAATCCATAGAGTTCCTTATTTTCTCAGGTAGCTTGGGGCAGTTTATGTCAAGCCAGTATTTGCTCTCTTCGATTTGTGCTTTAAGTAGAGCTCTGAATTCCTCCATGCTCAAGTATGTTGTCGGTTTAAGCTCCTTTAATCTTTCATCCGATATTCCGGGGACATGTTTTGGTACGAGAACTTTCTCTCCCCATACTGGGTGGGGTTCGTATTCTACTGCTTCACGAACTGCTTGTAGGAGGAAGAGTTCTGTTTCCTCAATTGTTGGGTTTGTTCCTCCAACAGGACTCGGTATTCCTTTTTTGTCTTTTACAAGTATTGGTTCTGGAGCCATAATTGTTTTACTTCCAAGTTTCTTTTCAACCCACCTATACTTAGCAACTATTCTTCCAGTTGTGTTAAACATGTAAACTTCTACTGGGTTTCCTTTCTCAATTCTCTTTAGAAGCATTTCGTAGAATCTTACAACATGTGCTGTGTTAGTAACGCCCATAGTGAATGGTTGAGCGTATCTAGCAACATATCTTACCTTACCTATGACTTCTTTAGACTGTGCTGGATGACCTATTGTTCTACCGTCAGCTAAGGCTTTAGCTGCAATTGCCGGGTCAACTATTTTTATCCAAGCATAATCCGTGAAGTAGCCTGGTGTTAGAAAAACAGCTGTAGTTAAGGGGCCTGAGGAAACTATTTCTCCGTCAAAATACCCTGTGTCTTCAAGTCTAATTACGCTTCTAGAGTTTCTATTTGGCATGCCGAAGTATTGGAAAAGTTTTCCTTCAAAACATGGGTTTCCGCTTTCATCAAACTCCGTGTTTTCATGGAGAGCATAGGGGCTCATAGCAGCTTTCCACATAGCCTCCTGATCCGGTGTTAAATCCTCTGTTTTAGTCCAGCATCCTCTTTCTGAACCGTAGACTCTATCTTCACATATAGCTACTGTGTCATCGTTTCTTATTACCTGGTCTCTAACGTATTCTAAAGGGTTAATTCCGAATTTTTCAACGTATTTTTTAGAGTTTTTAGGTGTCCAAACATAGAGTCCATGGGTTGATTTACCTGTGCCTGTAAGACCCCATATTGAAAGCACTACTCTTTTCCATTTGTTATCAACTGTTTTAACAGTGAATTCTCTTAAAGAAGCATGCTCTCCTGTACATCCCCTCTTGTAAACGTGGAATATCCAGTGGGTTAGTACAGCCTTTTTAATTTCACCTTGATAAGACGATGCAGTTATTATTGTGAATCCGTAATGAGGAAACCTCATAACCATGAGCATATTGTTTGTTCCCGGAATATTTGGGTTTCCTAGGTAATGTGGAATAACAAACACTATAACATCGGGTTCTTCATCTGGTGGTGCCGGAAAAACAAGCTGCTTCCACCTATAAGCTAGATCCGGGAATTGCGGGTCAACGTAGACTGTTGCATGCATTTGAACTCTAGTACCTGGTTTCCCAACGTATCCGTCAACTTTTATTAAAGGTCCTTGCGCTAAAATGTGCTCTAAAACTCTGAGCATTAAGAGTTTATGCTCGTATTTTAGCTCCTCATCTCTCTCTATGACTACAGTGTTTTTCGCTGAACGACTCCAGATATTTGAAGCCCAACCCCACGAGTTATTTCTGTACTTTACACCGTAAAGTTTTGCTCTCTCAAAAAGATCAGGAGGATTATCAAGTATAGCCCTTATACCTATGGATTCCTTAAGTTTAATTATTTTCTCAAATGTTTGAAGAAACATTTTCGGAGTTAGCTCGTTAACTTCAGGAATAACTTTCTTAATCATTTCTTCACCAGCTCTTAATCCTAAAATGTATTGTAGTTGGCTAGGTAAAATAAAAGTTTCCTAGGATGTAAGAAGCAATGTTCTCGAGTAATGTTCCAAAGGTTTCCCTAACCTTTCCCTACATGTGCTCTGAAGTGTACTTTAAGTTTAGGGTTCTCTAAGAAATGTTGGTGGTGAAGAAATGTGGTTAGGAAAACAATAGGGTTGGCAGTAGTTTCGCTATTGATTGTTTCGCTAGTAGCATTGATGAGTTCAACAATTGCGGTTTCAGCTGTAAATCCCGAAAATGCTGTTGCTAAAAAGGTTGTAGAGATCATTGATAGGAAAATGAACGCTATACTTAGATTAGCCGATAAATATGGAGTAGAAGTTAATGAAACATTGGAGGAAAACATAGGGTTAGCTAAGGAAATAATTTCTGAAGCATACTCTTTAGCAAACGAGAAACCCGGGGAAGCCATTAGGAAAGCATTCGAAGCTGCAAAAGTCTTTAGACCCGTAGCAATCCATGTTTTAACAAGTATCCCAGAGAGTGAAAAGCTCCGTTTAAGAATGGAGCAACTAGAAAAAGCCCGTAGAATTTAGGGAAAAGGCTATTGAGAAAATAAGTGAATTAGTAGCTTTTCTAGAAGATAAAGTACATGTTGAAATACCGGAAACTGATAAGAACGAAATTGAAATGCTTAGCGAAAGCATTTCCGAAATAAAAACAACTGTTGAATCAGGGAATTTCAGCATAACACACATTATGGTGTCTCTAAACAAAGTAGATGCGAATATAGCTAAAGTTCTTGTCGAAATAAACAAGGTTGTTAAGCATAGATGGGAAGCTCTCGCCATTCTGGATAGAAGTGCTTGCAAATTTGCCCATACACTAGCGCTTATAGGTAAGGGAATGAATGTAACGGCAAACCTCATTTCTGAAGGAAAAGTTTCAGAAGCAAAACAGCTTCTAAATAGGGAGATAGAGGGGTTAAGCAAGGTTATAGGTTATGTTGAAAGAGCTTTAGAACTTGCTGAGAAAAGAGGGGCAAGCGAAAACGTTACTGAAACGCTTAACAACATAAAGTTGTCTCTAGTAAATGCTAAGGAATACCTCGTGGAAGCATATGATTTCCTAGAAACAATGACACATTAACTGCTCTTACACTAGTAAGTGATGCTTTAAATGAACTTTTAAGCATTGCTGAAAAATACGGTGAAACGTTAAGGCATATGCATGTAGCTGTTGAGAAAGGAGAGAAAATAACTAGGGAAATTAGTGCGAGAATAGAGAGGAAAGTGTTTAAAATAGCAACAACTAAAGCAGCGAAGCTCATAGTATTTCTTAAATCAGTAAATATGAGATTAAATAAGCTGCATAGGCAGTATGAAGAGGGGGCGTTGTCTTCTGAAGAATTTAAGGCGAAAGTTGAGAGAATAGCGGGTTTCTTAGAAATGCTTAAGGAGAAGTTGAGTAAGCTGCCTAAGCAACCAAAGTACATAATTGACATGATAGATGCACTTACTGAAAAAGCATATGGAATGCTTAGTGAAATGTAGTGGAAAATTGAAAAGCCTATATATTTTTTAGTAAACAAACATATTTCACATATTTTCAAAGATAATGAGTGGGCTGCTAAATGCTGAAACACTATGTAGTAACCACCTTAGTGCTTATAATTTTTCTAGCTATTCCTGTAAGTGCAGGTGAAGCTACATATTGTGGAGAAGTTTTCCTAACCCTTCTACCGGAAGGCACAGTTAAGGTTGAGCAAAAAAATTACTGTTGAAAATACTCCCTTAGAAGTGCATTTAGAATTACTAGGTAAACCATTCTATATAGAGGTTATTAGCGGTGATGTAGAAGTCCCGGTAACAATATCTGATAAAACAGCTTCCTTCTTAGCTCTAGAAGAAAACATTACTATAACTTACTTTACAAATGATTTAACCGAGAAACATGGGGAGGAATGGTCTCTTCAATACATGTCAAATTGCGTAATATATGTTAAAATGCCTAGTGAAGCGTTAATATATTATGTAAGCCCTGAATCATTTGAGATATTTTTGGAAAATGAGGAGTTATTGTTAAAGTTTCCCCTGGAATAGTTAATGTAAAATATGTTCTTGTGCCTTCACCTACTAAAGAAACAGTAGCACTTACTGAAGAGTCTGGAGGACTTTCTCCTATATTTCCAAGCACATATTATCATTACCTATTTGTTGGTGCATTAGCTTTAACGCTACTACTATATACCTTATATAAATATATGTTAGGTGGTAGAAAGAGGCTACTTGAAGAACTTGATGAAAGAGATAAGTTAATAATAAATGTTTTAACTAAGCATGGCGAATTGTCTGTTCAGAAAATCATGGAGAAAACAGGTATACCGAAAACACCGCTTTATAGGAGGCTTAAGAAATTAGAGAAAATGGGCTTAATAGAGCCCAATGTAAGGTCAGGTAAAACATACTATAGGGTTAAAAGAAAATAATTTTGTTTTACACTTAAACCACTTCACTAGTTCTTCTTGACTTAAGCTTCCCATAAGCCAGTGTTATTAGTACGCCGCCTATGAATGAAATGAAAAGAAGAAATAATGTAACATAGTCCATAGGGAGACACCGCTAAATAATTTAAGTTTAGCGCTACTTTCTAGCTAACACCTCCGTTACCTTACTTCCGTAAATATCTTAGTATTACTAAGGTAACACTTTAAAAGAGTTTGCACATTTAAGAAGCTTTTTAATTTACTAACCACTTAGAAGCAGCATTAGCGTAATGTAGAAATCTATTTGCTTATGCTTTAAAAAATAATGGGAAGGTAGTGTTTAAAAAATTGTTGAAAAAAGGCTTAACTTCTTTGTCAGCTTCACTATGCTTAAAAGCATTTTCTTATTTTTCTTAAAAGGCATTAATGCAAGGGAAACTCTTTAATTAGAATGTCTGAGATAATGAAACATAGCAGTAACTAGTTAGGTGTAGTTTTTGGAGTGGGATATTGAAGAGTTTAAGAAGAAATTCCCTAATTTGGCTAGGGAAATTCTTGAGAGTAAAAGTTCTGTTCATGTAAAAATTAATTTAAGAAATAATGATCCGTGGAGGGGATATGAGCCTAACGTTTATGACTTCATTAGAAGAGCTGATACAATAGAGCAAGCATTAGAGGTTATAGATTTTCTAGTGAGAAGAGGTGAATTATCTAAAGAAGAAGCTGAGAAAATAAGAAAGAAGCTTCTGGAAAAAGGCTTACATGCCTTCGGACCTAAGAAGGATTTCGGATGGTACCTTAAAACAGCAGGATATAGTTGAAATTATAACTTAGAAACCCAGAATTTTAGATTTAATATGCAATACATTAGCTATCTTTTCTTCTACTCAATCGGCACTCCATAAAAACATGTCAGCGATAACGTTATATTTATTTAAATATTTAAATTTTACCTCTAAGGATACTCATAAAATTAATTTATATATTTAAAATTCCTAAAAGGGTGCAGGGATGAGAATAATATGAGTTCAAAAACAATTATAGCTATAATAATAGCCTTTATTGCAGGGTTAGGTGTAGGTGTTGCAGTAGCCCCCATAGCATGGGTGAAGCAGACACCAGAGAAGAAAATACACTTACTTTTCAGTCTTGATTGGGCAATTTATGGTAGGCACGCACCCTACTTTGTTGCTTTAGAAAAAGGATTCTTTGACGAAGAGGGGTTAAGTGTAGAGATTGTTAGAGGCTATGGTTCAGCAGACACTATTCAGAAAGTAGCAACAGGAGTTGTCGATGTAGGTTTCGGAGATATTTCAGCTCTAATAATAGCTAAAGCTAAGGATCCGGAATTTAATGCAAAAATGGTTGCCATGATTTACGCTAGGGTCCCGTTCGCTGTTTTTGCACTTAAGAGCTCTGGGATTGATGAGCCAAAGGATCTTGAGGGAAAAGTTCTTACAGCATCAGGCCCTGGAGATGTAAACTACGTACTTTTCCCATACTTTGCTAAAGTAACAGGCATAGATCCCAACAGTATAGAGTGGAAATTTGTTAAGCCTGAAGTTAAAGTTCAACTACTCGTTAATGGAGAAGTAGACGCTATAACAGAATTTGCAATGCAAAAACCCGTTGTCGATAAAGCAACAGCAGAAATTGGCGGGGCAAATATGATTTTATGGGCAGATTATGGAGTAAACATTTACAGTAATGGAATAGTGTTTAGAGAGGATTTCATAAAAGAGCATCCAGAAGTAGTTAAAGGGTTTGTGAGAGCTATTGTTAAAGGATTTCTCTACACATTTGAGCATCCAGATGAAGCAGTAGATATTTTGCTTAAGAGGTTTCCAACGCTAGACAGGGAAGTTGCTAGAGCAGAAATAGATATCCTAAAGAAACTAGTTCTTGTTCCGGAAGCAGAAGAGCATGGCATAGGATACTTTGACCCGGAAAGAGTGCAAGCAACAATAGATGCTATAACCGAAGTATTTAATTTACCTAGGAAGGTTTCACCAGAAGAAATATACACTGACGAATTTCTCCCAGGAAAAATATCGTTAGAGCTAATAGCGCCTTTAAAGGCCAATAATATTGCTGCGCTTCTAACCAATTATGAAGAGTATTAGCAATATAGGATGCTGTGAAACTGTAAGCAAAACACTCCTTAACTTTTTTAACTTTTCATTGTTTCCACAAATTACTTTCGGGGTTTAAATAGGAAATGGTTAAAGATGTAATAATTGTGGATAATGTTACAATAGAGTATTATGGTAAAAAGTCTAGGGTTTTAGCGGTAAAGGATGTTTGGTTCACTGTAAAGAACAGGGAATTTGTAAGCATTGTAGGTCCCTCAGGTTGCGGTAAAAGTACAATTCTAAGAGCTATTTCAGGGCTTATACTGCCAACTAAAGGGAAAATATATGTTCACGGAAAGCTTGTTGAAGGGCCTCAACCAGGAATTGGAATGGCTTTTCAAAACCCAAACTTATTACCTTGGAGAACAGCGCTGAAAAATGTTTTATTACCCATTGAAATTCTAGGAGGTAATGTGAAAGAATATGAAAGAAGGGCTTTAGAGCTTTTCGAATTAGTTGGTTTAAAAGGATTCGAGAATAGATATCCATGGGAACTCAGTGGAGGAATGCAACAAAGAGTGTCGCTTATTAGAGCACTTATACATAATCCTGAAATACTACTTCTAGATGAACCATTTGGCGCCTTAGATGCCTTAACAAGGGAGGAACTTAATCTTGTTCTACAAAAGCTATGGATGGCTGAGAAGAAAACTGTTCTCTTCGTAACACACGACATTTCTGAAGCAGTATTTTTAGCCGATAGAGTCATTGTTTTCAAAGCTAGACCAGGCAAAGTAATTCATGAAGAACACATTGATCTTCCAAGGCCGAGAACATTAGATATGAAAACTTCTGAAGAATTTCTAAGATACATTAAGTCTATTAGGAAACACCTTGGCTTAAGCTATAAAGTATAAAGGTGATATGTTATGAGTAGGACACGTAAAATTACTCGTGAAGAAAGAATTAAAGCACTAATTTCAGGATATCTTATGCCCATAGCAACTTTAACAATGATTATAGGTTTATGGGAAGCTATTTGCAGAATTTTCGAAATTCCCGTTTGGCTTCTACCGCCACCTTCAGCTATAATGGCTAGGTTAGTAGAGTTTTGGCCGCTACTATTGTGTCACACATATGTTACATTTTACGAGTCAATTCTCGGATTCTTCGTAGCGGTTATACTTGCTATTCCGATAAGTATTGCAATAGCTTATTCAAGAATGCTGCAGAACACTATTTATCCCATATTGCTTGTTTTTCAAACAGTACCTAAAGTAGCTATTGCACCAGTAATTGTATTATGGTTTGGATTAGGGCTTGAATCTAAAATTGTAATAGCGTTTCTAGTGTCTTTCTTCGTAATAGTGGTGAATTTAACAACCGGTTTTCTAACGGTACCACCTGAACTCATAGATATTGTTAAGCTTTTAAACGCTAAGAAAACGCAAATATTTCTTAAAATAAGGTTACCCTACGCCATGCCGTTCTTCTTTAGCGGGGTTAAAAGCGCAATAACGTTATCTATAGTGGGTGCTGTTATAGGGGAGTTCGTAGCTTCAAGCGAGGGACTAGGCTACATAATACTGGCTGCAGCACCTCAGTTAGACACGGACATAGCTTTTGCGGCAATACTTATGCTTTCAGCAATAGGCTTAGCCCTTTTCGCAACAATACACGTGCTCGAAAGAGCTATTGTTCCATGGGCTTTTAGGGAAACAAGGTAAAAACATTAGTTTCTTCTTATCTCTTCGTTTTAACGTTAAAGAGATGGTGCTCTTATATAAGTTATCATGAATGCAATATAAGCTGCAATAGATATTACCTCATGCAATATTAGAATGTATTTTTTTGCCTTACCTTTAACCAGCAAGCTTAAGGCGCCTGTAATCATAGCTAATGTGAGAAGAATAGCTGTTATTGTAGCATCTAGGTAGTGGTAGTTCATGCTATGTTCTCCTACTAGTTTAAATTGTCGATTTATCCTAAGTATTTTTAGGGGAATGGGAAAGTGGTTACCTTATATACGGAGCTATTAAAAATATTAGCCATGGTATCGCTGGTTGTCTCAGTAGTTCTCATAATTATTGCTTTCCCGAAAATAATTCAGATAATAAAGTATCAACCAGCATTAACAGCTTCACCAACACCTTTACATGTAGAAGTCAAGGTTAACAAGTCAGTAATATTGCTCCCATACCCTAGTCTTAAGGGAAACATTAGTGTTGAAGAAGCTTTACTTATGAGAAGAAGTGTTAGAGATTTCCTTCCTAAACCTTTAACTCTTAAACAGCTAGCCCAAATCTTATGGGCTGCTCAAGGAATTACAGAGTTAAGATACAGGTTTAGGACGGCTCCATCAGCGGGTGCGACATATCCTTTAGAAGTATACGTTGTAGTTAAAAGCGGAGGAGTGGAGAGGGTTAGAGCTGGGATTTACAAATACGATGTCGACACTCATAGTTTATTGTTGGTTAAGGAAGGTGATTTCAGTAAGGAACTAGCTAGGGCAGCGCTAAACCAAGAATGGGTTTTAGAAGCACCAGTCAACATAGTTATTGCTGCCGAATACGAGAGGACAACGAGATACTATGGTAGTAGAGGGTATCAGTACGTTCACATGGAGGTAGGTCATGTAGGTCAAAACATATACCTACAAGCTGTAGCTTTAAACTTAGGTACAGTAGCTGTTGGAGCATTTTACGATGACAAAGTTGCTGAAATCTTAAATTTACCAGCAAACTATAGGCCACTTTACATTATGCCTGTAGGCGCTGTAGTAGGATACGATAAACTAAGCTTTGATGCTTTAGTAGAGTTTTACGAGGAAAACAGAGTAGCTAAAGGTTATAAAAGACCTCCTTAGATGGAAAAAGTTTAAGTGTTAATTAATGCATTATCTCAATGAATCTAATGGTTCAGCAATGTTATGGTGGAAAACTTTATGGAAAAAGGGACCTCAAAATTCGCGGTAGTTACAGCTATTTTTGCTGCACTTTACGCGGTAGCATCATTGCTTACGGCATATATTCCAACGGGAATATTTTTTATACAATTTAGGCCAGCAATAGCTGTACCCATGGTAGCAGCAGTAATTTATCCTCCAATAATTGCAGGGTTAAGTGCGGCTTTAGGAACATTTATAGCAAGTATTGTTAGGTATGGTACGCCATTACTTACAATATTTAGTGGAACTCCAGCGAATTTTTTAGGATTCTACACTATGGGGCTAGCATATAGGCTTTTAAGAAGGAAAAATGTTAACTGGGTTTTCTCATTAATATTATCCTCTATTGCGGGATTGATTGTGGGCTCTTTGATCATAGGCTTAGGGCTATGGTTTATAGCTACAAGTATTGCACCAGGTCTTTTACCTCCAGACTTCGCCAACATAGGTTTCGCAATATTATCCTCTTTTCTACTAGTTTTCGCACCAGCACCAATAGCAGTAATTATAACAATACTTATTATTGAGTCATTAAAGCGGTCAAAGAAAATAAGGAACATATAGGAGAAGGAGGCTATGGTGAAACTTATATTTTTAGGCACAGGCGGTTGGGTTTCACCAGCTAATAGAGGCTATGTTTCAATACTTATAAGACCTAATAGGGTAAATTCACTATACGTCCTAGATTTTGGTGAAGGAGCATTTAAAAGCATGCAGAGATTGAACATAAATCCTCTTGCAATAAAGGCCGTGTTTATTTCACATATTCATGGAGATCACATATTAGGTCTTCCAGGTCTTCTCATAAATCTTAAAGCATATGGATATGATGATGAGTTAAAAATAGTTGCTCCCGAAAACTCTATTGAATTTTTAGAGAAAATCCTTGAAACCTTAGGAGAAAGCCGCATAAGGTATGAAATAATTAGGGCTAAAGCATTTAGAACAGTATATTCTGATGAAAATGTTTCGGTCGAAGCTTTTCCAGCAAAGCACCCCATAGAAACCTTAATGTATAAGATCACGTTGAAAAGTGAAGGAAAAACGGTTTTCTACAGTAGTGATACGTCTCCCTTTAATAAGCTATTAGAGTTCATAAAAGGTTCTAACATCTTAATATATGAAGCATCGTTTCTCGAAGGATTCGAGAAATTTGCTCATTCGAAAGGGCATTCAACAGTAAAAGACGCTATTACTTTAGCTTTAAAATTGAAAATTCAATCATTAATAGTTTTTCATATAGGCTTCTACCTTAAATTACCTAAAAAAGTTGTAATAGATTCAACATCAGTATATTTCCCCGACGATGGTGACGAGTTATTACTTTAAAAGTCTCTTTTCTCGTAGTTAATTAACATTTTTAAAGCATCCTTTATTTGATGAACTATTCGATCTCGTTTAGTCTAAAACTCTTGGTATAGCAGTTATCCCTTTTTCTTCCTAAATAGGGAAACATGAACTAATGGAGACTTTTTCAGAGACAATAATTGTTACTCTATTCTCCTTTTAAAATGTATGAAGAGGATGATCTGCAGATAACTTAAGTAGTTCCATGTTTTAACAGGAAAATTTCTGAATAAGTCTACATGTAATTCGTAAACAGCAATAAAGCTAAATGTAAGGTTTAAAGAGGTCTAAACATATTCTACATTTTTTAGGATCAATAGCCCTATCTATCTTAGTATGGAAACTGCAAACATAGCCTTTAGCAAGAATTTTTAGAACTATTCTTCCAAGTTCAAAATGTAATGTATATTCACCAGGTTTTTCTTGGACTGTTCTTTCAGCAAGCCTTACCACATATCTTGAAACTGCTGACTGACTTATTTTAAGAAGCTTAGCTATTTCTAACTGGTTAAGTTTCATTTCATAGTAAAGTATTTCGACAAGTCTTCTCCTAACAGCTGGATAGACATACCTATTTGATAGTTCATATATTGAAATTCTCATAATTTATAATTTATAATATGATATGTGACATACATATCTTTTTACTTTTAAACATCTTTTCATTCATAAGGGAGAAATATTGTCACAAACTTCTTTCCAACAAGCAATAGCACTATTTCTAAGAAGCCTAACTCGCTTAGTTTGGAAACAATATGTTTTGGTATTTTCTTAGTAAAATCTTTAGCTACAATGCATTCATATTCTCCAACACTAGGTACATAGGCACTGAAGTACTTAATGTTTCATCTTCATCTGTTGCTACCGCCTTTATTCATCGTTTAACCATATTTCTCGGACCAGAACACAAGTATTGCGGCTGAAACCATAGCTGTTGCTGCTTCGAAAAGTTTAAGGAAAGCTACTGCTTGAATAAGTTCTGAAAGAACAAGTATAACTAGGGGAAGCACAACTGCAGTTAAAGGTGCAAGCATAAGTGCTTTCTGAATCTTATATTCTCCACCAAACTTTATTCCTAAAGCGAAGCCAAGTATTGCTCCTGCAAGCGCAAGAAATGCCATACCCATGTAAGCATCACCTCTTTAAGTGCTTTCGATAAACTATTTCGGCCATGGAATTTCTTAAAAGTCTTAAGGGGTAAAGATACCTAGTACCACCGTATATACGCTAGTATATTTCACGGTAAGGTATAGAACCCCGTAATATCGAGAAAAACACCTACTTTACGATGTTATCTAAACCCATAGCTAATTTGGAGACTTATCTCACCAAAAACACAAGCTTGTGATCTCAACATATTTCAGTCATTATTATCTAAGGTGTTTCATAATTATTGACTTAACTATCGAAGCAAAACTTCTACCACCAAACGCTTTAACCTTAGCTTTCCTTAAAACTTCAATGAAATCGACAACTGATAATACTTCATCATAAACCTCGGTATATGCTACTCCAACTTCCTCGGGTATATGGGCATCGCTTCCTCCAATACATGGTTTTCCAAGAAACCTGGCTAACTCAAAAGCTCTCAAATTACTTCTCCAAGGCACTCTACCGTTAATGCATTCGATGGCATCGATTTTTTCTAAGGCTTCTTTAAAATCAACTAGAGGATATTTAAATAGGAAAAACTTACCAAAGGGATGTGCAAATATTGCTATACCGTTGTCGTCATGTATTTTATCTATGAGTTCAAGAATGCTTTCAGATTTCGGGAGTTCTGAAACACCATATACTAAAATATGAGCATACTTTGTAGAAACTTCGATACCAGGTATAGCAATAATACCTATGCCATGTTTTTTAACATATCTTGTTAAGGCTTTACCTCCCTCTAAACAGTCATGATCTGTAACCGCAATTCCCCCAAGCCCCCTACTCAGTGCTGCACGAACTACTTCCTCAACACTCATTTTTCCGTCAGAAAATCTTGTGTGGACATGAAGGTCAATTAACATTCCATACACCAAGTCATGTTGGTTTAGAAATAGTTGAAATTTAAATACTTATGGCCCTTAAAAGTAATTTACGAGTTTTAATAGGGTTTGACTATTTTCATGAATGACAAGGTCAATAACTATGTAGAATAAATGCCATGAAAGAACAATGCGTAACTTTAAATGTTTAGGGAAACATTTCGGGGTTATTGATTAAAGGTTCAAGTGTTTTTTTAAGCTTGTAGAAGTCTCCCTTAACAACTATGTCTGCTGCTTGAGCTACTTCGTAGTTTTTAGGGTTAAATGCTACTCCTAGCTTAGCATACTTTATCATGCAAATATCTATGTTACTATCTCCTATAGCTAACGTTCTACCTATCGGTACATTATATTTTGTCATGAACTTGAAGAGTGCGTTTAGTTTGCAAACAGATTTTCTCATACATCCTTTCACAAGCTGCCAACCTAAGGGCATAGTTAGCCTCCCAGTTATTACCCCATTTTCTACGTGGAGAGTGTTAGCATAAACCTCGTCTATACCTACCTTCTTAGCCACTCTCTCTACGAGAATAGTGTAGGAATCTGATACGGCAATAACTATGAAATTATTCGATTTAAGCCATTCAACAAATTCTTTAGCACCATTAACTAACGGTATTTCATCAAAAGCGCTGACTAAATTCTCTAAAGGCATGTTCTTAAGTAAACTAGCTATTTTTAAACTTACTTCGTAAGCCCATATTTTACCTGCCCTATATTCTTCATATATCTTGCTAATGTGGTCTTTAAAACCTAAATTAGCTATGGCATTAAGGCTTCTACCATTAAGTAATGTTCCATCCATATCTATTAATGCAAGTCTCTTAAAGTTCTCACACATAACCAACACACCCTATCTAATTCTTGATGAAGTACGGCTTATTATTTAGTCTTATTGCTGTTAAATAGAGAAGAATGCTTGCATATACTTAAAGACTTATCCCTTTTCGTTCAGCGGACGCGTGGAAGACTAGAGTATTTTATTTTCAAAGTCAAACGTGAAAACGAAACACTTAGAGTACCATTAAGGTTTAAAACTTTAACGGAGGATTTGAAAGGAATGCAGGCTCTTACTAGAAATGTCGAAAGAACAGTACGGAAGGGACTTTCAGGGATTATTCACGAAGTAGAAATTATAAGGATAAATAGTGAAGAATACATTTACATAAACCTTAATACTTATTTCTGCAGGATTTGCCATGTGGCTTTCTATAGTAGCTTACACCTTATTTAAGCCTAAATTGAAGCTTAGGCAAGAAATAGGTGGAGGAATACCTTTCTATGAGGGAACATGGAGCGACGGAATTAGAGAGAGTTTTGAACATGGGCTTCTAAGAGATTATGATGTTAAACTACTTATTAAGCTAAACATGATCGGTGGTGAAGCTTCTATAGACGATATTCTCGTGTTTTTAAACGAAAATTCCCCTGCCATAGCTGAGAGACTTCGTAGACTTGAAGCTAAAGGCTTCATAGTTAGGTCTCCTTCAGGATTATTCATGCTGACAGAGGAAGGTAGAAAATATGCTAAATCTTTGAAGGAAAAAGCTATGGTATAGACGTAGGGAGAAAGACGTTATTGAGGGAAGGTGAAAACGTTTTTCAGTCTTATAACTTCTTACTAAGCGACCGCTCGGCGACATTAAAAAGCGCATAGCGAAGCTAAGAGAATCTTCAGACCCTCGCAATTTAGGTTTT
>Ga0180301_10000743_pt1 | contig 25446 bp, 26 predicted proteins | sample GuaBasSediGuay16_FD_121797 | JGI IMG/M metagenome (GOLD analysis project Ga0180301, IMG submission 121797) | Subseafloor sediment microbial communities from Guaymas Basin, Gulf of California, Mexico - Guay16, Core 4569-2, 12-15 cm | ecosystem: Environmental > Aquatic > Marine > Hydrothermal... | reverse complement strand
CATCTTTTATCCCTCTAGCCTACTTTTATTGAGGTGTTCTAATGGGCGGGGCCCTTGAAAAGCTATTAGAGAAAGCTAGAAAGGAGCCTGAGAAATACAGAGACCTGCTTCTTGAAGAGAAGCGTACATTGGAGGCCGATTTGAGGCATAGATTCTCATGGATGATAGCATTAGCGCAATTGGAAGTAGCCTATTTTAGCTTATTCAGAGCATTTAAAGTGGATCCTATGGTGATAGTGTACATAGCTCTATTGCTAGTGATTGGCGTTACGACCCTCTTCATACTATACCTAAAGGCGGAAAGTATGTTAGGAAGAATTCATGAGATATTGTATGGTGATCCTGTGGATCGCTGGGATGCAATATTCGCAATGATATACGCCATAATCTGCGGTATCGTAATCATCATACTAGCACTCATAGGATGAAGGTGAACATATGGATGAGGAGACCTATATCAAGCTCTTGGGCATATGGGCTATAGCATGCGGGATAATAGCCCTAATAATGACCCTCCTAGGCTGATGAATACTATGGTGATAGTAATGAGCGAGGAATTCATAGATTCCATCGGTGCATAGCGTTCAGCATGTCACATACTGGCTCTCATAATGATGATCCTAGACCTAATAGGCTAAGCTCCCTCTTTTCCCGCCGATAATTATTTCTTTGCAGAAATAGCTAAGAGCCTCCCCCTCATCGCCTCTAGCCTCTATGGGCGGGGCCCCTCATCCTCTCAGGAGAGGCTCCGAGATTGTTGCTAGAAGGCATAATATAAGGCGGGAGGATTATGTTCCCCGAAGGTTCGGGGTCAGCTACTCTTAAAGCCCAAAGCCCAGGACTTATGAGCTTAGAGGAGAGGCATGCACTAAGCACTCTAGCTTCGAGCAGGCAGGCTAAAAGTGATGTTGAGAAGATTATCAAAGGCTATAGGAAGGTTTCAGAGGATTGGCGTTCCATACTAAGAGCTGACTACCTAATGATGCTTAAGACGCTAACATGCATTAAGAAGGAACACGTAGTTATCAGGACAAGGGCGGGCGAAGTATGGGTCGGCAGACTTTCAGCTATCGACCCAGATCACCTTAATGTGTTAATCCTTGATGCTGAAAACGTCATCATAGGCCTCAGAGTCAGTAAGGTATTGATAAGAGGTGATCAAGTCGAGCTTATATTTCACTTCCCAAGCAGAGAGCAAGCTGAGAAAGCCGTCAAAGAAGCGTTCCAACAGCTTGAGGTAGCGTCTAAAGGCTCTATTACTATAGCCCTTTATCAGAATCCTCCCATTAAGCCAAAGTTCTACGGCTGCTATCAAGGCTTTAATATTCACAGGCTGGAACTCGGGAACTTCCATCAAGGCCTTAACAAGCCTCCTAACCTTGGAATTCTTGATCTCATCCAGGGCCTTCCTAATCCTAGCATCCCTAATCCTAAGCCTAGCCCTAGAGGCTGAAGGCGTTAAAACTTTGACAGCCTAAGCTTTGGAGGCTTAACTTGAGCCATCTCACAAGCCTTCAAGAACTTTCTCCTAGCCTCCTCGTAGGGTAAGCCTGTGATAAAGAGGAAATGTTTGAAAAGCTCTTTAAGGCTATGAGCTTCCACTTGGTCTAGAAGCTCTCTATATGATGGCATAAGCTCCTTAAGCTTAGACTTAACCAATTCAACTACATAGTTTGTGCCACCCCTCGTCCTATGCTCGATATCGCTTACCTCCCTCCACTGTCGTCTTAATCGCCTCTTTAGTTCAGGCTCAACCCTACCCCTATAATCGTCCATGAAGATTATGTTGTGGTAGTCGTCATGAGCCATTCTAGAATCGTCAACTACTAGACCACATTGTGGACATACCCATGTGAAAGTCTTATCATCGAAGATAGCATCTACACCACATTCTGGACACGTTATTTTAGGCACTATCAGAGCCCGAGGTGGTTGGCAAAGACATATTAAAAGCGTGCATGTGGTAGTCGCTACCAAGTAACTACTAGGTTTCCTCAGCTCTCCCAATATGTAGGCTGAAGTGGATAGGTAGATTAGACCCTCACTTAAAATAGCTAGTACCCTAGGGCTCCTGATTTCCTCTTATGGTTTCTAGTACGATACAAACCAACTTAGATGCCCATGTATCTCAACTTTACGAAGGGGTTGTATAATTTTTTATCTTCATTTGAACTGCTAATACTTTGCCAATGACAAGCCCTGTCTCACGATCTACTAATAATCATCGCGATTTCTTGCAACTCTGTCCATCAGAATTTCTTTATCTATCTCCCACACTTCGTAGTACACTTCCTCAATGAGTTCCTCTTTCAGGCCTACCTCCATCTACACTTCAAGGGCATGAAGAGGAAGTATAAAAATGATGACTAAGGGTATGGGTGAGGCGCTTCAGAGGAAGTTACGAGGCGATCCGTGGTTAGGCTTGATCCTAGTGGAGGAATTCTCTAAAGTAGGGTAAGAGGCGTACTTAGTAAGCCTGAGGGGTACTTAAGGAAATCTGCAAAGTTCCTCGTATTTCTCGGCTTAAGGTTGATCTCGAGACTATCCTAGCCTTTTTAGTTTTAGGTTATTTATCTGGTTAAGGAGAGTAGGAGTTTCATGTAATCAATAGGATTGATGAGTACTCCCAACATTCTGTATAGAGCGTATCTAAATGCAAGGTAGAGTACGGAAATAATCAATATTAGAAATATTGCTCTTGCCCCTCTACATAGTTCAATTAAGGTTTGAGGAAGAGCTAGAGCGATGATGAAGGGGAGAATGCAAGCTGAGAATACCTCCACCATTAGCGTTATTGGTGAATACACTATTGGTTTCACGTAGGGGTTATGTTTAATCCCAACTCTTAGCTTCTTTAATCTTCCCCAAGTAACCTTATCTACAATAACATATACTCTACATCGTGTTATGCCTTGAATCTTATCTGCATCAATTACTACATAGTCTGTAGCTACTCTAACAGCCGCCTTTACCCCCTTATACACTTCTCGAGCCCATATAATCTTACCCGCTGAACCACATAGTATTATTTTCAACAGAGCATATTTGTCCCCTACTGCTAAGGGATTAGGCTCTACTAATAGCTCGTAACAAATGAGAAGAGTACCATTATCTGGTGGGCAAAAGCTCACACAAACCCTATCAAACCCCTCACCTCTGGCTAGCAATCGTGCTTGTGAACTTACATAGAGCGCAACCGCGTTCACGTCCCAAACGCCAATAATAAGTAGTAGCAATATCGTTGCAAGTAAAATCCTTGCTTCAGCCTTCATCAGCCTACACCAACAATTAACTTGGACTCACTAATACTTAAAACTGATGAAACTAAAATCAATGAACTGGTAGAATCATTCTTCTTGATGCATAGCTTCCACTTCAGCCTTAAACGAATGGGTTCCATGATAGCTTCAGTTTCAAATCCTAGATGCCTAGGAGAACATCCACTACCATGTGGAGCTCTGAGATGCCTACTCTATTCAGAGGAAGGTAGCTTAATGAGTAGTAGGCTCGTCCTAATTCAAGTGGGCATGACCTAACAAGTGAAGGATCCTAGCTTCCGCTCCCAAGTACCTTGAAATAATCAAAATTCTTCTTAATGTTCTCTCGAATATTTTGTTAGATAAGCATTCCTCTAGCATGTCTATCAGCTTAACGACGATATGGTCTAAAGCTTACCTTCTTTATTTGATGAAGTGTGAAAAAGGCTTAACTTATGGGGAAAAAGTATGCTCCTGAATCTTCTAATAAGGAGAGTGATCAGGATTAGGCAGAGCTTCGCTAAAGTGAGGAGGAGGCTAAAGAGGTTAGAGAAATCTAGATAGGTAGAGGCTCTTTTCATCGGTTTATTTAGTTTAAGTGAGGGTGAGCCTTCATCCCCTAGGGGCATTAGAGATGCTATTTAGCTTTTAATAGTCCAGGAATGGGGTGTACTTCATAGCCTATACTGATAAGCCTTGTTATTATCTTAGCTAACCCCTTCTTGTTAGCTTTAAGCCTTCTGTCATGCCTGACTCCCCACTATTAAGTACCATTACATGCAATCTAAGTCCGCCATCAAGCATATAGATAACCGCTACCTTCTTCCTATCAAATATGCATATCTCAAACCTCAGATAGCCCCTTAAACTTAGGGGTGAATGATAAGCTCTTAAGAGCTTACAAAGCCTAAAGCTATCTTCAATCACTCTCTGCTACTTTCTTATAGCTAACCTTAATTCATTCTAGTAACTCTTCATCTATTTCCTCTTTTACTGAATACTTTCAAATACCTCACCTTTTGTCTTCAGGCTGTCCGCCGAATCTATAGCTCTCGACTTCTCCTTTGAGAGGCAGGGCTATTCTTAATGCTGATCTTTGGACTGATACAAAAACAAAATAGTTTGTTATGTAGTGCAAATTCTATGTAGTTCTAGTTAGAGCTCTTCTAAGCTTGCTAGTAGGCGTTCTAGCTCAAGTCTAAAGCTTGAGTCTAGTCTTGCATAGAGTTCTATTATGCGAAGTAGCTGTCTTTTGAAAGTATGTTCTGTAAGTCCAAGCATTATGAGCTCTCTAACAGCCTCATAGATGCTTATTCCCCGCTTTCTAGCATACTCCTCTACCTGCTTATACTCATCTTCATTTAGTCTTGTGAAGATGCTTCTCATGAGATATCTGCTGATATTCATAAAAGGTGGAGTTAAGATATCTCGGTGATTGCGGCAAGATAGCGGGGGTATATAGGGCTTCAAGATAGCAGATGATAGCACCTCTCAGACCAGTTTGAGGCTAGTGCTATCGCTATCGTGGTGCTATCTTGGTTCTGCTTTGAGGGTAATGCATTTCCTTCTACTTCAAAGCTTACTAGGTGTAAGGGTTAAAGTTTGAAGCTTTAATGCTAAGACTAGGTGATCCCTGTGAAGATTTGTAATCACGTCTATGCCGTCCTTGGGCTACACCATCCTTGGGGCGTTAATGCAGGCTTCATTGTTACAGATGAAGGCATTATTGTGATCGATGCTGGCTGGACATATTACTCAGCATTAACAATGCTTGGATACATCAAGGCCGTAGCAGGAAATAAACCAATTAAATACCTCATCTGGACTGAACATCATAGCGACCATATATTTGGATCAATTGTTTTTGTTCGAGAAGGCGCTAAAATTATAGCTCATAAAAACGCCTACAAACATCTAAGGGAAGTTGGAGGTATTAAAGGCTATGTAGAATTCATGAGAAGGAGGATTAATGAGAGGTACAAGGATCTTGTTGAAAGAGGATATGACATAGGCTCAGTAATGTTTGAGGGTGTTGAAGATGTATGGCCAGATATCCTCATAGACAGTGAATACACTCTCAAGCTTGGAAGAATTGAAGTAAAACTCATCCCAACGCCGGGTCATACACCATCCAATATCGTAGTATATGTACCAAAATGTAAGGTGTTATTTGCTGGGGATACCATCTACTCTGGCTATCCTCCAAACACGAGGTTTTCTACTCCAGAGCTCATTAAAGAATGGGTAAGAGTTCTAGACCGTCTATATGAGCTTGATATAAATGTGATTATACCAGGTCATGGACCACCATGTAGTAAGGACGAGATAAAACGTAACATGGCAATACTTAAGAGAATAATCAGGGAAGGTGTGTGAGATGTTATCCTTACGGATTCTTAATGTAACAAGAGTTGTATGAACTATCGTTGTACTTTCTTGGGAGGTCTCAAGATGATGTATTTGCGCATAGCGTCTAGGTGTGAAAGTTCGTTTACATGAGCGATTCTTACTTTGAGGCTATAGCCTAATCTCCATGATGCTAGGCATAATCGCTGGAGCATCATGCGTATAGCGTGAGTGCTCGGGACTATGACTATGACCTCGCCCTGAGCTTCATGCAAGGCTCTGCACATACGGAGAGTTTGCTCTAAGTCATTAGCTAGCGATTCACATTCAACATACTTGCCGTCTATGAGCAGGTCTGCTTTATGCGAACCTTCGGTGTACCTTATTAGGCACTGCGTTGGATCTTCCTTAACGCTCACCACGTGCTCGTGAGCATGCTTCAGCCTTTCCTTAGCCATGTCAATAAGCTCCTCATCGCTAATGAACTGCTTTAACTCCTTAAGATGCTGAGCTTGCGCAAAAGTCCAGGAGGCATTCAAGAGCTTCTCACATGCAATTAAGCCATAGGGGCTTGGGAAGTAGATGTCAAAGGCCTCACCACGCCTTAGTGGTTTAACTTTAAGCGCATCAAGCCAGCCTGATCCAACTAGGCTTGAGAGCATGACCTTAGCCTTGTGAGAGCTTATTGAGAGTACCTTCGCCAATGAGTTCACAGTACAGTAGCCGAGTAAGGCATGCTTTAGAGCCTCCTTAAGCTCATCATCGAGCCTTTCAAGCCTCTCATATACACGCTCTCTTTCACCCCTTGACTCTATCCTCTCCGAACCTTCGGGACTAGGCATACTCTTAGCTTTTGCTAAAACTTCAGCTACGTGCTGAAGCCCCTTAGACAATATGGTAATGCATTCCTCAGCACTTAACCCATTATGAAATCTTGATGGGAAGTAGACTTTGATTAATGCCTTAAGCCTCCACTCAATCACTTCAAGCCTTTTGGCTAACAAATCACGCTCCTGCCTAAAGCGCTCAACATACTCGCTCAATTGCTTGACATGAGCCTCAAGCTCTGCAACTTTATGCTTACGCCTGAACATCCCTACCACGCCTTGCTAAGATGTCGAGCCAAGGGTTATTACGCAAATAGGACGGTAATTTATTCTCCGAAGGTTCGGGATATGAGCTAGCCTTACTAACTCGCTCTTGCTCAAATCTAGAAGTCTCTTGCACTTGTACTTCACGTAATGCATTCTGGATCACTCGAATATCCTGGCTCTTCCTTAAAGGCTCTAGGACAAGCTTTTCCAAAATGCGGAATACCTCAGAATATGACCTACATCTCAGTCTAGCCTTTAATTCTTGTAGTATGAGCCATGATTCTAAACCGAGTTGAATATGCTTACGAACCTCATTCAAGTTAAATACTCCTTTCAAAGAGCATAGGCTATTTAAAAGTGCGATTTTAATGGATGCAGGATCACTACAATTTTTACTGAATAATAACAAGATAATCGTGTTTAGGGGCAAGAAATAAATAGGGAGCTCACCTATTTATAGCAGGAGCTCCATGCTTGCACCATTAATCCGTGTTGTTAGAAATGGAGGAAGTAAGGATAGACCCAGAGGGAGAATTAATATCCCTTCGAGTTGGATCGGTAAGGAGGTGATTATAGCACCTAAGGAAGCTTATATCGTAATCCCTAAAGAGGAATATTGTGTCATGACAAACATTATGAAAAATTATAAGGCGTTATTAAAGGTTATGGGTGATATTTTATCTAAAGGTGGGAGAAAAATGTTTAATGTTGTTAGTAGGACTTGGAACCCTGTTACCGGGTGTTTGCATGGTTGTAGATATTGTTGGGCCCGTAGATTAGTTGAAACAAAATTGAAAAATTCTAGGAGATATCAGGAAGGCTTTAAACCTAGGCTAAATAAGGAGGAGTTTAATGTAAAGTTTAAGGAAGGAGAGCTTGTATTTGTATCAGACATGGGTGATTTATTTGGTGACTTTATACCCAAGGAGTGGATCCTCAAGGTTATCGAGCACATTAGGAAGTTTCCAAAAACATACTTCCTCTTCCTCACGAAGAACCCTGAAAGATACTTTGAATTTTTAGATGTAATGCCCGACAACGTAATATTAGGTGCTACTATAGAGACAAATCGTGATGATCTCTACCTCGAGGAGGGTATTTCAGGAGCCCCTCTTCCGAGTAAACGTTATGAAGCAATGAAAAAACTTGACTGGGATAAGAAGTTTATTTCAATCGAACCTATCCTGGATTTTGACTTAGATACATTTGTTCAATGGATACGTGAGATATCTCCCTTCATGGTTTATTTAGGCTACGATAATTACGGCAATAAATTGCCCGAACCTCCTCTAGCGAAAACTCTGAAACTAATTGATGAGTTATCCAATTTTACTCTCGTTATTAGGAAAACTATCAGATCTGCATGGAATGAAACCTTGCTCTCTACAATAGTTGAAGGAGGTTGTAACATGCTATCTTTTGATAGAAGGAGAAGGAGTGATAAGGTGAAGGAGATAATGAAGAAAGTAAAACATCTCTATACATTCTCGCAAACTTTTCTCAAAGACAATTTACCTCATTATAAGGCTCACCCATGGACTCTTGCGAAGCTATTAATTCTCGGTGGATGGTGCTTTGTATACACTGCAATTATACCGAAACATTTCAAAAAGTACTGGTATATTGATTTACTTGCAGGAACAGGTACAATAGAAATTGAACCAAGAAAAATCTTTCCAGGCTCAGCCTTCATAGCACATGTGATGAGTGTTAAACCCTTCTCCGAATATTATTTCATAGAACTTGATGATACAAAATATGCAGCTTTAGAGACAAGGGTCAGGCGTTTTGAGGAATTGTACAGGAAATCTAGCATCATTAGGGGGGACTGTAACATAATAGGTCCTAACATAGCAGGAAAAATGGATAGGTATACACATGCTTTAGTGTTTATAGACAATGAGGGACTTGATGTTAAATGGCAAACAGTGGAAAGTTTCCTTAAAAAGAATGCTGATATCATAATATTGTTCCAGACCAAGGAGATATCAAGGGCGATACCCATCATATCTAGTAATCCGCAAGTAGCCAAAAGGTTTACCGAATTCTTTGGTCAGAAGGTTAGTCCATCCTCTAAAGCTGATGAATTATTGGAAATGTACAAGGAGAAGCTAAAGATGACTTTTGAAAAATACAGGGGTAAGGAATGCTTTGTTTCATCCATAAGAATTGGCGACAAAAAGTACTATTATGACCTCATATTGGTGTGTAGGAGGGGTCCGTATATAAAGGCGTGGGAACACATGGTTAAGGCATTTAATTGGCAAGATGTAAACACACTTAAGAAGATTATAGAAATTGTAGCAGGCAAGATTAAGAGCATTGAAGAGTATCTGTATGGTCTCACACCATATCTGGAAGGATCAGAATAAGTCCCATTTGACTAAGACAGGCTCCTGTTCCATTAACTCATAGCTCCTACACTTTCTCACTATTGACCAGCCCACAGGCAGTCTCGTAATGAATCTAGCAACTTCTACGTATGCTTTCTCAGTACCTCTTACGAGCATATCCTTAACGAGTTGGATATCGCGATGCTTAGCATCTTCCGCAATAAGCTTAAAGACAACAATTAAGCCTAAATTCTTCAATACACCATTGCTTAATGTTGCTGGATGCTGTGCTATGAAGACGAGATACTGATTAAAGCCTGCTGATTCTGCAGCCATCTTGTCAAACACAGATTCTGTTATGTTCAGCTCTCTAGCTATCTCCTTAACTGTCGGGTCAAATGCTACTTGATGTGCTTCTTCAATAACTATAAGCTCAGGCACTTCACTTGGCCCATTAAACTTGCGATAGTAGAATGCTGATAATGCCAATAGGCCTAGGATGAAGGGCTTATGAACATCAGCCATTTCACCAGCTTCTATGACAGTAACTCCACTTAGTAGCTCGCTTATGTCAGTATGCTCTTCGGAGGCGAAGAGTTTGGCTAGCCTTCCACGAGTGTAATACCTAAGCCTTGCTAAAGTCTTCACATAGATGTCAAGTTGTTCGAAAGTAACCTTCCTTGACTTACGCTCAGCCTCATACATGACATTTATTCTCTCGTACATATCCTTAAGCGTTGGTGGATTACTATAATCGCCATCATAGACTCCTCTTTCAGCATAGAGCTCATCTAAGACCTCCCATAGCAAGGTATAGCTTCTAGGACCCAAGCCATAGGTCATACAGAACCACGTTATGACAATGTCTCTCCATGTCTCTGGATCAACGCCTCTCGGAGGCACTAATGGATTCCACTTTAATGGCCTAGCCTCTCCCGAAGGTTCGGAGCCATATAGAACGAAGAGCTTACCCTTAACGACTTTTAGAATACGACGCCAATCTTGCTTCCAATCAAGGATTAATGCATGAGCGCCTAGAGCCTTGATACAACGACTAACAAAGACTAGTGCTGCGTTAGTCTTTCCACTTCTTGTAATGCCAAAGAAGCCTGCATGTAAGAGCTCCTCCTTATTAATACCAAACCTAATGCTCGTAACATCACCAAGTTCATGACTAACAACATTACCAAACTCTACATCATAGTGCTTAGGTGGTGGTACTCTAAACTCAGGAATATTCTCCATTATAGCCTCTAATCCAGGTGCTTCAAGCCTCGGTGGGTGAGTTAAAGCAGCTAATTCAGTAGCCGTGTAGAGATTCATGTACTTGTAAGGTCTAATCAAGTGCTTTGATGGTCTTAAATCAAAGCTTAAGGTCTTAACGCTTAGGAGGAATTCTTCATCGCCCTCGATAACTCTAAGAGGCTCTGGATAGAGTCTTGTAGGCGTATAGGCTTCAATAATTAGTGCCTTAGCCACTGCAATTGTCTTCTCAGAGCCTAGGATAGCGCATAATACGTGATAGCCTCCTTGTGCTAGCATTTGTGCAATCCTATCACGCTCAAAGCGTAGGAGCTCATAAGCTAATCGCTTAAGCTCATCCAATCGCCTTACAGAATAACTGAAGCTTATGCCTGGGAATAAGCCCAAGCCATAAATATTACCCTCGCTTACTGAATAGCCTCTAGTCTTGCTTATGGCTTGACTCTCGCCTATAGACTCGCCAAAGCTCCTACCCCTACCTTGAGCCTCACTAAAGCCTTCAGTAACACCTTTAGACTCGCCCCTAGTCTCAACATGACTTCTAGTGATGCCTCTACTTACCGCCTCAGCTTCAGTAAATGATTCACTCCTAAACCTCCCATGACTAGTAGTATGAGCCTCACTCCAAGATTCAGAAGTAAGCCTACTCCAACCCCTACTCCAGCCTTTACTCCATGAACTACCACTCGTATGACTAGTGCTTCTTGATGTACTCCTCGAATATGACTCACTCTTAGTCTCGACAAAGGTGGGAACCTTACCCTAAGGCTTTTGAATTGACTCACTAGTACTCTTACTCCAACTCTCTGTCGTAGTAGTGCCTCTAGTATGAGCCTCACTTTTAGTCTCACTCCTAGACTCACTATCCGTCCATTCAAAAGAACCGCCAATATCAAGATGGAAAAAGCCCTTTAAGCCTAAACTACCCCCTATCTCTCCGCCCTTACTAAAACCATGAGTCTCACTTCTATCCCTCGTCACACCCCTAGTCATACTCTCGATATTCGCCCTAGAACCACCAAAACTCTCACTACTTCCAATAGTCCTAACCTGATAACCATACTCCTTAACCGCTTTGTCATAGTCCGTGAGGCTAACACCTCTAACCTCACTTCTTGAGACTGATGTTTGAGTACTAGTACTCACAGCATGACTTTCAAAACCACCTCTAGACTCGAAGATGCTCTCACTATAGCCCCTACTAACACCCCTAGTATAGCCCTTAGCATGAGATTCACTCCATGACTCGCCTTTGGTAATAGTGTGAGCCCATGATTTGGTATGAACCTCACTCTCAGCAATACCCTCACTTACGGCTTTTGACTCTACATGACTTTCAGCATGACTCCTAGCTTGACTCTCACTTTGTGAGTGGGTATGAGTCTCAAGCTTCTGCTTAGCAATTGTCCTGCCTGAGGCTTCATGGCTTGTATAGGCTAATGTCCTCGTATAGCCAAAGGGTATTGTGATGTAGAAGCCTAGTGATGCATTCTCATCAAATGTTGAATACTTCGTGCATAGCTTTGAAACCTTAGTCAGGAGCTTATGAAGTTGCTCAGGAGGTGCTGCTTGTGCAAGGACGACATAGGCGAATTCCTCACCATGGGCTAACAAGCCTCTAACAACTTCCTCAGCCATTTCTACTATGCGAGTTCCAATGTAGTAATAGACAGTCTTAGCTGGCCTAGCCATAGCCTCTCTAGGCTCTGGCAAGCCAATGATAGCTGCAGCATGCTTTGAATTCATTAATATGCGAACGATTTCACAGGCTTCATCGTAAGTAAGCTCTCTGAATACAGCCTGCCTGTAAGTACCTTTAAGGCAGGCTTTAAGAGCTTCAAATAGCTTATCAGCCCAAGCCTTAGCAATCTCAAGCTCCTTATCAGCAACAGCAACACCATAACACCATATCAAGCCTAATTGCTTTGAATACACGGCAACTAGAACTAACCTAGCCCTAGTCTCATGCTTGAAAGCCGACACTATGTCCTGGTGCATATCAAGTAGTGTTTCTATCTGGGCTAGCTCGCGTGGATTACGAAGTAAGCGTAATAGTTTAAGCACGCGATAATATTCCTCTCTTTCATCAGCTAGCCTATAGACTATGCAATCGAGTAGATTGCCTTTTGGTATGAGTTTATACTCTAGGAGTTGTAGGCTCATATTCTCAAAGCTCAAGTTAAAACCATCTTTTAAGCAGGCTATTGCTTGATGCAGATAATCATCACTGAATTTAAGCCTTTTTAATAATTCAAAACATAATTTCAATTGAGCAAAGTTATTAGAGGAGGGACTATGTATTCACCTAGTACAGGTCTAATAAAGCAGTATTTTGATACCTTAATGAAGGACTACATCAGCAAGCTAATGGGACAATGTTCAAGAGGTGATGAGGTAAGAAGGTTAGCAGCTTACTTCTCTCTACTCTTCCTCTACAATAGAGACTGTGACCCTCTCTCAGAAGAGATTTCAAGATTTCAATTATCTCTCAGTCAGGTGTTGAGTAACCTAGGTTTCGAGAAGGCATTAGCCGAGAAAGTATCGCTTGATAATAAATTGCTATTGCTTGATTACCTTAGAGTGTTACATGCACTTGACTCTTTGGATCTAAGGAGTTCGCTTGCACAATGTATTAAGTACGAAATTCATGAGAGTCTCAAGGAGCTCTCCAGAGAGCTTGTAAATATTCACTTAAGAAAATTGTCCAGGATTATTAGACAACTTAAGGAGAATGAGAAGAGAAGTTTGAAAGAGCTTAGAGAATGCTTAATGAAGCTAGCAAAGGGAATTGATGTAAGAGTTTATGGGCTCAAGTTAGCATCGCAGGATGTGAGTCCTCTTGTTGAAGCTATTGGCAAAAGAGTAGGGGAATTATTCCCACGTATGGGACCGTATGATGTTGAGAGATTTCTTGAAAAACTTGGTCTGTGCATTACTTGGTCTTGGAGTTCAAGAAGACATTACTATCCATCACTACTCATACTTCCTGCCATGTTTACTGATGATTTCCTATCACTTCTAGAGGGGGTTCAGAAACCATTTGAGAAGCTGAAGCCTATTTCTTACAAAGGAATTGAACCTTCAAGGGAGATTCTTGAGTCTATAGTTGCTGATGTTCTAAAGAGCTTGGGATTTCAAGTTGAAACTAATAAGAAGTTGGGAGCTAGAGGTCGTGGTGAGATAGAAGTTGATGTATGGGGAAGCAAGCTAATAGACACCACCAGATTTTACGTATATGCTTCATGTAAGAACTGGAATAGGGAGGTTGATAGGCCTGTTATAGATGAGGAGTTTGGAAGAACTCTACAGTTAATTCAAATACCACATTTGAAGATACTTGTAGCGAGGAAGTTAACAGAGCCTGCCAAGAATATTGCATTATCTGATGGATTCATTGTAATTGAGCTAGGAGAGAAAGCTTCTACGAGTAATGCTGAGGAGATATATCAAATCATTTACAAGCATTTGAGGGAGGTATTTACAGGCATAGCACCTCCAGAATTACAGAGAATTGCAAAGGAGGCTAAGGAGATATCTGAAAGATTGAAGTTGTTAGCTGAGGAAATTGAAAGAATGTCTAGCTAGCTTAACAATGAACTAACCCCTACTATTTTTAGCTCAATGGTAACCTGGTCGACTAGCCCTCCACAGCCTTAACAATCGCTTCAGCTTCCCTAGCACGCTCAAATGCATGTATGAGCCTTGCTAGGTGTACTAATGGTGCCATCACAGGCGTTAATGCGATTAGGTTTGCTATGAACATGGCTTGTATGCGTATTGAGTCTATAAAGGCTTCATCTGGTGCATAGAGGAAGTTGGCTAAGTCAATGGCTAGCTGATTTATAAGACCCATGATCAGTATGCCCAGGGCATACATGAGCATGGTTGATTTGTAAAGTCTTTCAGTACGCTCTCTTTCACTTGGATAGAGTACTGCTGAGGCTAGGAATAAGCCTGAACCAATACCGCCTAGTAAAAGCACTATTGGATTGCTTGTAAGCATTGAAGCCATACATAAGGCTGTAATTACTATAATGTGTCCTAAGCATGCTTCTAAAGCCTCCTTATCAACAAGCCTAGCGAGGATGAGTAGTATTACGCCTGAAGCTAGGGTGAACCATATTGGGTGAAGTTTGAGGATTTCAAATGCATAATAGGCTGGGGTTACTTGTGCGATTATGGCTGGTATTCCAAGCCTAAGCTTACGCCTCCTATTGGGAGCACCACATAATGCGACAATAGTTGATAATAATGGCAAGCCTATCCAAGCATGATCAAGAAGCGTTCTCTCAAAGCTTGCCTCAAGCCTAATAGTACCCTCGCCTATGAGTATCCCCCTAGGCGATTCTATAATGGCTTTAACCCTGTATTCACCAGCTAGTGGTACCTTCAAAGTCCACTGCTCCTCATAACTATGGCCTTCAAGCCTGAATTCAAGACCACCGATACTAAGCCTAAGCGTATATGGTGGCTTGTAGACGCATGTTACATTAATTAAGCCGAATTTAGCTTGTTCGAGCTTTAGCCATGCAGTCTCCTCACGAGCAATATGATGCTTGAAGGTTAGGAGGCGATTATCTACCCTAAGCCTGCTAATGATTTTGTCATCTTCTAACGACCATGAAAACTCATAATCCTTAACGACTTCATTAGGCCATCTAACGATGCTTATACTTACGACTCTAGGCTCCAGCTTAACGACTACTGCTGGGATGATAGTAACATTTACGAATATTGGTCTAAAGACGATGAGGCTCTCAATATTGAACCAGTTCGAGTAGTCAAGGCTTACGAGGTCTTCATAGGAATAGTTTCCAAGCACTAGCCTAGCCCTAACCTTCGCGCTTAAATCTTGAGCATTCTCAAGTAGCCATTTAGCCTTCTTCCTATCCTTGAAGAGGCATAACCACATGGCTGTAGCCTTCACCGAAGGTTTTGAAGAATTTCTAATCCAAGAGACAGCGTAGCCTAGGTCAAAGTCCTTAAGCATGCTCCTACTGACGTTATGGCCCAGTAACTTAAGAGTCATGGCAGTATAGTAGGCCTTGTCAAATGTCTCAGCTTTGGCAAGCTCTTGTAGTAAGAGACTAGCATTAACCTTAAGCTTAGCATCTATAACCTTGAGGAGCCATGTAGCATACAATGTTGCCTCGGGGTCTAAGTTTATGCTAGTAGGTGTTTGAGAGAAATAGCCATCGTGCTTGCATGCCATGATGAGGCCCAATTCAGCTTCATCAAGTTCCATACCATAGATCGCCTTCAGTAAGAGTTCCTTAGCTACTTCAGAACATATTAGCGTCTTAGCCTTGTAAGGAGGCCTTGGAACATATTCTATACGCTTGATTTCGCCATAGTCTATAGCTTTAAGGATGATGACTAAGGAATTCTCTTCAACTGCTAAAATCGTGCCAGGAGCCGATATTAGCACTATGAATACTCCTATGATGTATATCAAGCTCCGAAGGTTAGGGGCAGTATGTAGCCTCTTAACGATAGCCTTCATACTTAACACCACCAGCCTCAGCTCTAACACGCTTGACAACAAAATAAGCTGAGGTAATGACTATCGTGATTAGGCTCGCTATGTAAAGTTCGCGAAGCTTTGGAGTGTGCAAGACTCTAATGAAGGCATCTGATGGTAATTGGTCAAGAAGGCTTAGGGCTATTGAAACATAGGCATAGGCAAAGTCTTCTAAATTCTTAGGCTTATAGGAGAGCCAGTAGTCGATAAGCTTCTCAGGCTCGTCAGCATAAAGTCTTACACTAGCCCAATCTAAGCGCTCTAGTAGGCTTAAGAGCTGAGGCCCAAGCTCTTCGCTATAGCCTTTAGCCTTAAGCATTAAGGCTAGTAAGATGCCAACATATCTAGCGCAATCCTCAAGCTTATTGTGGAGCATTGAATCATAGGCTAGGCGGTAGTAGGCTAGTAGTGTCTCGCGATAATCAGCAACATCAAGCTTAAGCGCTTGAGTAGCTGAAAGTTTAATCACTCGCTCATAAGGAGCTAGGACATCATGGACTTTAGAATGAGCAAGTACTAAGCATGCAATTTCACCTGCATAGCTAGGTATGAAGGTATTAACCATTAGGATGATTAACATCAGGCTTAAGGCTACCATGAGGTGATAGCAAGGGGGTAGAAAAGATGACTCCTAAACTTCAGTCATTAGGAGAGCTTCAGCTAATGTCTTAGGTTTCCTGTTCCTCGACTTACCCCTAGCCTTCTTCACACGCTTAGTCTCAGTCTTCCTAACTTTCTTCGGCCTAATCCTTGCCTTAGGCCTTCTCCTCCTAAGTTTGTAAACACTAGCCCCTATTGCTGGTGCTATCATGAATGGCATAGCTTTAAGCACAGCTTCAGGAATTATCTCGTAAGTTTTGCCTATGGTGATAACACCACCCTCCCAGTATACGACTTTTCTGAAATTAGTTCCTACAATTTCGAACTCATAGGTAGCATAGGGCAGGTCTTCAAGAATGTATGAAGATTCTCCAGTTAGGAGCCATGTACAATTTGTACCAAGAAGCTTAATCTTTAGAGTAATGCTTCTTGGTGCTTGTATGAGCATATCGCCTACGAGAACCCTTAGCCTATAAGTCCCATTAGGCTTTAGCCTAAATTCCCCAACACATAAGCCCATGCGATAAACCTTGACTAGAACCTCCGAGGCATTAGTCCTTACAAGCCAGTAAGTCTCATTATAAAGCTCTGCCCTACCACCAATAGTAATCACCTGAACCTTATCACTAATAGGCTCGCCATATTGATTAACGATTATGAGCCATAGATTAGCATCTAGACTAGGCATTAATAGTATGCTTATGAGCGCTAAGCCTAATAGCATCACGATAAAGCATGCGTAAAAGAGGTGTTCATAAAATCCTGAAGAAGGCTTCCTCTTCATCGCGCTCCTGCTACGATTAGACGATATTGACGAGAAGCCGATTTAGTGGGGAACTTCCCATTGTAGCACCATATGCTACAATGTTTTAAAGTCCACTAAATTGACCTCTGGCAGGCTTCTCACCATTGTAGCAGGGATGCTATAAAGATAAAGCAATCATCACTACTATGCTACATCACTATATTGAAATCAATAAATTTCTTGTTCTGAGGGGCAGGGTTGCCAGTCTAGGTGAACAGCTCTTCCTGCTACGAGCAAATACACTTTCTTTGCATGGAGTTTTTCCTTCAATAGTCTAGCACATGCATGGCCTGTTGCTCCTGAGGTTCTTATGTCATCGACAAGTAGTATTGTTTTTCCTCTTAAGTGAGAATCATACTTAGCTACATCATACACCCTAAGTGCAAGATGCTTTCTCTCATCTCTTCCTTTCCCTGCCATTCTCGCAGGTTCTTTCTTAACTAGGATGTCTTCCTTTAGAAGTTTATTGAATCTTTTAGCTACATGTCGAGCTAACTCTGTAGCTTGATTGTATGCTATTCCGAGATCTGCATCAAACTTAAGCTCTGCTGGATGTTTGGGAATAGGAATCAGGCAGTATACTTCATCAATATCTATGTTAAAGACCTTATTCTTAAGGGCTAGTATCATAGCGAGAGCTAATGGTTTTGAAAATTCTATAGAGCTTTTAAGCATTAGCACGTGGTCTGAAAGCATATTGTGATATTTTCCTGCAAGGGCTCTCTGAAAGTATATCCCAACAGCAAGAGTACCATCAAGAGCTTCATCGCTAAAGTGATTCTTGCAGAATTCTTTCCTTGTACAAGGATACATGCATAATTCACAGAATGTACCATAAGAAGTTATGAGACGACAATAAGGTCTTTTCCTCACCATCCCAGGACCTCTTAGGAGAACAAGGTCATAGAGCTTGCCATGCTTCTCTCTTAATCCCAATTCCCAGTCTCCTAGTGATTCTTTATCAACTATCCTCTCCACAGAATACCCCCTACTCATAGTCTATTTTATACGTTAGTTTCTTAAAGACTCCTTTATAGTACTAACGCGGGAAATGGGAAGAATAATATGATGGTAATGCGAGAATATTTTCGGAGTAGTATGAGCATGGGAGAAACAAATAGTGAGCACGTATATAGGCTAGCGTTCTGGCATAGATTATGGACTAATTGGATAGAAATTCGTAAGAAATTAAGGATTAAAAACGTTAATGATTTCATAAGGCGATTAGAAAGTGGCAGTTTTAATCTAAACCTAATCGAATCTCTTATAAAACCTACTGAGGACGATATTACATTCATCATGAAGTTACTAAGCCAAGGTATAAGTATAATTCCGATAACGGACGATGCTTATCCGCAGAATTTAAAATCTCTAGACGATGGCGAAATATACCCTCCTCTTGTCATATACTGTAAAGGAAGCTTGGATATTCTAAAGGCTGAGAAATGCATAGCTATTGTAGGTACCCGTTTCTGTACTAATTGGGGTAGAGAGGTTACAAGAAGACTAGTTAAGGCGATATATGATAGAATTCATGATGCCATTATCGTAACAGGACTTGCTAGGGGCATAGATACTGAAGCTACAAAGACTGCACTTGACTATGATCTAAGGACCATTGCTGTTCTTCCATGGTTAAAACCGATATATCCTCCAGAGAATAGAGATCTAGCCAAGATGATAATCAAGAAAGGGGGCGTACTTATTAGTGAAAGAATTAATGAACCTATCTCACTTTCAGAAAGGAGGAGACAATTATATCTCAGGAATAGAATCATAAGCGCTCTCTCTAATGTCGTGATAGTTATTGAAGCTAGATTGCATTATATAGGTAATGGCAAATATAGTGGAGGTGCTATGTGGCAAGTAGAGTATGCTCTAAAGAGAGGTAAGCCTGTCTTTGTTCTGGAGCCCAAATATAAAGCCTTCAGGAGGGGGAGAATATGGGTTAACTATAGAAAAGCCTTTGAGGAGTTTGTTAGACATGGTGCACAACCATTCAAAGAAGACCAGATTGAAAAGGTAGTGGGAGAAATCGTTAACCTTATGGGGAGATATTAAAGTAGGATCATTCGATATTTGAGCATAAGCTTAATGTTGCAAAGTTCAAAGTTGTCAATCTAATCGTCGTCATTCAAGTAAGGCCTTAGCTAGAAATGACGTAACTCCGTGAGGTTTAGAATACTTATATCAATCATGTCAAGCCCTATACATGTGAGCTTAAGCTCATAAACTGCTGAACCAGTCAATTCAATTGGCTTTTTGAAGCTCATGTAGAGCTCAAGCTTATCCTGTGAATAGGCTTTTACAATGCCCAGCCTTATGAAATCCCTAATCTCAGCATAATTAATCGCATAGCCTTTAACCTCAATAACATTATCGTGAATGCTTATGATAACACTCTTAGGCACATAAAGCCTTATTGTGACTTCACTTGTAGGCTTATAGGCTATTGATGATATTCCAGTAAGCAATAGTCTAATGCCAAATATGGGCTCTGGTGGTTTGATTAGGCTTAATGTCAAGCATAAGCATGCTATGAGGCTTATGAAGACTAGATAGTACTCTAATGCCTCCATTATAACACCACCATAAGCCTAAGACCCCTAAAATCCATAATCAAAAGCCTAGCCTGAGCATTTGGAGGAATACCCACCTCAACCTCATACACTTGATCAGCATAACCCCTAACACTCAATAACTCTCCTGTTAAAGCCTTGAAGCTTATCAGAATAGGCTTATCACTCAGTATTTGAAGCTTGGCTTTTACAATTACGAGATTACGCTGTGGGTCGTAAGATGAGGACTTCTCAATTATGATAGCCCTGAGTAGTATGCGTACTTTATGAACACCCCATGTATGGTTGAAGCTTACAATAGCCTCTAGGTGATTCTGCTTAATGGTTAATACTTCTATAGTCACACTAGGTACTTCCACAATCCTAGGGTCTAGTGCTTGTAGTTCATTACTTAGGAAGCTTGTAAAAGCCTCCTCTGGATTAGGCTTATCATAAGCATAAGCCAAGGCATTCACTACAAGCCAATAGTCTAGGGCTGAAGTCTTCTCTAAACTCTCCTCCCTAAGCGTGATCATCATAGTCTGAGGTTGTGCTAATATGGCTAGGGCTAGTATGAGGCAGATTGCATAAGCCATTAGCGTATAGTTCATCTCAAAATCACCTCCACAAGCCTATCATCATTCATTATGATGAGGAGGCGATTATGACTAATAATCCGAGCCTCCCTAATGAAGTCAAGCTCTTGAAGCTTATTCTTGATTAGTAAAAGCCTAATTATGCGTGGATTTATCATGGTATAAACCTCTTTAAGATTATGGTGAAGAGTAGTATTGCTCTGAAGAGGGCATAGCCTATTGTGAGTAAGAGGAGGACTAATAGGAGGATAAGGGCTAGGCAAAGGATAATAGCCCTCAACTTCCCACCTTCAAGCAAATTATCAAAGGGTTTAACGTACCATTAACACCAGGAAGCATGGTGACTGAAGCCAAGCCTTCAAAAGGCTGGCCAATGCTTAGAAGCTTATTCCCATGAGCATCAAATATTGTGAGGTTGTATGGTGTAGAGCCTAGATAGACATTCAGTAAGGCTTCTAACATTGAGGCATCTAGGCTATAGACTGCTTGTATGAAGCGCTCATCTTTGCAGAGAGTGCCTAACATCTCATCTGGAGTCCAATAGACTCTAGCTATGTGAAGTTGCTGAATGAAGAGAAGACTTATAGTCGTAAGCAGGATTAGGACTGAGGTTGCTATAGCATCAAGAGTATAGACTTGAGCCTTATCCGCCACCTATCATCACCATCCCATTCACTACTATAGGGCGCTTAAAATCGAGTGCAGATTGCCATTATCCCTACCGCAGATGCAGAAAGCTGTAGATTTGAATGAAATGAAGCAGTAAGGACTCCCACCTTATCCACACTTCACATGCCATCGCTGTGGGGCCATGGGTAGAGCCTGATCTGCACACGCAGACATATCTACGTATTTACCCCTGCGAAGCTTGGAGTAATGGCTCCCGTCGCCCCGTAGTGCCACTCTCCTATTATCTACAATCACGAGAAGGCATGGTTTAGGGGTCCCTTAATAACTCTGGGAGCCAGCTTTCCTTAACGTAGACCTTGTATCCATACCTTCCCCTGAAGAGGTTGAGATATCCATAGAGCTCGCTTATGCCCTCAGAATCCCAGCTAAGGATCCCAAGCTTAAGAGTCCTAACCCTGCCCTCATCTAGATATTTTATCCTTAGATGGTCAAGGTAAGGCCGCCACCCTATCCGTTTCCCATATACGAGAACAACTTCGATTATGTCAGAGAGCTTGATGTCGTGGTGAGTATTGCGCCTCACCACATGCAACGTGTCTCCATGTACTAGTATCAAATCTCGAGGGAAGAGGAAGTAGAGGGCAAACCCTGTAAGAATCGAGAGGCCTGCAATTAGGAGGCTGAAAACATCCCTAATCCTAATGTGCACTATCAGGTGTGCTACGAAAAGGATAATGCCCATTATCAGATATCCTTTGTTATCGCGACGAATCTCAAACTCATACGCTGAGTCATTACAAGCGCTCGGACGAGGATGCATAAAGCCCCCCTAGTATCCATGGCTAAGAGATGCATAGCCCCTTTTTAACTCATTCCCACCATGTGAAAGTGCACTCCTGAATTGAGATCCTAGTTAGGGAAAGAAGCGCTACTACCAGTAGGCTTATGGAGTTCAAGGATATTGTCAGGTTAGAATCCAATCCCCCTAGACAAAATCTGAAGAACATTAAGGCAGAGATCAACACACTTCAAGATGAGAGAGAACCCCTATGCTTCAAAAAGCCGATGAAACAATAGGGCAATGCTACTTAGACCTTACCTGCCGCTTACCATCACCGTCCGTTAGTGACAATAAGCCTCTTAAGACCAAGCACAAAAGCGACCTACCTCAACAGGCATCAGGGCTACAATTCTTCCATTCTCAATATAGGCTTTGAATAAAAACCCATGAGGCGTTACATAGCCCTGAGGGTTCGGAGGAGGACTACCATAGGCTTTAATACATGAGCCTGCGAAGGCTACGACGAAGTCATGGAGCTTAAGCCTTGGAGGCGTACGACCCTTAATGACTGTATAGGAATCATCATTCTCGAAGCACATGACTATGACTTCAACGACTAGACTTTCAACGCAGTCAACAACAAGCTCGCCGTCATCACGGTAGACTGTTAGTTGAGCTGGATAGGCATAAGCCCTAGGCTCAAGTATCGTAGGTGCTGGAATGCCTAGGCTAGTTATAAGCCATGATAAGCATAGGCTCAAGGTTGTCATGAAGACTAGGAATCCTGCTGTAAAGTCTATGGTTAGCTCCATAGGCATGATAGAAGACATGTGTGCTTAAAAGAGTCAAGAAAAATTCTTGATTATGCTGATTAGCAAAGCGTCTAGGATAACTTTAACTCCCTAATACACTTCACAAAGTCCTCGAGAGATACTAGCTTTTTGGACTTTACATCTAGCGTGAAGAAGTTTAGCCTATCGGGATATTTACGCTTGTACAATTCATAAAGTTGCATAATGTCCCTAAGGAATATTGTGAGCTGAGGATTAGGTATTACAATCCACAATTTTAATCCTTTCGTTAATCTTGTCTCTATCGTCCTCCTAAGTTTTAGTACAGGAATTCCAGTTCCATACAATGTCTCAACTTCAATTGCTAACTCGCCATGCTTGGGGTGATTAACAAAAACATCAATTACAAGATCACCTATTTCATACTCCGTGAATATATTTTCAGGCGGTATTTTCTCTTGGTCAAGTAGATATTTTACTATGAAAACTTTGGTAGCATAGTGAAGTAAAGACTCTCCACCTATCCTTTCTTCGTCTCTTTTACTAGGCTCTACAGAAAGTACGAGTCTTATATCGCTTAGGAGCTTCTCTAATTCATCATAAAACCTCCTCTCAAGCTCTACAACATAGGCATCTAGGTTTAATCCTTTCTCTTTAAGCCTCTCAATAGGTACTTTACAATATTCATGCACAAGACCCCACATCAAGTTACAGAGCTTAAATATGCTCTCGTCCTCCACTATCTTAACCCTGAGGAGCCTAGGCGCCTTAGGAAGCTCTACTTTCAACAACTTCTCTACTTCTCTACCGTAAACTACCAGGAAGCCTAGATTCTGTGAATAAAGCTCCTTTATACGATCAGAGAGAGTATGGAATATCTCCTCCCTTAACTCCTCCCCCTCTCTTTCCTTTCTCCTAGTTTTATCAATTATATCATCTATTCTGACTATACTAATAGCCTTACTTGCCCTTATATCAAATTTTATTTCGTCAAAGCCTATACTGACTTCAAGAGGGTTAGGTAGGCCACCAAGTCTTACTCTATAAATCTCCCTCAATACTCGCTTTAGAAACTCCATATACTCATATACGAAATTGCTGGGTGGTTCAGCAAGTATAAGCAATGGCATGTTAAGTATTCTTGAGAGAGGAGAGCTAAAGGTATGGTATAGTGGGTCTAGACCCTCTGGGATTTTATAGGCTCCTTTAGTTAGTGAAGGGAATACAACTCTGCTCATTTTAGCGATGATCTCTCTACTAAGCTCCTTAGCACTTATGGTGCGAGGAGTATGGAATGTTATCCTTAACTTACTCACGTAGTTAAGTAGTTCAGAGACAGGTCTTACATGAGACACTATGCCCTTCTCAAGAGCTTTCATTTCAACATTTTCAGCTACGGAGAATTCAAGAGTAGGAATGTTTTCCAGAATATGATTCACAAGTTCCCTTGTAAGAGTAGTAATTTGTGAAATTTCCTTTACAATGTCCTTTATCTTGACCTCTTGGAAAGCCTTAGACGTATACTTTACTACACTTACAAGCTTGAGAGTGTACTCAATAGAGGGTACTGTTACCTCCTTCTTAGTGACTACTTCTATTTTCTTAATTTCTTTCTCAAACGTAGGCTCTATTAGAGGTACGTCAAGGAATACAACCCCTTTAGCCTCTAGCTTTAACTCCTCCCTACTTACTTCTCGAACATCTACTGGTATTAAGACTGACACTATTACATTCCTATCCCTAATCACTGGTTTTCTTCGATATCTCCTCACAATCTTCTTGCTTTTTATCATTTCAAATACCATCCTTTCTGCATTCATGATTCCCATCCCAGAGTACAAAGCCATATAAATTCTCTTGGAGATGCAGGTCTGATGTATGCCAGGCCTAGAAACATTTGAGGTGCAAGGAAGGCAAAGAACTCAGTATAGTTCAGGGTAGATGATGAATACGATGTTTTTAGAATAACTTTACCTCCTTCGATAGACCCCTTATACACATGCTCTCCGTAAAATAGATATTTGTAACGCTTACATCTCTTCTTCTCAGGGTCGTAATAGTCGAGTAGTTCACCACCTCTCCTTATGTCCTCAATTACATGTTTAAACTTATCGACAACGATGCTCTCTTTAAGCTTTTTAACGTTCGCTTCAACATGCTTATTGAATTCATCCTCTATAGTGAAGAAATTCTTCAAATCTTCTAATTGAAATATTGAAAACAAGTCAACTATGATGTCTCTCACTAGATCTCCTACACAACCTCTCTCAAGACCTACTACTTCACGTTGTTTTCTAAGCTCTTCATCAGGTATGTCTGGCTCAAGGAGCTTAACTACATGTATTCCGTACTTTCTCAGCAATTGCTTAGCTTCTTCAAATTTTGGATAACTCTCCCTAAGGTAAAATGAAGGTATTGAGTAAATTGAGATTATGAAGAATGATAATGGATTATAGAGGGGTAAAATTTTCTTGCCTGCATTTAGTACATCCTGTACTGCTCTTACACCAACATCAGAGTTCTCGATCTTATACTCTTTTACAGGGGGCTCTTTTACAACTTCTCTGAGGAGCTTGTAAATGGCCTTAAGCTTTGAAGAAATCTCTCCCAGTATGGTTATGAATGATACTTCGAATTCTTTACATAATATATCCTTAGTAGCATCTTCAAGTGAAAGACCTTCCTTAAGACGTGAAATTACTATGGAGATATCTTTATCGTCTATGCCTACCGTTCACCTAAACCGTATCTTCATCTATTGCTATTTCTGACACGGTTAGGTTCATCACGGTCTCTGCTGAGCCACCTACGGGAGCTATGCTCCCATCGGGAACCCAGCAGTCACCAATAAACTTGTAGAGTCTAGGAGCT
>Ga0180301_10000742_pt1 | contig 25450 bp, 16 predicted proteins | sample GuaBasSediGuay16_FD_121797 | JGI IMG/M metagenome (GOLD analysis project Ga0180301, IMG submission 121797) | Subseafloor sediment microbial communities from Guaymas Basin, Gulf of California, Mexico - Guay16, Core 4569-2, 12-15 cm | ecosystem: Environmental > Aquatic > Marine > Hydrothermal... | reverse complement strand
TCTTACATATCTCGTAGAAATTATCCATGGAGGCAGTCAGGTAATCCTTTACTCGATCATCAGTTCTCAGTTCCTGGTATTGACTTATCTTCTCTGCAACATCCTTGAACTTGGGTCTCACCGTATAAATTTTTTCCCAGTTTTCCATCGCCTTATCTATGTTTTTAACCTTCTCATAGCACAAGCCGAGAAAATATCGACCGTACAATGTTTCTGTTGCCTTATCATCCTTAGAAATTTTAAGTGCACGTTCAAGTTCTGAAATTGCAGAGTCAATACTGTTCATGCTCATATAACACCCACCCCGTTCTATCAGGGCTTTAACCTTCTGCTCCTGATCTTTCTGCGCTTTCTCGAAGGCATGGAGAGCACCCACATAGTCATGATTCTCCTTTAAAAGTTTTCCCAAATAGAAGTACGCCTTGTAGTTGTCGGGTTGTTCTTTTATCGCTCTCTCGAGCTCTGCCTTGGCCTCAACAGTCTTTTTCCCTCTGTAAAGAAGTACTCCCAGCTTATAATGGGCCATGGAGTAATTAGGATCCAATTCTATAGTTTTTCTATAATAATTTGTAGCTTTTTCCGATTTGTTTCTCTTCTCGAAAAGCTCTCCCGTTTTGTAATAATATTCGGCGTTTTCCGGATTAAGTTTTATAAGCAGCACAAACTCCTTTAGAGCTTCTTCAATCTGACCGAACTTCTCGTAAAGGGAGGCGATTTTCTGCCTGAACTCCTCTTCTGGACAGTAGCCACCGAAAACCCCGATATTGTTTACGGTCTTAAACTCTATGAGGGCAAGGTCGGGTTTATTATCTGCAAGATAAGCCTTGCCAAGGAGGTAGTGAGCTTCAAAGTTTCTAGGATCTTTTGATATGATATGTTTGGCTGTTCTTACTGCTGAGTTTATTTTACCCTGCTTGATAAGTTCTTCAATGGTGGCTATTTTTTTTGGTAGAATTATAGATTTTATCAGGAAAAATGTAATAACACCGATTATTATGCCGAGGAATATAATGGTTATGATTACTCCGGACATCAAGCTCTCCTCACTAAAGAGTAATTTTTTTTCAAGAAACTGTCAAACCCTGCAAATATTTCATGAATATATACGCTTGATTTTCTTAGTAGTTTTATTTTTTATTCTTGCAGTAATTCACTCTTTCTCTCTCTCTGCCTTTGAGGAAGGGGAGAAGCTCTTTTTAGAGAATAAGCCGGAGCAGGCTCTGCCGTATCTCGAGAAAGCCCTGGAAGAAGAGCCAAAGAATGAAAAGATATACTTTTATTTGGGTATCATCTATGAACAGCTCGGAAGAAATGAAAAAGCTGTAACTATTATGAAATTGGGACTACAGCAAGCCGGAAAAAGCAGGGATAAACTTTATTTTAATATGGGAAATAATTATTTTTTACTTGAAGATTATAAAAATGCTGAACAGATGTATACAGATGCTATACGAGAGAATCCAGGAATGGCGGAAGCCTATTTAAACAGGGCAAACTCAAGGATGAAGCTCGAATCCTACAAGAGTGCTGTGGAAGATTACACCTATTATCTCTCTCTGCGACCCTCGGCACCTCAAAGGGAGGAAATAGAAAGACTGGTCAGCCTGCTTAAGAAGAGATTTGAGGAGGAAGAGCGTAAGAGAAGAGAAGAGGAGCTCAAGCGCCTGGAAGAGGAGAGAAGAAAAAAAGAAGAGGAGGAGAGGCGAAGACTCGAAGAAGAGAGAAGAAAGGAAGAGGAGAGACGACGCATGGAGGAGGAGAGAAAGAGAAAGGAGGAGGAGAAGCGTCGACAGGAAGAGCTCTTGCGGGATGTGCTTGAATCTCTTCAGAAAGCAACAGAAGAGACTTCCAGCAGAGAGGCGGGATCGGAAACCATACAGGACTATGAGGAAGAACTGGAATTAAAAGAATAGGGAGTCGCCATGACCCCCTGGGACAACCAAAACAATGGAAATTACCGGCCCCGGCAGGGCGGATTAAATTTTCGGAGGGCAGGGATGGAAATATGGATAAGAGGGTAATTCTAATAATCGGAGCGGTATTGGCTGTTCTGCTTGCAGCAGGCACGGCGGGAGTTTTCCTTTCCAGAGGGAGATCGACTCCTTCACCGGCAGAGGAAAAAGAAAAGACTATAAGGGAGAATACTCTAAAACTCGCAAGAGAGTACATGAACAGCAGGGAATATCAGAGGGCTTTAGACCTTCTGGATAAGCTGCTTATAGCGGACTCCGATGACGAGGAGGCAAGATCTCTCCGGGATGAGGTTATAAAGGCCAAGAATGAGGATGAGGAGAGAAAGAGGATAGAGGAACAAAAGCAGAAAGATAGATTGACTCAGAGCCTTTCGGAACTTGAGAGATCTCTGGAGGAGAAATCGAAGCAAACGGCTCAGCCAACTCCCGCTTCGACCCCGGTGGCGGCCATGGCAAAAGAAGAGGAGGAGAAGAGGGAAATAGCAGAGAAGGAGAGGAAGAAGAAAGAACAGGTGGGGGAACTCTTGAGAAGTGGCACGACCAGCATGGAAAGGGGAGACTATGCTCAGGCCAGAGAAGATTTTGAGAAAGCATTGAAGCTTGATCCTGATTCTGCAGAGGCTTATGCCAAGCTGGGGCAGACCTACCTTCTGGAAGATGGTAACAACAGAGGAAACATTCAGCAGGCCGTTGAAAACTCTAACAAAGCAATAGAGAGGGATCCCAACCTGTGGATTCCCTACGACACGCTGGGGCAGATATATATGAGCTCCAAGAACTACGATGATGCCATAAGGGAGTTTCAGAAAGCATCCCGTCTTAATCCGGAAAACTTTATGGTACTGTACAACCTGGGGCTATCCCAGTACAGAGCTGGAAAGTTTCAGGAAGCCCTTAAAACCTTCGAAGGCTGTGTATTTAAGAAGCCCTCTTTCGAGAATGCCCATTACTGGCTCGGCAAGTCAGCGGTTAAGACGGGTGATGCAAAGAAAGCTCTAACGGCATTCGAGAAGGCAGTCTCCTTGAAACAGGATTTTGCCCTGGCGTTCTACGAAATAGGCCTTATAAAGAAGGAACAATCCGATTACGAAGCTGCTATAAAGGCCTTTCAAAAGGCTGCCGAGATTCGTCCTCAGGAAACGGCATTCTATATTCAGCTTGCCACCGTAAGTTTCTGGCAGGAAAAGTTCAAGGAATCGGAGAGCTACTATGCAAGAGCACTGGAGTTGAATCCCGATCTTCCCGAGATAAATTACAATATGGCACAGGTAAAGCTTAGACTAAATAAACCGGAAGAAGCTCTGGAGTATGCTGCAAAGGCCGTTAAAGCAGTGCCTAACTCGGCCATGTACCTCTATACACTGGGAGAAGCATCTCAGAAGCTCGGTAACCATGAAGCTGCAATCCAGTATTATGAGTATGCAAAAAAGGCAGATCCTGCATATATAAAACCGAGAATAAATCTTGGGGTAATCTTCATCGAGCAGAAAAATTACGACAGTGCACTTAACGAGCTCCTATCGGCTTACAAAATAGACAGGAACTCCCTTGAAGCAAACAATAATCTTGGTAATGTATACTTGCATAAGGGGTTATACAGCGAAAGTATAAAACATTACGAAAAGGCGACAGAACTTAATCCGCTTGATCCAGAGATAAAGTACAATCTTGCCTTAGCCTATATAAAGGATGAACAGTATCGGAAAGCAGAAAGGGCCTTATCCAACGTAATCGCTCTTTCTCCTTCATACTGGGATGCTCACTATCAACTGGGGTTGGTACTCATAAAGGAAGGGAAAGTCGAAGAGGCAAAAGGGGTATTAAAGGGATTACTGGATAAGAATCCCACTTACCGTAATAGAAAGGAGGTGGAGGATCTTCTTGCAAGATGATGAAGGGTAGGGTTTTGATATTTTTCTACGAAAGAAGGCCACCACCTATGGTGGTGGTCCACCGGTTGAAAGACCGGTGGAGAGACGGGCTTACGCCCTTCTACCTTCTTTCGGAGCATACAACCACCTAAGTAATTTCTGCAAAGCAGAAATTACTTAGCCCTTGCAGGGCTTGCAAAGTCTTAGGATTTGCCGGTGGTTGTTTACAATGTCAAGAGTCGACCCTACCAACCAGAAAGCACAGCTCATCTTTTGAAATCCGGTACCATATAGGCCTTCCGTGAGGGCATCGGGCATTTTGGAGGTTGAAGACTCCCCTTATAAGCTCGTTGGCCGTAAGCTCATCGGGGGTTTCGCCGTCTTTTATGGCCGCCTTGCATGCTATTCTTGAAAAAAGATCATTTTCCATCTCTCCACTTACCCCCCTTCCTGTTTTAAGAAACTCTTCTATTATGTCTCTGTAGGATAGAAGATAAGCGGGAAGGGCGGTTACACTCCATAACCCCGGTTTCTCTTCTGTAAGGTGTATACCGAGCTCTCGATATTCCGATAGAGTTTCACGAAGGGATTCGGTTTCCCCTTCCGCAGTTTCAAAAGAAAGGGGAACGAGCAGTTGCTGTGCTACCGGCTTTTGTTTTTTAAGATGTTCGAAGATAATTCTCTCGTGGGCTGCATGTTGATCCACCATGTAGAGTTTATCTTTGTATTCGACAAGAAGGAAAAGACCAAATATTTGACCGATATATCTTAACTCAACTCCTGTTGCTCTCGGAGGAATTTGAATGTTTGCCCTGGGAATATCAAACTCTCTTTTGGTCATGGTGAGCTTATACTCCCTTTCTGGTTCTTCCACAAATAGGGAAGCTTCTTTCTGTTCCTGTCCGAGCTTCGATTTTTCGCTCGAAGTCAACCTCTCAGGTATATGTATGGAGAAGCGTGTAAGAGCCCCTTGTAGTGTTGAGATAATTGTTGAACGAACATTAGAAAGGTTACGAAACTTAACCTCTCTTTTTGCCGGGTGGATGTTAAAATCTATCAACTCAGGAGATATAGAGATGTATACAAAGGCAAAGGGGAACCTCCCACCGGGTAGATATTCGGAGTACCCGTACTCCACAGCCTGGATTAGAGCATATTCGTAGACGCGCCTGCCGTTTACAAAGATGTGGATAAACTTCCTGTCTTTGCGGTAGATCTCCGGCCCAGCTCCGATTATTTTTACTTTTAAATACCCTGAGCCGGAGCCAGCCTCACTCTCTGTTTCAAAAACCAGAGATGGGCTAAGATGATCTGAATAAGAGCTTAATATCCTTTCTTTGAGTGCAGAAGGTGGAAGGTAAAGTTTCATCTCACCGTCTGAAAAGAACCGGAAACCTGTCTGCGGGAAGGCTACCGCCCGGTCCATGAATACAGACCTGCATCTTGAAGATTCCGCAGACGGGCTTTTAAGGAATCTCCTCCTTGCAGGCAGAGAATAGAAAAGATCCTTAACACTTACGAGGGTTCCCCTGTTGCCATTAGAACTCTCTAAAGAGATGAGTTTTCCACTGTGGACGGTGAGCTTATGAGCTATATCCTCCTCATCGGTACGGCTTACAATGGTGAGCCTGGAGCAGAAGGCGATGCTGGAAAGGGCTTCCCCACGAAAACCAAGACTTTTGATGTGAAGCAGATCATCCTCCGAGGATATCTTGGATGTTGCGTGTGGTCTGAAGCAGAGCTTAAGGTCTTCCTCCGACATTCCAATGCCGTCATCAACCACACGTATCTCGAAGACTCCTCCTCCGGAAATGTAGGTATCTATCTGTCTTGCCTCGGCATCGATTGCGTTATCCAGCAATTCCCGCACAACAGATGCAGGATTTTCGATAACCTCTCCTGCAGCTATCTTTCTTGAAACAGAGTCCCGGAGAATCTCTATTCTCCGGGATTTAAGATTTTTTGTTTCTGACATCAATCCATGGTATTAAAAGTGTATTCTCGTTTCGAAGCTTACCGAAGGATTTACCTGAGGGAGAGCCGGATTCTTTTCGCTTTTTATTACATTTCCTCTCTCATCATGGGCGGTACTTGTAATTACCAGGACCGCTATATCCATGGTCGGTGCCACGGGGAATACCACCTCTCCCTTTAATACGGTATTGGCATCAAAGAGAGTTAAGTTTTTCTCTTTTCCTGCAATAAGTGTAGGTACAAACTTTGTTCTATTATAAGATAGAGAGCCGTGTATTCCAACAACAGGTATCACCTTCGGCATAAGGGTGAGCCCGAGATTTAGAATATCTTCATCAGAAGGGACAATTTTCCCACCCTCTATATTCCAGGGCCAGAAATAGCCTGCTTCGAACTTAAACTTATCTGCGAAATTAAAACCTGCTTCTCCGTAAACTCCCATTGTTTTCTTCTGGTACTCCGGGGCATCGGGATTTTCTAAATAATCTATCAGATCCAACACATACTGCCCCCTGATCCTGTCGTAGTTTCTGTTAAAGAAAGCGGGACGGAAAGTACCGTTGTAGTACCTGTACTCAAGCCGCCAGTCCATTATAGCCAGATGACCAAGGAATCCGGTGGAAGCTCCGTAATTGCGAAGGTCGTTAAAGTTAAAGGTAGTACCACCCGGTTTGTAGAGCACATTGAAATTAAAGCCCTGATTGATAAAATCGGAGTAAGATTCACGGAAGTAGGGTATCATGGCGCCTATATCGCCGAAAAATATGAGGGAGAAGATATCCGTGTTGACAAAGGGAAAGTCTAAATCGAAGGCTCCGTTTACAAATATGGGATCTCCATACTGTTCCGGCTCGGGGTCTCCGGATTCTACGGCTATTTCCCCTGCGGGGTCTATATCCAGGATGGAGGATAATCCGAAAGCAAAGGGGATTGCTTTATAAGCAGGCCTTACATAGACCCTCCCTCCGAAGATCTCCGGTTCGGCCAGATCGTTTGCCACAACCTCGAAACCTGCCGAGTTTAGATCCAACCCCAGGTTGAATCCTATCCTGCGGATTGCGGGAAAATCGTGGTCGTTTGCATATTTATACATGAGTATTCCGTGCCCCACGGTAAGATTATTGAGATTCCCTATCTTGAAGAAAAATCTATCTCTCCTCTCGCCCCACTCGATATAGCGGATCTTCAATGCCAGATCGGTAAGAATATCCTTTAATATGTTAAGAGTGCCTTCCTGGTCTGTGCCAAATGACCATTCGTTGTTTCCCCTGGGATGGTACCACTCGGAGGGGGCGAAGAGATTGCTCTGGTAGATTGCCGGCAGGTATAGAGCAAGCCTGAACTTTCCGATACTTAAGTGCGGCTGAAGCACGGCTCTGGCGTATGTTTCCCCATCTACAGTAATGGAACCCATCTCCATGCCTATGTACTTTCCCAGAAAATCGAAGAACTTATCCAGCGGTCCGGGTTCACGTGGTTTTACCTCTTCTGGCTTTTCCTCTTCCTCCGGCTCTTCTGCTTCGGGTATTTCCGGTACTTCCGGTGGTGTTTCTGCTATCTCTTCTTCGGGCTCTTCTTCTGCAATGGGTTGATAACCTGGTACGGCAGAGGGATCGAGCCTTTCAAACTTCATCTCTTCAAGGAGTTGGTTGAGTTGTTCCTGAGAGAGCTGTATGGGCCTGAACTCGGGAGCAAAGACGTCTGCGGCCATTCCCGGTCCAAGATTTAGCTTTTCTCCGGTGTTGATGTTGATAAACTCGATTTCTCCCTTAAAGCAAACAGCCGCATCCCTGCTCCCCGGGATCGTTTCCTGACCGAAGTCCGTACCCCTTACACCACATACCGCACTGGGTGTAAGAACTGAGTAGTTTTGTGCTCCCGTGCCTTTAGCAGCAATGGCTCTTATCCTTCCTGAAAGAAGGGTAAAGGCATTTACATCGGAATCGGGACCCTGAAGTGTTTCGATGGTGAAATCGGTCTGCGGACCGAGCTTTATTATGGAGCGGTTGGGCTCAAGACATAGTTCTGCTACGGTGGCACCCGTTCTTACTGTATCCCCCATTGAAAGCTCCATGCCGTAGTATATCTCTTCGAAGGGATTCCCCTCAGAGTCGATTATTTCAATTTCACTTTCGTCTGTGAAATATTCTAAAACAGCCACCGGTTCTATCTCTTGAGAGACGACGAAACATGGCAGCAGTAGAAGAAAAATAAAAGACAGTGTTATACGAACTCTACTCCTCATCCCACATCCTCCTTTAGAAAAGGCTTAATGAACTTTTAAGTCCGGAAGTTGTCTCCCACCTGGGTATCTCCTTCAGAGCCGGGTTATACCGGAGAGTATAGAAAAGTGTAATTACAGCAGGGCCGTTTTTGATATTTAAACTCACTCCCACATTGGCACCTTCCGGATCGATCAGATCGCCAAACTTTCGAATAAACTTTTTATCGTAACTTAAAGTAAAGAAAAAGCCGGGAATAAGGTCTTCTTCAAGCTTAAAGAGTGCCTGCAGGTGGGGATAGTTGTTGAAGTTATTTAAGTTTTCCGGCTCAGGCTTTTTAAAGGGGCCGTCCAGGCTTGCGTAAAGAGAGAGCTTGTCATCCAGCACGGAAATGCCCGTGCCGAAAAGCCAGCCCACGAAACCTGGAATATCACCCTCTCCTGTAAGTATTTTGTGCTTGAGCGGGCGGTACAGATCGTAGGTGGAATCGAAATATACGGGAATAAAGTTTCTCCCAAGCAACCTGATTTCCCCTCTGTAGGGTATTATTTTAAGCAGTCGCCCACCCAATCCAAGCATCCCCCCCACATGAGCCTGTTCAAAGGCGATGTCTGCGAAGGTTGTAAGGGTGAATACAGGCAAATTGAGAAGAGGAAGCCTTACATCCCCACCTGCAACCAGTGCATGACCCGTATCGGGCTCTCCGTCACCATCAAAGTCACCGTCCTCGACATAGTAATAGGGCAATCTATCTCCTACAACCGTGCCTCCCACTTCCAGATTCTTGAGAATGGGTATTTCCGTTCCGATTAAAGGACGTACATACAGCCTGCCGCCCATAAGATCGAAGAGAGCCAGGTTTGCGATAAAGGTCTCCACCCCCAGATAGGGAAAATTAAAGAGTCGCCCATCAAGATCAAAACTTAAACCGAAAAGGCGCTTCTCGGGAAGAAACATGGTGTTTGCATACCCTCCCATTATAAAACCGTTACCCAGAGTGGCGTTTTCGATTGAACCGAGCATAACAAACAGTGGTTCGCCCTTGTACCCGTAACGCACATACCTGAGCTTGGGAAGATAAACAGAGAGAATATCCTTGAGTGTGGAAGATTCGGGAATCCAGTCCTTTTCCCGGATATCAAACTCATTTTTGTTTTCCCCTCCTGTAAACCGGAAATGGAGGGTAAGATCGAGCCCAATTCCGAACTTACCCAGGGTAAGCTCGGGTGTTAAACTTAAGCTCTGCCATGTTATAGTGCCCTCTTCCTCGTTAAAGGTTTCTGCACCAAGACCGATGCCAAGACCAAAAGGATTTCCAATTTTCTTCTCTTCATTCTGAGAGAAAGCCGGCAGAAAGCAGAAAAACAATAGATAAAAAAAGGTGATGCTTCTTATTAATGCTCTTTTCATCTTTATCTCCTTCTTTCCAATAAAAAATATATCCCCTAATGAGAAAAAATCAATTTCTCCCATCAAAAAGATAGTTGTGCCTCAATCCCGCCTCTAATTCCGAAGAGCAGAAGCTCCTCCAACCTTCTGTCTATGCCCAGAGAGATGCTGCCTTTAAGGAAACCTATTTCTGGAATATGCAAACCTGTCTCGTGTTTTATCACTACTCCTATTCCGACTCCCTTACTGTTACTCTCGGAGGATTCCAGTAGAAGCTCCAGGCCTTCAGTATGCAGGAAATAGGTCTTATTTTCAATATCCTCCTTTCTTGAAAGAGGGATAAAGTCGGGTAGTGGCATTTTTACGGAAGGCTTTAAGGGTTTTCGCCATGAGAATGATATCTTAAGATCGTTGGAGAAGCTGTTTCCTTTCTCGATTACTCTTGAATATCGGTTGTCGAGGGTTAGCTCGTGTCTGCCTTTTTTATTGAGTGTTATAAAATTTTGCAGGATAAAGGTGGTGGTTTCGGGTTTTATGCTTTCGTAGGATTCCATCTGAAGGGTTATCACTGTAGTAAGTTCTTCCATATCGTAGAAACCGAAAAAGGGATACACTCCCATTCTCCCGAAAAGGTTAATAGCCGTATTGCGGATAGATATTTCCCACAGATGCCGATTTTCCAGAGTAGACTCGATTCTTTTGATTATCCTTTTAAGCTCAAAATTACCTTCCACGGGGATAAAAATACCGGCAAGACCCGAGAAGGGGTTTCTTTGAAAACCTAACAGGAGAGCAGGTTTGTATTCTGCCTCCTCCAAACCCTCACTTCCCTCTGCAAAATCATCCAATGTTCCAGGAGAAAAAAGCTCGGCCAGGGGAGCGGACTCGAACAGGTAGAACTGTGAAAGAATCAGAGAAGTTACCACACCAAAGTCGTAGAAATAATCCCTTTCTCTTTCTGCTGTTGTGGTAAAAGAGAAAGAACGCATATACCCGGGGGTGATTGTTATAGAAGCAGGTGTGCCTGCTGCAAGAGTAATGGGGATTTTGACCGGTACACTACCATCCACAACCTGGAGTCTTTCGGTAGTTCCGAAGCTCCGATATTCAAGGGCCGGTCTGGTTTCAAACCCCAGAGGTTGGGTGAAGAGGTTCAGCGAAGCGCTTGAATTTCCCGATCTTTCGGGCGAAGCATCCCCATTCCAGGGTATTGTAAGACTGTAATTTTTTATCCAGTTCTCAAAATAAAACCCCTCCTCAATAGAGAATCCCGCAGAAGCCTTTCCTATCTTGCCCTGGAAATCCAGCTTGAGCGGAGCATTCCACAGTGAATCAAGAAAAATTTGCCAGCTCTGAGAAAGGGTGCTGGAAAATAGTGCGGTTTCCTGTTCAAAGCGTGAGGAAAACAGGGGGGAGAGGGATAGGAAAAGAGAATTGGCTCTTGAGAAACTTCTGCCCCGGTAGCTTTCTGTCTGGCTGTACGAATCAGTGAGAACTACCGGGAATGACTCTGCGGGAAGGCGTAATCTATGTCCTCCTGTTAAGTACAAGTCGGGTTTTCTGTAAATAATTCCTAACTGTGTTTCTGCTTCCAGGAAAAAGATATCCGCTTTAAACATGGTATTTGAAATGAGCATATTTTGTGTAAGACTCTCTCCATAACCCGTGGCAAAGTCCTCCCCGACCCAGGAAAACCGTTCTTTAAGAAGAAGATTCTTAACCGCAGGAACCTTGCCTGCCCACATCATCGTACCCGGAATAGAGTATTCTACGGTTGCTGAAACCGCCGGACTTACTCGTACTTTCGCTTCTTCGAGATGGAGCTCGTCCATATATAGCAATCCTGAAGGTGAGCCTTTAAGTTCAAGAGAGAACCTTGCGAGTGTTCCCCCGGTCGAGGATAGGGTTACTGAAGAACCTGCAACTTCTTCGCCCTCCAGATAGAGCACTGCCTTTTCCAGATCTACCGAATACTTCTGCCACTTCTCCGTTTTCTCAGGTACGAAGGCAACCTTCAAGCCCAGGTCGTCATCTCCAGTCATGGACAGAGTAATCGATGCTTCTCCCTCCAATCGGGGGATCCTGATGTAGAAGTTAAGCTTGCGATATAAATCGAGAGGTAGTGGTGATGTGTAGCTTACAATACCCCACTTTCCTTCCACGGGAATGGAATCCCAGGAGACCTCCAGAACCTGTTGAACCTCCCCTTCGGGATGAAACACAGACTGAATCTCGTCGAAATCATCAGAAAGGGAAGAGCCGGTATCGGGAGGGGCTATTCCCGCTTCTTCCGATACCTCCCTTGCAGTAACATTTCCGGAAGGCTGAGCTTCGCTTATAAAGGAAGAACCTGCAACGGTAAAATCGCTTACAAGCACCTTACCCGTAACTTCATCACCCGTGTGGTTAATAAGGATGATCCGCAAAGAAGATGCGCGGGTTAGCTTTCGCCTCTGCTCGGATGTAAAAAATACCTGCTCGGTTTTCCATCCCGTTTTTACAGGAGTGAGCTCTTTCTCTATAATAAGTTCCTTCTTTTCGGCATCGAGGAACCCGTTATTGTTAAAATCTTCGGTATCGAGACGGTTGTTTCCGGTCCCCTGGGGACCTCCGCCGATTAGGAGTACATGTCCTGAGGAGACATCGTTAAAGGGAAATCCTGTTGAAGATTTGGATTTTTCCTTATCGAGGACTCCATCACCATCCAGGTCTTCTCCAACCGCACCGAGCTGGAAAAAAACCTTCACATCGCTCTCTGGTTCTGTCATTTTCCATTTAAAGTTTATAGAAGTATAGTCGGAGAGATCGGGCGGCCTCTGATTTTTTGCCAGGGGAATCTGTGCACCCACCCATTTTTTCTCTGCATTCATGTAGTAATCCATCACCATTACCTCACCACGTATTCCTTCGTGCACTGCAGAAGCCGTATAGGGACCTGTTTTAGAGCCTGTCTTATAGGGGTAGACCTGTGAAGGAGGAACTTCCCATGTGTAAGGTTTTAAGGCCGATACACCAAAGGGATTGTAAGTGCGGAAGTCCTTATAATAAAGGATTCCCCTGTTGTTTCTGCTCAAATTGAAACTGTTTATGGGCTCTACGGGAATACTCGAAGGAAATATGTTATCTTCGGATATAGGGATACTCATACCGGCCTGCTCCATTCCCATTATTCGAAATACTCCCGTGGTATCTGGAGTGCTAAAAGAAATCCCTCCATCCATGGAAAGATTAAGCTTATCCCTTTCGTACCTTATACCAGCCGTGGTAAGAATTGAACCGGGATTTTCTCCTCTTTTCTCGGAGTAGGTGTTTCCCAGAATATTCCACCGCACTCCCATCCCCCCCTCAAGATCGACACCGGAAACAGGTGAGATACGGTTTCCAATTCCCATGAGAAAATCACCGCCCCTTCTTGATTGGGAAGATGTGCGGTAATAGATCTCTATCCTGTCTTCAGGATGGATGTAGGTTAAAAACTCGATCTCTCCTGTGTCGTAGTCGATCCTGTAATTTCTCTCCTCAATACCATTTCGAACTACTGTAACAGAACCCGGAATTACATCACTCTCCAGAAAGTAGCCATCTACAGGTTTTAACATTTGCACCACGATCATCTCATCGGTATATCCAGAAATACGTGTTCTCTCAGGTCCATAAAGAAGGGGATATTTTTTTATAAAGGGATACCTGGTTAAAGGGTCTCTCAGCGAAGTCGATGACACAAAGACGGCTATCCTGTTTTCTTCCTCTTCTGTTGCGAATGATAGTTTCTCCCTCTCACCAAACAGTGCTCCTTTTTTTATAAGGTAAACCTCCACCCTCCAGGATTCTTTCGGTATAGCTTCGGAGAGGAGATAAGTATTACAGAGCTCGAAGGGTGAGAAAATACCCGCTTCGGTTAAGACAAGGCAATCTCTACCGTTTACCTTTACCTTCCTCTCTGCCATATCTATTCCGAGATAATCTTTAACTCCCCAGTTGAAGTCTTCCTCCTCCGCATAAGGATCGAGCTCATCTCTGGAAGGATTGAGACCCGCAAGAGAACCTCTGCCCAGGGAAGGATGCCCCACGGAATAGCCGTTTTTTTCATAGTAGATAAGTATTCTTCCTGAGTATGTCTTTCGGAGAAACACATACCCCTTACTTTCGGATAGAACAGCATCGGATGATGTTCCCCTTCTGTAAAACCTGTTATCCGAACCTCGTAAGCTTCCCGAACCATCTTCCAGATAGAGCGTAAGATTTTCTACATTCTCATCGGGAAGGATAAAAAATCTCCCGGTAACGTAGTCTCCCAGGTTCAAACGCTCCTCAATTGATTCGTTTTCTCCTATAAATATCTTCTCCTGTTTTTCCGTAGGATCGTAACGGAGAAGTATCTCGTGCTGAGTTTTCTCCGATTCGAAGAGAGCCGATGCCCCCAGCGAGTTCTCCGATGCTTCCGGTAAATCGAGAAAGCTGTAAGGATTCATGCCGATATTTCTGTTTCCAATCAGTACAGATTGGAGAAACTCCTCTTTCTTCCCCTTGTACCCGAGCAGAAATGTGTTGAACCCTGGATCTTCAATCACCGTTGTTTCAAAAAAATATCTATCCATTAGCCACAGAGAAATGGTAAGATCGGGGATTTGCTTAAAAATTACTCCTGGATCCATACCAGGAAAAGGCTTGGGGTAGAAAGTTTTATCGAGAGTGTTGTATCCTATGCCAAGGGAAGCTGCAAGAGAGAGATTCCAGGAGCCGAGTATATAAAGATTTACATCGGCACTACCGATAGTGGTTGAAAAGAGCGCTTCGGGAGCTTCCTCTTCCGGCAGGATGTAGTCTTGAGAAAACGATTCAAAAACCGTAAAAAACAGAAAAAGGGCTGTTAAGGTACATAAACCGGGCAGTTTCACTTTTCCTATTATTTGGGAAAACTCTAGTCATGTAAATGGAGCTATTTGCCGAAAAGATAAAAAAATGGCTTTAGAAGAACAGAAATCCACAGCATTCATAGTAAGGCTGTTGAAAAATCCCGCTCTTCATGGGTTTACTCCTCTTCAGAAGGAAGAACATATTCTTCAGTTCCTCTCCCAGAACAGCAGTCAACTCTATCCTACCCTATCTTCTTCCAACTTTTTCCCGAATAAAAACTGGGATCAAATATGGAGTTTGCTTACAAAGACTCTTTTTACAGAGATAAACAAAGAAATGCTGCCTGCGTTGAAAAGCATAATTGAGGAGAAATTAGATTTTACGTTTGTCTCTTTCCTGCGCCAGCAGAATTATCCTTTTACCAAGCTAAAGGAGGAGCTCTACAATTTCATCTCTGCTCTTTTGGAAAAACCTGAATTAAGAAGGGCCTATACGGGTCCTTTGACAGCCCTCTGGGTGGATTTTACAGAAAAATATATCGACCAGGTTTTCGTTCGGCGAGAGTATATTCACTTCGAGCTTACCAAGGTTCAGCGCCTGAAAATGAGCAGGGAAGAGATAAAAAATATGATAGACGCCTCCATTCTATTGAGACCGGCAGTCTTTATTCTTTCTGCAATTGAGTCTGCCGGTGCCGTCGAAAGTGTTAGTGGTCTTGTACAACCTCATTTTGTAGATAAGGTATTTAAAGTGTTAAAGAAGAAACTCCCCTTTCTCCCTGATGAACTACTGAGGAGTAGCCTCAACAGTAATGTCTCCTTCATAGAAAACAGGTTTCTGGAAGCAACCGCCAGGCTTACTGCTATTTTTACCGGCAGGTGCAGAACCTTCAACCCACACACTAAAACCGATAGAGGGGCGGATACACCCGATAAGAGCTGGTTCAGTATTGCCAGGAGAAATTACCGTTTTTACGGATACGATATAAAGATACTGGATGAGTTGTATAAAATTTCAGCGGAAAATGATTGGTGAAAATATGAAAGAGAAAACCGTCCAATTTCTGGAATCAATTGTTATAGTTGCAATTATTCTTGTACTAATCCAGACTTTCCTGGAGGATTTTTCTGTTCTAGCAGGATGGAGCTGGAATATTCGAAAAACCCTTGTGATTACAGGATTTTGCTTCGACCTGTTCTTTACAATCGAGTTTCTCACGAGGTTGTTTTCTTCACTTACAAACAGAAAAGGCCTTGAGTATATTGTATTCGGAAAGGGATGGATTGATTTTATGGCCTCAGTTCCCCTCCTTATGTTCAACTCGGGCCCCTCTCTTCTTGCGGTTATGGCAGGTGGAGCCCTTTTCCCCGGGGTTGGCGGATTCCTCAATGTTTTGAAAGTAGCAAAAGCCATAAGAATTGCCAGGGTTCTGCGTCTGCTAAGGGTGCTTAAAATATTTAAACAGATAAAGTATGCCGACTCTGTTATGGCACAGAGACATATAGCTAAAGTAACAACCCTGGCAATAACGGTTTTTGTACTTACGAGTTTTTTGATTAACTTGCTCTCCAGGCCTCTTAACATATTTTCCGCTGAAATGCAATTTAATGAAAAGTACAATAGGGTTGCCGATTATATATCGGAAAATATCCGGGGCGACGATACAGGGGCATTTGATGAATTGTTAAATATCGAAGAAGGGCTTCTTGTAATAAAAGATGGGGGCAAAACCATTTTTTCCCGTTATGATAACTCCTTTTACCGAAGGGAGTTCGGTCCCGCCGATTATCAATACACAGAAAGGGGAAGTCTGGGATTTTTCTTTGATTCAAGAGATCTTCTTAAATTACAGTCAAGGGACAATATTATCTTCTTTACAGTAGTTGTCATTCTCGTTATAATTTTATTAGTCTATTACAGTCCCCATTTTGCCATTACAGTTACAGATCCGATCCATGTAATGAGGAGGGGCTTAAAGGAGAAGTCTTACAATCTTGAGGTTAAAGTCCCCGATAGATATCGGGATGACGATATTTTTCAAATGGCCACCCTGTACAACGAGGTATTCCTCCCGTTAAAGGACAGGAGCAGGGCAGAGGAAGGGGGAGGAGATCTTGAACTTAAAATTGAGGATATAAAAGATATTTTTTAAATAGTAGTATAAACAGCCGTGGTCGTATCAATGATTCAGCTCATTATTGAGCTGCCTGGCATAGGGTCTATTAAAGAAAAGAGAAGAATCGTTAATTCCCTTAAAGACAGACTTTCAAAAAAGTATAAGATTTCTGTAGCCGAGGTGGATCTGCAGAGCTCTCTTTGTTTTGTGCAACTTGGAGCTGCTATTGTATCCAATTCGAAGAGGTTTGGCGAATCTGTTATGCAGAAGGCCCTTCTTTTTATCGAGGAAGAGGTGCCCGGTCGGGTTCAGCATGTTCAGATACTTTCTGAAATATATTAGCAATTTTATCGTCTTTACAAAAATTACCACTTGTTGTACTCTGGAAAAGAAGCAGAAATAGAGTTATATTATAAGTGTAGAGATACCGGCAATTACTGCAATGGGTAGCGCTGGAGATTCGCTGGTGTAAGCCTTCGAAGGTAGGTAGATACAGGGTTCTAATGGAGGGGGTTGCCCATTTGCTTTCAGCTTTTCTTCAGGTTGGTGAAAAATCTCCCCGTACAATTTAGAATGACGCTTGTGAGTGAGCAGCAAAAAACCGAAGGCTTTATAGTGAGGGTAATGTTAGTAAACAAAAAATCATATCGCAATCTACGATTGCAACTACAGGCGTATTGCGATGTGCTATTGGCTAAGGTAGATTTTGTTTTTTTACGTTTAAATTTAGGGAAAAAACAAAATCTTCACTGTAAATAGCATAAGGAGGGGGTGCGCTTTATGAGTCATGAAAAGAAAAGATTTGAAGATTCACTGGAAGCTCTAATTCTGGAATCCAAAAAAGATCAGGGGGAAATGTGGGAAGGTACCATGACGGAATACATGAAGCTTGTATACAACAATCCCCGAATTGCTCAAACAGCTCCCAGCAGGATATACGATATGATTCTGAAGAAGGGGACTACCGAGATAAACGACATGGAAAAACTTCCCAACTACGAAGATCTAGTAAGGTACAATTTTTTCAAGGGTCAGATATTCGGAATCGAGGAGGTGCTTCACGATCTTTTAAGGTTTTTCCGGGCAGGAGCGAACAGGACAGAAACCGGAAAAAGAATACTCATTCTGGTAGGTCCGGTTTCTTCCGGTAAATCTACAATCGCCACCCTGTTAAAGAGGGGGCTGGAAGAGTACGACGTTCCTGTTTTTGCTATCAAGGGATGTCCCATACACGAAGAGCCTCTTCACCTCATACCCCGTTCCAAAAGGCCTGAGTTTGAGAAGCTGCTCGGCGTAAAAATCGAAGGCGATCTGTGTCCGGTATGCAAGTACAATCTGACGCAAAATCCGGCTTACAGGGATGAAGCAGGAAACATAAAGTGGGAGGATATGCCCGTACAGAGATTCAGCTTTAGCGAGAGGAGCAGAATAGGGATCGGAACATTTCAACCCTCGGATCCTAAAAACCAGGATATTTCAGAACTTATAGGGCACGTGGATCTCGGTAAAATAACACAGTACGGTGAAGGCCATCCCCTGGGCTATAAGTTCGATGGAGAACTCCAGATTGCCAACCGGGGAGTTATCGAATATATCGAGATTCTCAAATGCGATATCAAGTTCCATTACATCCTGATAACCGTGGCTCAAGAACAACTGATCAAGGCACCCGGATTCCCTCAAACCTATATAGATACCGTGATATTAAGCCACACCAACGAAACGGAGTTTGAGAAGTTTAAATCCAGCAAGGAAAACGAAGCTCTGCATGACCGGATGTACCCCATCTATGTTCCTTACAATTTGCGTGTAAGGGATGAAAAATCAATATATGAAAAATTGATTGCGCAGAGTGAGTTTCACCAGAAGATTCATATAGCGCCTTTTACACTCGATATGGCGGCACTTTTTGCAGTGCTTACGAGGCTTGTCCCATCGAGTCTTTGCCCAGATCTGATGAAAAAGGCAAAGTACTACAACGGCGAGGCAATCATGGAAAAAGAAAAGGACCCTGTGAACGTAAAGAAACTGCGGATGGAAGGCAAAGAGAAAAGGGAGGGGATGTCCGGAATAAGTCCTCGCTTTATTATGAACGCCCTTAACATAGCCCTGGGTTCGGCCAAGGAGAGCGACGGAGGAGCCTGTATCAATCCGCTGGATGTTATAAGGGCTCTTAAATATCAGTTTGAGCACCATATTGGATTTTCCGAGGAAGAGGCAGAGAGATACATGGCTTTACTGATTGCAGAGAAGGGGAGTGTGCTGGCAGAGTATCGTGAAAGGGCTAAAAAAGAGATCAATAAGGCCTTTCTCTTCGCTTACGAAGACCAGGCACAGGCTCTGTTCGACAATTACATGAAAAATGCCACTGCATACTGCCTTAAGAGAAAAATAATCGATCCGGTAACCCATGAAGAGAGTGAACCCGATGAGAAGCTCATGCGCTCCATCGAGGAGATGATAGGCATATCAGAGGGTGCAAAGAGCGAATTCAGACACGGATTATTCGTTTTCAAGTCCGATGCACTGGACAGGGGAGAGCGGTTTGACTTTAAGAGCTACTCGCCTCTGCAGGAAGCGATTGAAAAGAAACTGATTGCCGATCTAAAAAATATAGTTTCCCTTACCCTTGGGGATAAAACACGTAAGGATCCTGAAACTCTAAAGCGCAGAGAGGAGGCAATTACAAAACTGGTGGAGAAAGGATACTGCCATAAATGCGCCAACGCCCTGCTTGACTTTGTTGGTGAGATGTTGAGAAAGGAGGAGTAATTTCTATGGCAGTTGTAAGACCAGATTATGACTATGCACCCAGAGGAAGAAAAGATGCGGCGAGACACAGGGAAAAAGTTAAAGAGGCCATCCGTAAAAATCTTCCTGATATAATAGGAGAGGAGGCGATTATCACCAGGAAGGAGAAACAGATTGTCAAAGTACCCATACGTGGTTTGAAAAGTTATCACTTTATTCATGGAAAAACAAAGGGTGTGGGAGGTGGTTTCGGGAGCGGAGAATCCAAAAAGGGAAAAGTCATCGGCCAGAGGCCAAAAGAGCAGGGTAAGGGTGGAAAGCCGGGAAACGAACCGGGGGTGGATTACCTCGAGTCGGAAATTGAACTGGAAGAACTGGTCCAGATGATGCTGGATGATCTGGGTCTTCCCAATTTAAAGCAGAAAGAGGTTAGGGAAACGGTAATTCCTAAGGGTTGGACCTTTAATTCGATCGAGAAGACGGGTATAAAGCCAAGACTGGATAAAAAGAGGAGCATAATAGAGGCAATAAAGAGGAGAGAAATTCTAATCGGCAGGCTCATGAACGAAACAGGACGTTCCAGAGAAGAGTGCGAAGCCGTTCTTGATGCAGAAGGGGGGAATCTTAACAGAGCACTGGAGCTTTTGAGAGGCGGGGAGCCTGTGAAGGAGAAGAGCGATTTTCCCTTTATCACTCTCGATTCCTCCGATTTACGTTTCCGAACGGTTAAAGAAGATGTGGAGTATCGCTCAAATGCGGTGGTTATTGCCATGATGGATGTATCCGGCAGTATGGATAGTATGAAAAAATACCTCGCACGTTCCTTCTATTTCTGGCTCCTCTCCTTTTTAAAGACAATATACAAGCATGTAGAGATCAGGTTTATCGCTCATACAACAGAAGCAAAGCTCGTTGACGAACATCACTTCTTCCATAAGGGTGAATCGGGAGGCACCTTCTGTTATTCGGCTTACGATCTGGCCATCGAATTGATTGATACCGAATATCCAACAGAGAGGTGGAATGTCTATCCATTCCATTTCTCAGATGGTGAGGACTGGGAGGCGGAGAGAACGGTTGCATCCCTTAAAAAAATGATGGAAAGGGGAATAGCCTGCTTCGGGTACGGAGAGATCCAGACGGATTACTCCTCCTCTGTGCTTATGCACGCTTTCAGGGATAATCTGCCTCTGCTCTCTATTGGGAAGGATGATCTCGTTTATCTGGAAGGCAGGTGGGCGGATTCGCCTTTTCTTGGAGTGGTGATAAGACGGAAGGAAGACTTATATCCAGCTTTAAGAGTTTTTCTCCATTCAGATAAAAATAAAGCCGGGTAAGGAGAATATGAAAGGTCCCGATCCGGAAAGGTTAAAAGAGGCCGATAAACTTATTCAGGAAATTGCAAGAGATTTCGGGCTCGATTTTATGCCTCAGGAGTTCGACATTGTACCTGCTCAGAAGATGCTCGAAATTACTGCCTACAGACTGCCCGTAAACTTTTCCCACTGGAGTTTTGGCAGAGACTACGAGATGGAACGTACAAAGTACGACCATGGATTTGCTGTACCCTACGAGGTGGTTTTTAACAGCGACCCCTGCAGGGCATATATAATGGAGACCAATCCCTTTCCTATACAGGTAATGGTTATGGCCCATGTGTATGCACACAACGATTTTATGAAAAACAATCGTTATTTTCAGTATTCCCGCAGAGACATGATTACCTCTGCCTCGGAAGCAGCATCTCGATTCAGAAGATACGAAGAAGACTATGGGTTGGATGATGTGGAGAAGCTTATAGACGCAGGAATGGCTCTGCAGTGGCATTTAGAGCCTCTGGATAAGAGCTATCAGGAGACCGAGGAGGAGGCGAGAGAGAGGCTTTACGGATGGAAAAAGGAACCTGCAGGCGGGGGAGAGTTCGATGACCTGCTTCCTGAAAATAGGCAAATTACCAGAGAGGAAAAAATGGAGCTTCGTAAGAAAACACCCCCGGAACCAACTGTAGACATCCTCGGTTATATTATAGAACATTCACCCAAAAGGTTCAGGGAGTGGGAGAGGGATGTGCTCGGTGTGATAAAACAGCAGGCTCAGTATTTTATCCCCTATAGAAGAACCAAGATTATGAACGAAGGTTGGGCCACTTTCTGGCATGAGAAGATCATGCAAAGGCTTTTTAACGAGAAGTTTTTAAACCCCGAGGAGCACGGATTTTATAATCTCTACAATTCAAGGGTGAAATCTCATAACCCGAGGATGATAAATCCCTACCAGCTCGGAAGTGCAATCTTTAAGAATATTGAAGACAGGTGGAACAAAGGACGGTTCGGTCCGGAGTATGAAGGGTGTGAGGTTGCCTGGCAGAAGGAAAAATGGGATGCCGGATTGATGAAAGGGAGAGAGAAAATATTCCAAGTCAGAAGAACCTATATGGATTGGTTTTTTCTGGATGAGTTTCTCAACAAAGAGATAATCGATGAGCTTAATCTCTATGTATACCGTGAGGAGGATAAGGGGCTTTATTACGAGGAGATCGTGGATGAGGTGGACTGGGAGAAGGTGAAAAAGGCTCTGGTAAGAAGTCTTATGCATTGGGGAGTGCCCCGTATACTGGTTGTAGACGGTAATTATCAGAATAATATGCAGTTATACCTCGTACATGTTTTTGAAGGTCTTCCCCTGCATGATGAGTACTGCAGGAAGACAATGGAATATGTTTATTATCTCTGGGGCAGACCGGTGTATCTGGAGACCAGGGAGTTTCACGACGGAGGTACGAGGAAAGTACTCTACATTGCAGACGAGAACGGAGTGAGCTTTCACAGGTAAAACCGCAGGGAGTGGTCAGCACCTGCCTTATTGAGGAAAGAGGTATAGATCTTCTACTTTAAAAGTTTTTTGAAGCTGGATAGAATCGTTTAACTTGTCTTCCGCATGCAGTTCCATTTCAAAAAAATGTTGGAGTGGTTCAAAACCCTTCTCTTCCACCGATAATTCAAACTCGAAGATTTTTCTGTTGTTGAGAGTCTTTGACTTTTCCGGAGCCGGCCAGAAGCTGTAGTTCCCGGCGGTTTTTTCAGAAATATAGCAGGGGTTTTGCCAGTTGGGGTTTATCATTTCTACAAGCTCTCCGTCTCTCAGAAGCTTGATATACATTCCACTGACAGGTTCGAAGTTACTGCCGTTAAATATTCTGCCTATAATTGTGGGAAAGTTGAAGAGAGGCCCCCGCATAAGGGGTTTTTCTTTCTCTTCTTGATGATCAAAGTGAGGGCGTTTCTGTGTTGATATTTTTCTTATGGCTTCGTTTATGAGGGCCACCAGATCAGCATTTTTCTGCAGCTTTTCCAGGTAATCGGATTCAAGATGGACAAGACCTCTGCCCGATACAACATACTCGGGAGGAATTCTATTAAGAACGTAGCAGGCAACATCGAGGCGGCATTGATTGCATGTACAAAAACCAAAGCTTCCCGTTATTTTCTCTTCGTCAAAAATTTCTTCTACATTTTTAAAGACAATATCTTCCATAAGGTTGTGAACTTGCATTTTCTTTTCCTCATCAGAAGTTTTGAATGTCCAGAAGCTCCTTAAGAGCATCGATACACTCACGAAAATCATTAACAGTATCACGGAGTGAGTAGTAGTTTAATCCGGAGAAATAGAGTTTAGTAAATATGGAAAAGGTTATTTCTCCGTTGTTTTTTTCGAGATTCATATAACAGCCAAACTCATAACATATTTTAAGCATTTCTTCGAGTCTTTTCCTTATAAAACCGGTCAATTTCGATGAAAAACCGAAGGTAAAGGCAATCTCTAAGAACTTGCTGTCCATGTCAATGAAAAATGCACTCTGAAACCCCTTTGAATCGGCAAACCCGGCGGAGTAAGTATCTGCATTTTTTTCACCTTCCAGGATGTCATAACCCAGTTCCTTGAAAAGAACTCTTACTCTGCGAATGCGTTCTTTCATTAAATTGGAATATTTCATTGAACCCTATCCATCACAGGTGTTTGTTTTATTAAATGTATTGCAGAAATCCCATCAATTCAAGCATAAATATTGGCTTTTTTACCTGTTTGGAAGCCCGCTCAACCTTCTGGCCTTATATTTCGAAAACTAAGATACATCAGCCCTGGTAGGGATGTTGCTAGGATTTAATCAATCCCTTTGGATTTTCGATAAAGATGGGATAAAGTCTGGAAGAATCATCGATGAATCTCTTTATCTTTTCCCGTTTAATGTCTGAATATTCGTGTGTTATTATATTTCTCATTTCAGCAAACCCGGAAAATATTTCCGCATTTTCTGAATCTAAAAATCTTAAAGTAAAGGTGTGGAGCGCTTCCCTTGGTTTAAATCTCTGAAATTTTTCCAATCCTCGAATTCATTTTCGAGGAATACAATCTTCTGTCTTTTATGGTAAGTGGTATCCCTGAATTTAGAATGGAGAAGACAAGAGAAGGTTTTGCGCGATTTAATACAAGGAAATCAACCTAAGATTGCAATATGTTTTCAACATTTCTCCAGATTCTATGCTCATCAGGATATTCGCAAGCCGTCTCAAGTTCGGCATATTGTTCTGGTCTAAAATATACTGCAATATCCCAGTCGGAAATAGGTTTTTGAAACCCCTTAGCCCTTGAGCCGAAGACAAAAGCCATAAGGATAGAAGACTCCTTTTCAAAGTACTCCTTTAAACTCCGAATATTCTCCTTTTCAAACCTTGACAAGTTTCACCCTCAGCTCAAATTAAATAATAGAGAAAATATTACGGGATAGCAATATCTAGAAATAAGACGCCATTCAGTAGTACAGTTCATCTTCTTCAATTCTGGAAACTTCTTTCAATACCCGGAAGCAGCTCTTTGTGTCGGGATATTTCCCCAGCTATCTGGGGCTTAACCATTATACGTACCTTTCGCAGGGAATCGACGAAACTTTTTACTACAGAAGGGTTGAAAACAGAGCCCGATCTTATGAAGGGTAAAACCTCCTCGTCCCCTTGAATGGGCAGATCTATTTCAAAGGAAATAGGTTCTGGGATATCTATAATAACAGATTCGCCAGGAACCGGAAAATTGAGTTGGCTGGAAAGAAACTCGGCAATACGGTTTTCTGCAATAAGCCTCTTTTCCAGATCCACTATGCCGGTGTGAAAGGGATCTTCCCCGGAGAAAGTCTTTTCATACACGGTTTTATACAGCCTTCTTAACAGAACGTCTTCCACGAGAGATTGGAGAGATTTAAGTTTCTTAGAGAAACTTGAAAAAAACTCCTGGTCATCCAGGCCGTATAGCTCTTCCGACTTGATAATTTCTGAACGTATTCCCATAAAAACCGCCTTCTTTATCATTGCAGTGGCCACCCTCACGGTTCGGTGCCAGTAGACATTTCTATACATGAGGTATTTAGAGAAAAGTATGTTTTCCACGGCAGGAAGACCCTGTATCTGTAAGGCAATGCCTTTGTTCTCATGAAAAACGATTCGGCTCAAAATAAAATCTATATCCTGCAGTCCGTAAGGAACACCGCAGAAGTAGGCATCCCTGTTGAGATAATCCAGTTTGTCCGGATCGAGTACCCCGGAGAGAAGATTTCGGAAAAAGAGTACCTCCCAGCGGGGTACGGGAAGTTTTGAGTTTATTATTGAGCTGGTTATTTCCGGATCGGCACCGATTTCCATCTTTATGATTTTTTTTATAGAAGAAGAAAGAATAACCTCTGCGGTGAGGGTTTCATGGGTTTTAAGGGGCAGTTCTTTAAGAGAATGCGCAAAGGGGAAATGACCCAAATCATGGAGAAGGGCTGCGGCGAGGAAAGATTTTATACCTACGAGAGAGATCTCTTCTATCCGGTTTGAAAGAAGAAGAGTATGAATCATCTTTTTAGCCAGATAAAAAACACCAAGGCTGTGGTTCAATCTTGTATGGGTGGCTCCGGGGTATACCAGGTAGGTAGGGCCGAGCTGTTTAATTCCCCCGAGTTTCTGAAAGAGAGGATGATCGACCAGTTTTTTAAAACCTGCGGAGAGGTATATGTGGCGCCAGAGCGGGTCCCTTATCGGTTCTGAATAGTCTGTTTCAAGGTGTTTAAGTATAACAGATTGTTCATTCATGGGATTGGCCGAATAGATATTAACTCATAAAAGCCCTTTGTGTCCACAGAAGCGAAAGGGAGTGTTTTAAGTTTGACAACCCGTCCTTCTTCTGATAGAAAGAGAATATGGAGGGATTAAAGTCCTATCTTCTGTTAGTGATAGGTTTCATATTTATTTTTCTGTTTTTTGCCTG
>Ga0180301_10000741_pt1 | contig 25472 bp, 43 predicted proteins | sample GuaBasSediGuay16_FD_121797 | JGI IMG/M metagenome (GOLD analysis project Ga0180301, IMG submission 121797) | Subseafloor sediment microbial communities from Guaymas Basin, Gulf of California, Mexico - Guay16, Core 4569-2, 12-15 cm | ecosystem: Environmental > Aquatic > Marine > Hydrothermal... | reverse complement strand
GTTGATGAAGCAGTAGAATACATTGAAAACCTAGTTTCCGATGAAAGCTTAAGAAGAGAAATAGTGTTAAATAATTCAAAACATGTTTGGAAGTTCTCATCTAAAAAATTTGAGGAGAAAATAGTTAAAATAGTTGAAGCATTCACGAAGTAGAAGAGGGGATTGTTTGTGAAACATGTTTTCATACTGTCTTTCCCTAGAACAGCGACAACTGGAGTATATGATAAAGTATGTAGGCTTTTCAAAAGCATTTTCAATGATTGCCTATGCATTTACGAGCCATTCAATCACAATGTTCTAAACGATATTTTCATTAAAGGATACCATGTCCACGATAGAGTAGGCGAAATAATACATGACTACGATAAACTTCCAGAATACCTTAAACAACTTATTTACGAGAACTCGAAATGGTCGGAGAAAGGCAAATATAGAAGGGAAAGTTTTCTAGGAAACTACGTGGAAGTCCTAGAGAAACTAAGAGAACTAAACAAACCTTTAGTATTGAAGGACGTTTGTTTATGGGTTAAACTTCCCGAATTAGTTAGTAAATATAGTGATACTTTGTTTATAGTTACAGCTAGAAATAAAGAATATGTTTTCAAAAGTTTCCTTAGATGGTATAGGGAAAGAACCTTAAAACAGCAGATTAAAAACAAAATTTCTTTAGCCAAAAGGAAACCATACAACATTTTCAACCCCGTTAAGGTTTGGAAGCATTTGAAAACAATAATTAAACTAAATAAAACAATTAGGGGAGAACACATGCTTGGCCTCGGTAGGTTCTACATTTACTTCTACGGTTACAGCATACCTAGGCTTAAAGGTGAAGAACTACTAAAATATTATCTTGATAAAGACTATGAAGCATTCTTAAACATTATTTCCAAAATTGAAAACTGCGGAAACGTTTACGTTGCAAGGTTCAATAGTAGGCTTAACGTTAAACCTATACTTGACCACATACTGCAAACCATTCGCAGTAAACCCATTGAGGTAGAAGATACTTTAAAATCTTAATTTTTCTAGCAAGAAAACCGAATTTCCTATACCCTACTCCGCCGAAATCGTATGATAAAACTGTTAAGCCATGCTTCTTGAAAAGCTTTTTCAAACTGAAAAGGTTAAACTCTTTAACATGTCTTTCATCATGTTTTCCGGTTAAAGAGTTAACTGTTGAAATAACAACATATCTTCTACTCACCCTTTTCAATTCCTTAATGAACTTGTCTGGTTCTTTAAGATGTTCAATGACTTCCGCTGAAACAACATAGTCGAAGGATTTATCTCTAAATGGTAAATGATAAGCGTCGGCTATAATGTCGGCTTTGCTGTTTAAAGCTAAATCCACACCTACAACGCTGTCTTTGAAAACGTGTTTTAAAGGGTTTAATCCGCAGCCAACATCTAAAACCCTACTTTTCCTTGTTGGTCTGCACAGTTTTAGAACACCGTAGTACTCGTATAAGGTATCATATAGCTTAGAGGATTTAGCGTAGTCAAACATCATGGTTTCTTCCTTCTCCACTTCTCTATTAAGCTTATTAGCTCAGCTATCTCCTCTCTTTCCTCATGTAGCCCTAGCTGTTCGCATAGTTTGGAAAGAACCTTCAATGTCGCTATGAAGTATGGTGCGTAAATTTCTTTCTCCTTACCGGTTGGGTAGTGGAAGTACGGGTTTACTTCTTGCTCTTTAGGTCTAGTGGCCTTCTTAGTGTCAATCCATCCGGCAACTATTGCTAACGGAACATATATGAGTATGAATGTTGCTGCGAAAACCCATAGGGATGTGAAGAAAAACTTTAGGAAAGGAACATACTCTACAAGCAGCCTATACTGGATAACCACGAAGTTGGCGAAGCTCAGCAAATACACGAACCAGAAATTATGCCCCCTACGAAAATAAACAATCCACCTTAAAACCCTAGCTAAACCTCCTTTCACGCAATATCACCTATTGAAACGTTTTCCACCACTTAAACTTAAATACTTTAGGGGTAAAACACATCTCAGTATACCCGAGGGAGAAGCATCTAGAAGAATTGTCTCTCCCGATGAGGGTTTTTGTTTTCTTTTCCGTTAAGCTTATTTTTTCTAAATTCGTTTTAACTATTGGTGTTTAGACGTGAGTACTGTTATTAGGAACAAGTGGGTTAGGTGGCTTTTGAAGGGGCTGCTTGTAAGTATTATTGCCGGTTTCTTGTCTTGGCTAATATACATGACAGTTCTCGTCGGTGCTGTTGCAACCCAGACTGCTGAAGTACTGCTTATAGGTAGTTTAGTAGCAATACCGCTGGTGCTCATAGTTCAAGGGTGGCTTGTTGAAAAGTTCGGTGCACTATGGGTTAAAGCAGTACTGTTTAGAACGAGAAAATACAAGTTCATAAGAAGAGAAGAATAAGAGGGTATGTGAAAATGCTTGAACTGTTTAAAATGCTTATTAGGGAAGTTGGACGTGGCTTCGTAGGTAATTTAAAGTGGGTTGCATGGGAGGTTAGCGACGATGAGCTTGAAAAGTATAAGAAGCAAGCATGTGAGGAAGCAGCAGATGCTTTAGATGCTTTCTTTGGTACTGAGCTTCCCCGGGAAGCTATTGAAGAGGTTAGGCAATGTAGGAAAGACACTTGGGAGGTTCTACACGAGTACGGTATTGAACCGGATATGTGGCTAACTACGATTAGGGAGAAACAAGCGGAAATACTTATGCGTAAACTTCTAAGCAAAATACCGGATGCACCTAGAGATCCTCAAGTATCTGAAGAACCCGGATATGGTTTACCGGAGTACTCCCTATACTGGGGGGCTGATGCCAGAAGCTATAGTGGAAGATGGAGTTTCGACGATTTGCCAGACGATATTTGCTGGGGCTTTATTGCTGATGAGAAGCTCTGCGATAAAATATCTGAAATAAATGAGAAACTATACTGGGAAGCTATGAGGAGAGGGAACCACTTACTCTTCGCCGTTTGGGAGGACTGATAAGTTATGAGGAAGGGAAAGTATTATTTTGGTGAGAAAGAGGTTTGTGCATACTTCGGGTTTATGTTGGCTAAGGAAATTGATAGAGCAGAGGAGGCTTTGAAACGTGAAGGAGTAGATAAGGCTAAAAACATAGTTACTGGGCTTGTTGTTCCTAGGCTTAGGAAGTTGCTTGAAAACCTTTGCTTATCTCCCGGGAATGAGTGGAGAGCGAAGTGGTTGATAACGAAAATTGAGGAGCAATTGCCGTATAAGGAGTTTCCAGAGGAAATGGAGGAGTTTATTAAGTTCCTTGAAGATGAAGCCGAAGAAATGCTGCTTAGCTCTGCGGTTCAAGAGATTCTGCTTTAGCTTCATGTTGGAGGTGGGCTTACATGTCTGTTAAAATTAGGGTTAATAAGCATACTGAGGAAGTTCCAGATATTTGTGTTAAGCTTGTTGCCGGGTTAAGGGCTGTTTCAAGGCTTGAAAACGAGTCATTCTACAGTATAAGCTTCAGAAACAACTTAGAGGAAGCTAAAAACAAGATCTCCCAAGCAGTAGAGGTTTTCGACGAAATAGCCTTAAACCTACCCGTAAGCGTAAGCAAAAACATTAAGGATAGGCTAAACGAGCTACTTAGGTTCCTAAACCAGCATAGAAGCATAGAGGAGCTTAAAAAAGAACCGGTCGAAGCCGGAACATACTTGTGGATAAGAAAAGATCTAGGACAAGCACTTAAAGAAGCATGGGAAATAGTAATGTTCAAATGTCTAACGTGATACTAGAAGGTTTTCTTGATTTCCTCTATTTTCTCTTCAAGTATTTTTGCTAGTTCTTCTGCTTCTTTTTCGCTCATAGGTTCTATTTGTAGTTCGCCACGCCACTTCATTATCCCTATTCCTCTTGCTCTACGGTAGATTACTCTACCGGTTTCCATGAGGTCTCCTATTCTGAAGTCTTCTCCTCTAGCATATTTTCTAAGAGCATTAAGCAAATCTCTTATCTTAACTGAAACACCAACCCTAAAGAAAGGTTCATGGACGTAAAGCAAATCCGGGGTATCTCTAGCATAGTAGAACCTAAACTTCCTACCACCAACAATACAGCTTAAAATAAAACCTAAACCCTCAACCCATCTATCAGCCCAACACTCAACCATAGTTGATCCTCCTAAGGATTTCAGATTACTTTGCTTCCACTATTTTCTTTAATTTTTCTGCGTTTTCCGGAGTAAGAACAACGGTTAGATCTTGTAGTTCAAGTTTCTTAAGTCCTTCTAAGGATACTATTGTTCCATACGCTGTCCCCCTAGCAATAACATGCCACCCGGTCTTATCGAAAACTTCAAACCCAGCACTATAATAGCATTTGTCTTTTTCACATTTTAATTCAATAGCTCCAGCGGGTACAACTACCCAGCCCATTTTCTCTGGATCGTAAAGTCCTTCTTCTTTTAAAGCTTCCATAATATTTTCCTCAATATCTCGCTCATACTCCTCAATAGTAGTTTCCTCGTATATGAAATGTTCGAGTTCAACGAGTTCTCCAAGCTTCTTTGCTTCCTCAATTTCTCTCCAAGTAACATTTTTTATAAGCTCCAAAATACTTTTCAGTCCATCAAACATTTTTCCACCACTACACATTATCGCTCATAATACTAAAAAGCATTACGTACATAAACACATGTTCAAATCTAAACAAGTAGTAGGTGCTACTTAAATACAAAAAGTTTTTAAACCACCACCTTAATAAGAATATAGTGAGGCGAAAATTCATGTTTAGGGTTTTAGAATTAAAAGATGATAAGCTAGTGTTAGAGTGGAGTTTTGAAACACCAGATAAACTTACGAAAAATGACATGTTAGGATTTATGAAGGTAAGTAAAGGTTTTGATGTTATGCTAGTAGGAAAGGGAATGGGCTTTAACTTAAAAAAGGAAGGAAGAAAACTAATTATAACTGTGGTGGTGAAGTAGATGTCTCATTGGACGACATGCAAGGTTTCAATAAGAAATCCTAATATTGAAATTCTTAAAAAGGCTTTAGAAGCTATTGCTAAAGAACTACGTTCTAGCGTTGTTGAAAACTACCTAGTAAGAGGCTATCATGGAAGAAGACAATGTCTTTTCGCTATTCCTATGAGGTTACCGTATGGTAATGGTTACGGTGTTTACATTGACTCTCAAGGAAATGTTAGAGTTGTTGTGGACGATCATGGTGCTCCGCTGTCAGTCCATCAGTTTGCCAATAAGCTAACCCAGTATTACACCGCTTTATCAGTAATGCAAGTAGCTCCGCAGCTAGGCTTTAACATTCAAAATGTTCAACAGTTGAAGCAAGGAATTCTTATAGACCTTGTGAGGTGAAGGAAATGCCCGTAACAAGAATTCTTGTAACAAATGATGGAAAAGTTATCGCTGAAGGTATAGGTTACATTGGTAAACAATGTCTTAAAGACTTAGAGAAGCTTAAAGAGGCATTAAAGCAATACGGTATCGAAGTTAAGGTGGAAACCCAGCAGTTAAAGCCGGAAGCCCATGTTGAAGTAACAACTTATGAGGCTATTCAGCAATGACAGCAATGATTGTTAGTATAAGGGGTAATAAGCTCTACGTTTTAGCTGACACAAGTGAAGACCTAAAACAGCTAATGGATGAACTAGCAAAATACGGAATAACTAAAGTCGAAAGCTACACATCGCTTTGCGGATAATTTATTTTTTTATTTTTCCTTTCTACACAAGAAGTAGTAGATACTACTTAAATACAAAAACTTTTTAAACCCCAACACCTATACTAGTACTAGGTGGAACATGCATGTCTGAATTTAAATTTAACTTTAAACCTTTCCAAGAAGCGTTATTGAAGAGACGTGCACAAGCATCAACAGTTATTATCTTTAAGAATTCTGATCCGAAGAGGTTAGTACCCTTCATAAAGTTTGTTCATAAGTATTTTGCTAAGAAGTCTCATAAAATTTATGTTTACAAGGTTTGGTCTGGTCTCTTTGAGGCATGTTTTACTTCTAATGGAGAGGTCTATTTTGAACCGGTATCTGCGAGGTCGGCCAGTTCTTCACCTTTACTGTCTGTTGCACAGCCCTCTATGAGGATTAGGGAGTTAAATGCTGCCTTAGCATACATTGATAATGCTATGGAGAATGAGACACAGAAAATGGTTAACAATCGGCAAGCAACAGCAATTATCGCTATTTTCTACGGTCTTTTCAGCTACGGAAACGTGAGTCAGCAAGAACTCTACAACTTTATTAAATTCCTAAGAAATGCAATATTTTCTGAGGAACATTACGCATGCGGACACACAATAGTAGTGTTCACGGATTCGCCGGAAGCAATAATTGATGATGACACATTAAAACACAGCATTCTAGTAGAGATTCCACCGTCAACTGATGGTGAAAGAAAGGCGATAATAAGCGAAATTGCTAATGCCTTTGCAATTTCGTTTGATAATGGAACATTAGAGTCCCTAGCAGCAGCAACTAGGGGGCTAAATTTGCATGAAACTGAAAGCGTCGCCTTAGAGTCGATGTTTAAGTATAGAAGGTTAGATCCAAGAGTAATGACAGCGTTCAAGTATGAAATTGTTAGGAAAAGCGGAATATTAGATATTGAACAGCCGCAACATGGCTTTGAAGCAGTTGGAGGATATGAAGTCGTCAAGGAATTCATAAGAAACAACATAATAAGGATTATTAGGAACCCTAAGAAAGCGGAAAGACTTGGAATTAGACCTCCAAGAGGAATATTGTTCTTCGGGTTGCCGGGAACCGGCAAAACGTGGTTTGCAAAAGCTCTAGCTAAGGAACTGAAACTACCATTTCTAAGGTTTAGGACAGAGAAGATAGTAAGCAAATGGTACGGCGAAACTTCTCGCAATATTGCTAAGGCTATTGAGGTTGCAGAGGCTGTTGCACCATGTGTAGTTTTCATAGATGAGATTGATAGGTTCGGACGTAGAGGACACTTAACAGAACATGAGGAGTCTCGTAGAGCTTTCTCAATATTACTAGAGTGGCTTGGTGATGATAGAAGAAAAACGATAGTTATAGGAACAACTAATAGACCAGAAGACCTTGACGAGGCATTTAGAAGGGTTGGTAGATTTGACTATTTAATACCGTTCTTGCTTCCGGACTTTAACGCCAGATTGCAGATTCTTAAAGTTCATACCAGTATTGTTAGAAAAGTTCCGCTGAAAAACGTTAATCTAGGAAAAATCGCTGAAGACACTGAAATGTGGACTGGTGCTGAGCTTGAAGAACTAGTATTAAGGGCTGCTAGGTATGCTCTTAGAGAAGATGCTAACTATGTTGCTATGAGGCATTTTGAGAAGGCATTGGCGACTTTCAGAATAAACTATGAGCAGAGGAAGCAGCAACTACAGCGTTACCTACAGCTTGCAGAGCAGTTCACCAACGACGCTGAGTTCCTAGGGCAATTGAAGAAAACCTATGTTTTAGGGAGAAAAACTAGAACGCAAGCGGCTTTAGAAGAACTAAAACAGTAAACAAGGTGTTAGTTAATGTCCCTATACCGTGATGCTTCATGGTATGGGGAAGCTAGGAAAATAGCTTCTAAAATAGTTAAAGCCTATTCCCAATGGGAAGTTGCTGAGCTTTTCAAGAAAATGCCGACGCCGGCAACGATAATGCGTTTAGAAGAAGCAAACACGGTAACGGATATTCTGCTATGCTTGAAAGCAATAGAGTATCTGAAAATACAATACCTCATAAAGCTGCGTGGAAAAGTACAAGTCGAGGATTTCTGGAAAATAGTCAACGGAATTTCAGCATACGAACAGCAAAGAGTGAACGTATAGTTTACGTAAAATTAAGCATTTTCCCTTAAGGTGATAACATGATTACTAGATTACAAGCTCTTCTCGAAGAGTTAGGGTTAGAAGTAAAGAAGCCCTATGGTGTTTTCGACTTCTCGAAAACAAGAGTGGATTATAAGGTGGTAGCTTTATGGCTATTTCCGAAGACTTAAAAGCAAGATTTGAGAAAGTAACTAAGGAAATTAGAGAAACCATTAACTCATTAAAAGAAGATGTTGTTGAAGTTGCTAAAATTCTCTCGATTCTCCAAGGAGTTTACGTGCCAAGCTACGTTGATGACAGCAAAATCAAAATCTATACCGAAATTTCAAGGTACGAGGAAAAAGAAATTCTCTATGTGAATAGGGTAAGCATTAGTAGTAACAGTATTAAAATAACCTTCACGGTTCCCAAGGAAGACTACAGCTATTACCGGGAAAATGAAAGAATAGTTATTGACTTCGACACGAAAATCAGCCTTAGCTCAACGACCTTCTGGAAAACAGTATTAGGTATTAGAACGTTGCTTGACAGAGACAATATTGAGAAATTTGTAGCTTGGGCTGAAGCATATCTTGAAAGCTACATTAAATTACTTAACGCCTTGAAAAGTCTGAAGCAAATAAAGAAGCAAATACCGGTAGAAAGAGTTTCAAGAATCCACGCTCTTCTCGAAGAACTTAAAAGCAGAAGCGAAACTTCTAAGTAAATTTCCTTCACTAAAGTTCAAAAACTTTTTATACTCGTGTAGCACCTACTACATATTGGGGAAAAATATGCCTCTAACCCCCGAGGAAATAGTTTTCCGTACAAATTCCGATTCAAAATCAATAATCCTCATTACTGATGACAAGGTTATCTATGCTACTGAAGGTATCTATGGTGGCTTTATTCTTAAGCCAAAGCAGCTTGGCTTGGAGAGCTTCGAAAACTTCGACACTTCTGTGCTTACGAGAAAGTCTAGGGCGTTTTATGTTGTTCCGGAGGCTGTAACCGGTAGTGAGGTTCCTAAAGAATACGAGGATATAGTATCACGCTATCTTAATGCTTTACCGGAAAAGGTTAGGAAAGAATTTGAAAAGTCAAGAGATGTTGAAATCGTGATCTACAAGTATGTTGAAGTTGAAATAGACGTTAAAAGCGTTACCAGTAGGTACATTATTCTCGATTTTACCCCTAAACCTAGAGGTTTAAAGCTTACAGCAAAAGCTCTAAGACTAATCATCCACTATGAAGGCTCTAGAAAGCACCCCAAGTCAACTATTGCTAGTAGCATAGTTAAGAATTGGAAGCTTGAGTTCCCGGAAAACGAGGTTCTACAGAAATATGTTTATGCTGAGAACTATACGGGCTATCGTGGTAGAGGTTCAACAATATACCTTAAAATAGTTTTGGAAGCACCAAAAGAACTAGCAACACCTACGCCGGTTAAGGTTGCTGAGGAAAAAGCAGTTGCTATCAGAGGTTTCCTTGTTGTTTCAAGGCTTCCAAGCAAAGCCTTATTAGATCATCATTTACCGGAAATTTTCAAAAACGTCAGAATCGGTGAAAAACAAATACGACTATGTCTGGGCTATTTCTACAATAGGCTTGGTGTTCTTTCAAGGAAATTCTACAATAATATTCTAAGAGATTACGCTGTAGATGCTGGATTCGGGTATATTATTCCGAAAGAAAATGTTCCAGCATTTCTAGCTGAAATTGATAGGTTAAAAAGAGAGTATGAAGAGTACGAGAAGCAGCTAAAAGACTTTCTGCTACACGGTAAAGTCCCGCCAGAAGTTGAGGAAAACAAGAGAGCAAAAATATACAGAGAATATTTAACCCTCATAAAAGAGTATTTAGCAAAATATAAAGTTGATGTTGCAAAGAAAGCTGAGAACTTAAGAATAGCCGATAGAGTTTACATTAGACTAATACCGTTCTCAATAGATATGGGAATTTTAGAAGAATATGTTGATGAAAAAGTAAAGAAGAGGATTGAAAGAGAACTCTATGAAGCTAGAAGAGAAGTTGTTAATTCTATGAAAGCACAGATTGAAGGGAAATTAAGAGCAATAGTTATGAAGCTTGAGAAATATGCTAAACGAGAATTAACTGAGGAAATGCTTGGCTATCTTAAGAGAGAGTTTGACGAAGTAGTTAAGGTCGCTGAGGAATTCGGCATAGAAACACCGCTACTATATCATGTTAGAAACATAGTCGAGTCCCCAGAAACATTAGTTGAAGAATTAAAGAAAATAAAGATTGAGGGTGTCTCCGGCAGATTAAAGGCGTTATTGGAGGAGCTTAAATGAAGCTAAACCCATTCCTACGAAAAACAAAAGTACACGTTATGGAAGCTAATGGCGAAAAGGTTGTAGGTGTGCTTTCAGAAGACAAGGTAATGAAACTTAAAGACTTCATAGAATACATGGAAGCTCTTAGAGAACTTGGTGTAGATGTGGAGCTTAAGATTATTGTTGACTGGACTAACCCCGTTGAAGTTGCCTTAGCCGAAATTCTTGAAAAACACTTTAAAGCAGATCTTTGTTAGATTCTTTTTTATTCTTTTATTGGATATACTGTTATTTTTTCTCCGTCCCATGATACTAGGAGGTATGTTTCCGTGTTTATTCTGTGTTTTCTACACCATTCTGCTGGTAGTGTTAGTGCGTAGTATGGTTTGTTTCTCACGGTTACTTGAAGTATTGTTTTTCTTTTCCACTTATAGTCTGGCGTTGGCTCTAAACTATAGTTTAGTATGCCGTTTTCTTTCTCGCTAACGTAAAGTGTTCTTCCCAGAAGTGTCCCGTATTTTTCTCTTACCTTATCGGCTACTTTTGAAGGTACTGTGAAAGCTAGGCTGTCTGTTATTCTGAAAACTTTAACAGTACCGGCTACTCCTATTTGCAAAACCTATCCCCACAAGATAGTTTTTCAAAAAGTTTTTATAAAAACTTACCCTATAGTGTAAAGTACTCTTAAACCTAGTTTGTCAGCTAGTTTTGCTTGGTTCTTATCGGCGGTTACTAGGACTGCATTGTTCTGCATGGCTAACGCTATTCCTTCGGCATCTTGGTGGCTTATTCTATATCCCATTCTTGAAGCTACCGCTTTAACGTAGTCTACGAGGTCTTTTCTAGGTTCATCAACTATTAGTGATGGTTTAAACACGTAGCTGAAGCCTAGCGGTGTTCCTCTTCCGCTAATTCTTCTCATATACTTTCTTTCTAAAACATACTTGTCTGTTAGTGCGTTTAGGGAGTCTTTGAAGTATGGGTCTTTGCTTAGCTCCCTAAATATTGATGAGGGTATGAGGCATTTCATAGTGTCGCATTGTAGTAGAATATTTCTCGCCATGTTTTCGCTTTTAAACCTCCTTCCAATTCTCTCTTTAAGCCTACTCCATGTTTTCGGCGGTTTCATCTCCATGTATGCTGACATTACTGCGTGGGAGAACTCTTCGAAACCATGGCTTAAGCTTGAAGTGTCCCAAACCAATATATCTCTAAATGTGAGTTCTTCGGGTACAATAAACCTTGCCTTGATAAGCTTAAGAAGTGTTTTAAGCATACCTCTAATACCGAGTTAAACAATATATATTGTGAAATATATAGTGTTCGCATGGGTTACTGAGTTGTCTAGAAGGGGAACTAGGAGGAAACGCCGTGTAGTAGGTGCTACTCCAAGTAGGGTTGATGCTTTAGCTAAAGAAATGGGCTTCCTTGTTGAGCCGGAAAAGTTTATTGGCATTAGGTTTGTTGAGCCGGAAAAATTCATTGTCGCTGTTTTCCGCAAAATACCCTACATTAGGCCCTCTATTTTCTGGAGTAAAATTGGGCTTACATGCAGTATTTACTTGAAGTTTCCTCCCAAAGGCATTGTTCTTATAGGTAAGGGTTTCGCCGTAGACTACGGTAAGGAGCTTCTATACCTTCAGCTTGGAAGGCTAACTTTAAAACCCAGACATGTTGATTTAGACAGCGAAATTAGAGGGGACTTATTCGTTTTCACCGGTAACCACGTTGCCTCACCTAAAATGCTTCTGGAATCCAAGAACAAGGTTGAAGCTAAACCAGTACTAACAATATATAATAGTAGCGGAGATGTTGAATGGGTTATTTACCCCTCTGATCCTACAAGCTTACTCCTAAACGTTCTCTTAAACATAAAGCTTATAGTTGAAGCTCGAGAGAAATAAAAAAAGGGAGCACCAATAAAAGAGTAATGTGGTGAATTTATGCCCGAATGGGTTGAGAGTATTGCTGAGGAAATTAAAGCCCTTGTAGATAAAGCTCTTGAGAAAGGTGTTGCTGAAGAGGAAATTGATGAGGATATTTTCGAGGAATACCTTATAGAAACAGATACGGACTACGAGTACTTAGTACATACGGACATACCTAGTTTTCTAAGAGAAGTTCTGGATAAAGCCGGACTTACATGCACAATACTTCATAAGAAAGAAGATGTTCCCGGTTACGAATACCTAGCAGAGTGTGTAGTGAAAAAAGGAATAACAATTGAAGATGTAACATTAGGGTTCGACATCATAACGGATGAGCTTGGAGGCAACTGGGTTAGAGTAAATCTTCTAAGTGCATGGGCTGGGTTAGGGAGAGTAAAGCCCGGGCTAAAACCGTACTACCATGAAGTATGAAGCTAAAATATCATATTTTCTTCAACTATTTTTAAAATCGTGTCTTCGAGAATATAGGCTGGTATTATTACCCTATTTTTCCTAGTGGAAATGTTTTTGGCAAACTTCCTATGTTTGAAGATCTTCTGGAAAATTTTCGAAGCGTTTTCAGCATGTTTCTTAGATGGAAAATAAACTATGGTCTCCCACTTATCTTTACCATCGCTCCTATAGTCAACAACAATTTTCCCCACAAGCAACCACCAAATATTTTCTACAACTCAAAACAATAAAATATTTATCTTTTTGGTGTGAGAATAGAGAATGGTGAAAATATGCTTGAGCTATTAAGATTCTTTAAGAAAGTAATGTTGAAAGATGTTATGGAAGCGGAGAAATATGGAGAGAAATATATGAGCTTCGAGCTTTACGATATACTGGAGGAAGCTTCGCCAAGAGAATTGGATAGTAAAATTGAGGAAAACATTGAATATGTTCTGAAAAGGGAAGGTTTGTTCAGCCCGGATATGGAGGTTATCGTACCTATGGGTGCATTGCGTTGGGAATGCGAAGAATATAGTTGCTCCTATGTTGCTGATTTTGAGGTTTTCAAAAATGATGAAATAGTTGCCTATGGGACAGCTAGTGGATTTATGCATCCTTCAAATGGTAACTTCGTTATAATAGACATGACAGTTACAATACCTACTAAGGATGTTAAAAGACTTTTAATGAGAAGAAAACGATAAAAAGCAAAAAAGCTAAAGTAAGAGGTGGAGTTAGACTATGGTTGAAGATGTTTATATCGCAGAGGTTGAGGAGATCGTACACATTATTTCTAGGAAACTAAAGATTCCGGTTAGGGCTATATATGGTGTTTCAGAGGTTCTTGCTAAAAGTCTTCCTAAAGGACTGTATTCTATGGTGTGGATGGATGAGACATTACCACCGGTAAAATATAGTGAACTAATTGAGTGGATTGAAGAAAACAAGGAAAAGCTGAAAGAATGCGACTACATAGCAATAAACTTCGATACTGGGCAAATGTTCTGCTTCGAAAAAACAAGGTGAACTTCAGCAACTATATACTTATACTGTATATACTATTTAACTACTTTATTTAGTATGTGGTTTTCACTACTTTTCTTCTGTATCCTAGTTTCTTTGCTTTACTGTATATTGTCCAGTAGGAGACTGGGGGTTGTCTTTTTCTTTTCCTTTCAGCGTTAATTAGATCTGTTATGTCTCTTAGGCTTAGTGTCGGGTATTTTCTTAGATAGTATTCTAGTTCTTCATTGCTTATTTTAGGTGGTCTGCCTTTCTGCTTACCCATTTCCCATGCTGCTAACTGTCTTTCCCTTCTAAGCTTCCACTCCATTTCAGCCAGCCATGAGAAAATCGCTATAAGTAGCTGTCTTAGTGCTTTGTCTTTCGTTTTCAGCCATTCATCTTTAACTGAAATTACTTCTACTCCTAATTCTTTTTCGAGCTTTATGAAGAAGTTTAGCATGTCCATCATGTTTGCCCCCAGCCTTGTAAAGTCGAAAACAATTACTTGTTTCACAATGTCTCTGCCACCTTTCTCAAGAAATTCGACAAGCTGTTTCGCAGCCGGTCTGTTCTCCCACTTCTTCATTCTGCTCTCCCCTTTGTCAATAAAGTACTTTAGTACTTCAATGCTGTTTTCCTTCGCAAACTTCTCTATAGCGTTGATCTGAACCTTCTCATCTTGCTCCCTAGTTGAAACCCTAACATAGGCAACAGCCCTAGAAACCACAGCCCCCACCCTCCTTGGTTAAAACACTACAGAAACATACTATAAAAAAATATTGGCAAATAACATAAACAACCAAAACTTTGTAAAAAGAGGACTTTCACCAATAAGTTTTTAAGGGATACTTCCTAATAGTTATTATCTGGGGGGAGGCTGTGGATCTTATAATTTCTGAAAAAGAGGAAGCGGGTAGGGCTATTGCTTCTGCTTTGGGTGTCTCTGAGGTTTCCGATGAGGTTAATGGTAGAAGGATCACATATTTTAGAGGTAGTAACATAATTATTGTTCCCGCTAAAGGACATTTATACGAACCGCTAATTAAGAAGCTAACATTTGCTAAACTAAAGGATTTACCGCTGACAGAAATCAAATGGACTGTTAAGCGTAGCGAGTGGGTTAAAATAGACAAGGATGCCGAGGCCAGAATTAAGCTCATTAAGTCTCTTGGTGAACAATCAGACCAAGTAGTTGTGGCAACCGACTGGGATCGTGAAGGTGAAGCAATAGGATATAATATATGTAGATTTGGGCTAGGACTTAGCTCTCTAAGCGATTTTAAGAGAATGTATTTTTCAGCGTTAACACCAAAATACATTATACAAGCTTATAATAATTTAAGAGAAATGGACGAAACCCTATTAGTCAAAGGTCTTGCTAGGAGTATTGCAGACTCAATAATTGGTCTAAACATTACCAAGGCTTTGACTTTAAGGTTTAAGCAGCTTTATCCCGAAGTTCGCCAAGCTTTTTCGCTGGGAAGAGTGCAATCACCGTTACTAGCATATATTGTTGGTAAGGTTAGTGCGGAGTTTAAGGTTCAAAGCTCTTATAGTGAGCGGGAAGAAGTTAATGTTAAAACGTTTCTAGTTTACAAAGATGCTAGTGTTGAAGTTTATGAGGAAATTGAGGGTGAACAGCTAAGTGTTATAAATGTTGAAGATGTTGTTGATGAAGTAGTTCAAGCTATTCCGCTGCCAAACACGGATGACATGATGGAAGCGGTTAAAGAACTATCCCCGGACATGCTGATGAAAACTATGGAGCAAATGTACCTTAAAGGATGGCTGACCTATCCTAGAACAAAGAGTAGATGGTGTCCTAGGGAAATGCTTCAAGACATATATGGTGAACTAGTAAAATATGTTGAGCTAACAGACTCGTTTAAAGTAGATAATAGCCCCTCACTTAGAGAGGCTGGGGAAGGAGGTAAAACAGCTATTACATTAACACCGGAAGGTATTAAAGCCTACTATGCTGGGGAAATGTCTCTGGTTGAAAGAATTGTTGCTGCCCATGTTCTAGAACGCATGGTTAAAACTTTTGCCCCACCTTTGAGAAGAAAAATAACTTACGTAGTTTTATCTGATGGGGTTGGAGAGTTTAAGGTTAAATGGTGTGAAGACATATTAAACAACCCAGTAGAGTATGTTTCTGCTGTTGTTTTTGAAACATTTCATGTTAGGGAAGTACCTAGAGTAGGTGATAAGGTTAGAGTTGTTAAAATAAAGGATAAGGTTAAGGTTAAAAAGATATATCAGCCCTACGAACTAAACATAGTCATTCCGACAGATCACAGCCTCGTAGAATGGATGACATATAGGGGCTTAGGAACAGAAGCAACAAGACACCAATTCCCGGTAACGTTAAGAACAAGAAACTATATTAACACACTAAACATACCGACAATGCTGGGGTCGAAAGTAGCTGAAATTATAGAGAAGATAGGGTTATCGGCAGATTTAACCGCTGAAATGGAGTCTAGGATAGAGGAGCTAGGTAAACTAAGCGAACTAGAAAACTTCAAGTCATGGATAGCGGACATAACTAGGAAACTCGTGGAGAACATTAGAAAACTATCGGATGAAGACTTTATGTTCAAATGTCCTAAAGGCCATCATTTACAGTTAAGGCAATATGGTATTCGTGGAAACATTATAGGGCAATGTTCAACATGTGCTAAAAAATATATTATAACATAAGCTTTTTAATTTTGCTAGTATTCTTCTAACCATTCTTTTCCTCCTTTCATTTCCTCTAGTAGCTTCTTGTATTCTCTTTCTGCTTCTGGGTAGCTCCTTGTAGTGTAGAACCGTATTTCTGATGAATTATAGCTCCAATCTCTTTCATCATCTAAAACCATGTAGAAATTCCCCGTTGCTGGATGATAACATGAGTATATACCGTATTTTTCCTCATACATGTAACCTCTTAACGTGTTGCCTTTCAATTGCCTACAAAACCTACTTACAAACGTTCGTATAGCATCGACAACTTCTTCAAGAAATCCTTTAGGCGATATTTCCGGTATAACACTTACTGGAATATGTTCTCTTAGCTTCTCTGCAAGATATTCTAGCTCAACTTTGGGAAATGGAAGATCGGGTTCCGACACCTTTATAACAAAACCATCCTTATCAACAAGACGAGACATAACCTTAACCGCTTTCTCAATATAAGGTCTCTCTAATCTCTCAATTGGCCTCTCAGCCATGTATATTACCTCAAAATATTCTTGTTTCCCAAACTTTATAAGCGTTTACTTCTTTTGCATAAGTTTAATTAGTTTGTTTTTTCTTTATTTTTATCTTGGTGGGTACTGTGGCTAAGATTTATCTTTTGGATTTGAGGGTTGTTGTTAGTGAGGATGAGTTTAGAGAACTTCTTAAGCATTTAAGGAGAACGTATGCTATTGAGGGTGGTATACAGTTATTCGTACCGGGAGTTTGCACTTTAGACTTAAGAGTAGATACTAGGAAAAAAGGCAAAGTGTTTTTAAGACCGAAACCGCTAATCCACACTTTCAGATCGGAAGTAATAAACCAATGCGTTAAAGAAGGACTTAGACTATTCAGAGGAATCATAGACAACGTTAGAGAACTAGGATTTAAAGTTGAACCGCAACTACACGTAATAGAAGAAATGTTCCCAACACTAAAAACCAGAAGAATAAGATGGGAAGAAATAATAGAATAAAGTTTATTTTCCTTAAAAACCAATATTGATAGAGGGATGAAGTTGTCTGTTTGGAAAGATATTGTTACGGAGTTAAGAGAACTCATTGAAGAAGCAATACAGTATAAGGAAAGCGAGAAAGAACTATATGCGACATTGTTTGAAGATGTATGGATTGAAAGTGATGAGGAATGGCGAGAGTATTACCATGATGAAATACCTTACGCTCTAAAAGAAATATTTAAAGAACTAGGGTTAAGCTGTAGGCTATACCATAAGAAAGACGATGTTCCGGGGCCAGAATACGTTGCTAATTGTGTTAATAGAGCGGGGAGAAAAATAGCTTTAGGACTAGACATTGATTACGACTATGATGCAGCAGAAGTAGTCTTAATGTTTGCCTCAGCATATAGAGATGCTGAATGGACACCAAACCAGCTAGTATATTACCATGAAACCTAGATTTTCATCGAAATATTAAGTTAAAGTATTCTTTTTCGCTGCGGAAATCTATCCTACTAAATTTTCCAAACATTTTCACTTCAACTACTGATTTGGCTAACTCATACTTGGTTACGGTAATTTCTCCTCTAACTGGTTCTACTAGGTTTACCTTGTAGCTTCCCTTGGTAAGCGGGAAAAAGTATGTTTTCTTCTTTTCAGTATCTTCAACCACGAGACCGTAGGGTGGCGTAGATATTTCGAGAAACTTAGACTTAGCAAGAAAACATGACCATAATCCTTCCCTAAACCTTCTCAACCTACCACCTAAACCCTTGCAAAGCTCCTTAAAAGACTCTAAAGTAGTCTCCGCAATAGTTTCTCCAGACATATTATTTACCTTTTTCTTGTTTTTATTTGAATGCGAAGAAGTTTTTCGGGTTCTTAAGTATGTCTTTTAGCATTTCATCGAATTCGTCAAGGTATTTCTTTACCTTCTCTATGCCTAGTTCTCTTGGTGGCTTATAGAATACTATTCCTCCCCATGCGTTTGCTCTTGTTTCACCATGTTCGAATGCTGTTTTAGATCCTTTAGCTCTTACATGTACGAGAACTTCCCTATTTTCTATGTAGTCTTCTACAGAGTCTGGATAAACGTACTCTATGAGGGACGGGTTTATGTTGAATTCTTTCTCAGCACTTGAGTGGACATTGATACTTCCAGTAAAAACAGAGTACACGGTATATCTTTTCATAGGGACTTCCTCTTCTATTTCGAATTCTCCAAGCTCGTAAATAGCTTCCCTCAAAACATCATCCATTTTCGACAGTTCTACTAGAGCTTCAGCAAACTCCTCGTTACTAAGCCTTCTAGGAATAGTGCATGTTGCTGAAAGAGGTTTCTCATCCATAGTTACACCACTAAGATATAGTGTTCCACCAAGTCTTCTACAAAACCTTCTAAGAGTTTCTAAAGCAGATTTCCATTCCATAGTATTCACCATTACTCAAGGAGTTCTTTAAGCCATTCTTCGTAGTGTACTGGTTTTTCTCCTTTATATACTCTTAGTTCTCCTTCCATATTTGTTATTGCTAACCATAGTTCTTTATCTGCTAGGTTCTTGAATATTTCAACGGCTTTCCTTGCTTTTTCCGGGTTTTCTCTCCAGCCTCTATATTCTATTCTTAGGTTTGCTTCGTATGTTGGTATTTCAATATAGACTCTGTCTGCTTTAGCTAATTCCCTTACATGCTCCAATAGTTCTTCCTCGGAAATTCCACCGTAAACGCTTGATAGTTCTGTTCTTAAATATTCTGTTCTAAGTTCTCCCGGAGACTCTATTTCAATAGCGTCAATTACAGAGTCTATTTTTGCAGTAACATGTCCTTTACGGCAAACATACTGGTGTAAACCACGAACCTTCCTACAAACAGCACCTACGCTCTTAAACATATTAACAACTTCTCTAAGCTCCAACCCTTAACCACCACAATAAACTATGGTGCAAAGCTATTTTAACATTTCTTAAAAGATTCAAGGAAAACTATTTCTACTATTATTCCTCTTTATACTAATAGGGGATACTTGTGGGAGTAAGGGAAGTATTTAACAAATTTGCTTCATTCTGCCGTAGAGTTGGTGGTGAAGTTAAAAGATATACTGATGAAATCCAATGTGTGTTTCCAGAACTAAGAGGCGTAGGTATGCACTTAGATATGGATCATTTAGAGGTTCATGTGCAAACGCACCGTTATCCTCCAAAATGGGAGGAACTACGTTTTAAAGCTAGTGAAGTTCTAAGTCCGGGTGGAGAAATAGATGAAGTAGAAATCTACGCTTATCCGGAGCATAGCTCAATTGTTGTTGAAGCTTCAAGAACAGATGCATTCGACCTATTCAATAGTGCTATATTCGACATATATGCTAAAAGGCTAATACTAAACTATGAAAGAGAAAAACATAGATTAGTAATATCAACATATAAAAAGTAACATTACTAAGTTAAGGTGGAAATCTGCATTTTAGTTTTCTAGCTATTTCTTTTAGTTTTCTATAGTCTTCTGGGCTTTCCCAATCCTCTACTAGCTGTGTTTCGTCAAAACCTACTGTTCCATCTTCGAGAATAGGTGCTGCATGTAGGTCTCCATCCCAGCAGAAGTAGAACATGCCCTCATACTCTATTCCCGGAACAGCTAAGAGACTTTCAAAATCCACATCCTTCCATCCACTAGCAAATCTAAACTTAAACCCACCATCCATACAGTTCACCAAGAAAATAGATCACAATTCAAAAATATATTCTTATTCCCCATAAAGTAGCACCTACTACTTCATTTATGTGTTTGCCCAATATTTGTTTTCCTTAAACTACTATTTCTATTGACAATTTCTCTTTCTTCTTTGTAAGTACTATTTTTGCTACTTTATCTAACCATGTATAGAAGCTTGACATTCTATGTTCTTCTTCGCTAGAGTATGTGGTAAAGCCTTTTCCGTTTGAGAAACTTGTACTAATCTCTACATCATTGTTGGTGTAAAATTCGAAATCCCCTACTGGATGCATTGTACTTATTCTTACTTTTTTCATGTACTTTCTCTTCTCTATATCGAATAGTTTTGTTTGAACAATATCTACGATGAGAGGGGTATATTTTTCTCTAGGTAGAACGCATACGACTGAGTTTTCTTCTCTACTTGGGTTCCCTCCTATTCTTTGACAGTATCGAAAAAAGCCTTCAAGTATGCCCAATGTTTCTCACCGAGCTAGTGTTTTCTCTATTTTCTCTATTAAGTCTTTTACTTCGCTTATTGTTTTTGCTTCTCCCAGTTTCTTCATTTTTATTTTTGCATTCCAGCATAGTACTTCTGTATTCCATTCTTCTTCTCCTTTCCAAGGTTTGCATGATGCCCAGTATTTTCTTGCTTCCTCTTCTACTTCGTGGTTTTCTCTTCCCCACATTAAGTCCCAGAAAATGTTTTCTATTGGTAGGAAGTCGCATACTAGACATTTTCCTTTCAGAACCTTTACTAGATATATTTCCGCTTTACCTCCTAGCTGAACACATGATTCAGCCCAATGCTCCGCATCTAAAAGGTTGTTCCATAGGAAAAGTGCTTCCTCTCTTGGAGGTAGGTTTTTAGGCCTAAACCTATCAAGAATCTTGTTCGCTTTAGCCTCAACTCCAAGCTTTCTCTCTGGACTTTCAACGGAACATCTAACCCTAAATCCTAAAAGCAAAGAATTTGCTCCTCCAATACTTTAGAGTGAAGTTTTAGTTTTTATGTTTACCTTACTGAGGATTAAATTTGGTTTCTTGTTTGTGTTTGACGAAAACTATATTTAATTTAACATGTAAAAAATAGCTTAGTTGGAGGTGTGCTATGTGGTTTCGTTTATTGAGGTTTTGAAAAAGCTTATTCCGGGAACTTACGATACAATGACCGGTCATCCCGATGCTCCTTGGAGGTTTAGGGAGTTTGTTAGAGAGATTAAGGAGAAAATTCCCGAGCTAAAAGATAAGGAAGACTGGGAAGTAGAAAATACTGTGCTTGAAGCAGTTGATTACGCTAGACATAAGCTCTGTACTTTGCTTAGAAGTGCGGAAGTAGCGGCGGAAACACCCGGATACTATGAGGGTGTTGCTGCCTACTCATGCTACCACCCCAGTTTAGGTAGCTTCTACCTAACAATTCAAGAGGAAGAAGATGCAAACTCCGGGTACGGGTACTTCGGATTCACCATAACCAGAAGTAGAAGTAAAGCATTAGAAGACTACAAGAGCGTAATTGAATCGTGGAAAGAAAGAGGAATAAAGTACGAAGAATGGTAGTTGAATATACTGTCGAACGTGTTAAAAGAGGGCTAAACAGTTTTTCTTAGCACCCATTTTCTGAATTTCCCGCATTTACTTAAATGTTCCAAGTAGTTACTCCTAATCCTTCTCTTACACCACCTACAGTACTTAGCCAACTTAGCCAATACACCCACCCATAAGTAGGGATAAGGTTTTTAAAAGAAACCATTAGTAAATAAAGAAGTAGCAAAGGGGAGGGATGAATACCGTTCTCCGCCTACGGTCTTTTCCGGGTCGCCGTAGGTCGGTTCATCACGGTTTTTGACCACGCCCCACCTACGGCTCCGGCTCTATACCTTGAAGCCAGAGCCATCGGTGAAGCGTGGTTTCATCCCAGCAGTCAATTATATCTTGTACTAGAAGGTTTATAAGTTTTCCTTCTTTAATATTTATTGGTGAGTGAAGTATTGCTAGTATTCGAGGGAAAAATATCAAGATGGGGTCGGAGAGGCTACGTAATCTATGTCCCAAAGGAGTATGAGAGAGTTGTTGAGAAGTATTATGGAGAAAAAGTGGTAGTTATTATACTTAGGAAAGGTGAAAATCCGTGATAAAAGAAGCCATAATTAATCACGTTACTGTTAGAGCATTTAGTAGGATAAGTAATAGAGATGTTATAGCCAAACTATTGTTTACTGCAAGAATGTACAGACTTGGTGTTATAATAGCACTAGAATGCCTAGAAAAGAATATACCTATGAAAGAATGCATGTTTAAGATTAAACGTTTTGTTTCTAACCAAAAATATGCTCATGCATGTTATGAGAGAGCTAGAGAAATGTATAAATCAGCTAAGAAGCTAGGGAAGGAAGTAAGGAAGTTAAAGCAATGGCTTATATTCGAAGCAATAGGTGATAAACTAGATAAGGGAAACCGAAACATAAGGCTTTCATCACCAAATGAAGTAGAGGTAGTAGTCTTTACAAAGAACTATGGTATAGAGAGGATAAGAGTACCTATAAAGCTATTAAAAACACATGTCAGCATTATAAGGGAATTGTTTGAGCTTGGTTCTAATAAGTTACTTGGCTATAATGCTAGGTGCGTTATAAGGGATTATTCAAGGGATAAAGCTTTGGTTGAGTTCCAATTCACAGTACCAGTAGAGCTTTATCTCAAGTATAGAAGAGTTTATGATAAGCCTAGAGGACGTAATATCGGTGGTATTGACTGGAATAGTGATAGAGCAAACCTAGCAATAGTTTCATCAAAGGGAGAGCTACTAGACCATAAAACATGGTGGTTCCCAGAAGTAACAAGCCACGGCTATCCAAGAACCGCTAGGAGAACACAGCAATCACAAATACTATCTGAGATTATGGACTACTGTTATCATCATGGATGTAGTGTAGTGGTCTTCGAAGACCCCGATATCATAAAGACTAGGAGATGTACTAAAAATGCTACCGCTAATCGTAAAATAACTAGATGGACTAAGAGAGATGCATCTCAGATGTTTGTACTTAAAGCATTAAGGTATGGGCTAAAACCATTCTTTGTGAACCCAGCATATACAAGTAAGTTAGCGGAACTGATAGCTAAAGATGTTGGTTTAGACAGACATACTGCTTCAGCATACATTCTAGCACTAGAATACCTAGGATTAAACCCCAAAGAGATATACCAGAACCTACACAGACCTATAAAAACCTTTACCCTTAGATAGACTATTGGCTTTAAAATGCGGGAGCAAGGGAATATATTTGCCAACCGATAAAAACGCAAAATATTTTTACCGTAGAGCATGGACATATATTCTCAAGAAAATACGTGATGTAGGTGGATCGAACTGAGAAATGATGAATCTACCAAGCTCTGAAAAGAAAACGTTAATATTCGATACCGCCCATATTGTATGTAGGGTGTAGGGTATGAAGTTTCTGAGGAAAGTGGTTTTCAATAAACACGTTGATGAGGAAGACATTAAGAAGGTAATTGAGAACATGGGTTGTAAAATTGTAAACTGGTGGTATCCTTTCGCTAATGTTACTATTGTTGAAGCATTTTGCAACGGTAAAAAGAGGCTTTTCCTACCGAAAATAGTTAGGGTTGTTGAGGAGCTAGAGTTGTATGAGTTAAGTGAAGAGGAAGCAGAGAAGATAGAGGAGGCAGCAGAATACTTCTACCCCTTATAAACGGTTTCTTGTTCAGTAAGAATTGTTAAATACTCTTCTTAACCACTACTATTTTAGGTGTGTAATTTGGGTACTGAGGTTGTCGGTAGGGTTAAGCTTGTCCCGGCTAAGGGGCTTCTTGGGGATTTGCTTGAAACTGTTAGGTCTAAGTTTTCCGGTAATGGTTCTTTCCGGTTTGTTACTAGGCGTTTAAGCATTCCTCCGGCTAAGTTTAGTGTTGAGCTTGTTGTTGATGATGATTGCGGTGTTTGCCCCTATGCTGTTGAGGCTGTTTCCGAGTTGGCTTCTCTTCACTCTAATGTTGAGGTTGTTGTTTACAATGCATCCTATGTTAAGCCTCCTTTCCAAGTGAATGCTACCCCGGCTTTCAGAATTAACGGTAAAGTGATGTTTACCGGTATTCCTCTTTCACCGGAAGGTGTTCAGAAAGCTTTCTCCAAGTATCTTAGGGAAGCCTATATTTTAACCCACCCTAAGCTTAAATGGCTAACCGATAGGCTTGAAATGTTCGCTAAAGCACATGGCTACGCTAGAAACCCGAACATTAGAGCGTACAAGAACCTCATATATAAGCTCCTACTAAACATTGACAAATACGGTAAACCATACTGCCCATGCAGACCTCAAAAAGACGAAACAACAATATGCCCATGCAGCTACTGCCACATAGAAATCAAGCAGCATGGACATTGTCTTTGTGGTTTAATGTGGAGTAGGGAGAAAGTTGAAGAATACATTAAAAATAGACTTAGAAAGTACGGATGGATAATAACTGAAATAGGTGAAGTTCAGAAGCAGCTTGAAGAGCTTAAGAAAAGAGTTGTCATGGGGGAGGCTAAGGAGTTCGCAGCTAAGGTAATAACTAAACTGCAAGAAATATATGTTACTTTGCCAGACTAATTGTTTGAGAGAAAATGCTCAGTAGGGTTCTTAGCTTCTTAAAGCAGTTTGTTAAGGTTGAAACAGACTATGAGGTAGTTTATCTTCCGGAAGGCGAAGAATTCGTAACTATAGTTGATAAAGATAGGCTTGTAGAAGTTCTTAGGCAACACCCGGATGTTGAAAACGTTTCTGCTAGTGGAAAATGGGTTATGGTTGAAACATCTAGGAAAGCCTTTAGAGTAATTGATAGCGTTAAGAAGTTTCTTAAGGAGAAAGGTTTTAACGTTCCGGTTGGATTGTATGGGAAGTATATGCTGTCAATACCGACTGTGTTTGAAAAGTATGTGGCTGAAGTAGATGTTAAAGCAAACATTAGGGGCTTAGTTGAGAAAGGTGAAAACCCGCTGTGCGTTACGGTTTCTAAAAACACGTACCCTATAAGGGACTTTCTCAAGAAGAGAGGTTTTAGGTTCGACGGGTTTGAAAGGGTTTGGAAGAAATGTTTTCTTACACCGGACGATGTTCTGGCTGAAATAGACACTATTATTGAGAACGCTGCCGATAGGGTTGGTGTTAAGCTTCCCAAAGACATTTACACGTACATAGGTAGAAAAGTTAAGAACATTGCTAAAATCGTAAAGTACAAGTTGGAGGTTTGGGGAAGGGAGTTTGAAATATGGGATTCTTTCTCCAAATGGCTGAAAGAGAAAACTAGGGAGGCTTCAGCAGTAAACACATCTAGCTTTGTTGAAACCGGAAACTACAAGGTAATTTGGGATCCCTCCAAACACCAGCTATGCATTAAGCCTAAAGAATGGCTGGCCTACGAGAAATTCAAGGAAATAAGAAACGAATTCAAAACCAAGCTACACGGAGACTACAGCTATGCTGAAAACGCCTTCTGCACGAAACTTTCAACCGAAGAACTTCAAACCCTCGCAAAAATGCTGACCGAGAAAGGGGTAAGCAACCCGGGAGTACGTCTAGTATTGGACGGGAAGAAAGCAAAAGAAAACG
>Ga0180301_10000740_pt1 | contig 25474 bp, 20 predicted proteins | sample GuaBasSediGuay16_FD_121797 | JGI IMG/M metagenome (GOLD analysis project Ga0180301, IMG submission 121797) | Subseafloor sediment microbial communities from Guaymas Basin, Gulf of California, Mexico - Guay16, Core 4569-2, 12-15 cm | ecosystem: Environmental > Aquatic > Marine > Hydrothermal... | reverse complement strand
ATCTTCATCTCTTAGCATGTCCTTATCCAAGGGTCTGTAAGTAGCCATCTCGGTGAGTTTTTCAAGTCCTTGAATAGCCTTTTTTAAATGATGCTTTAGCTTCTCGACATCGGTTTCACCGTATGCCTCCATTAATAGAGTAACAAGCTCTGATTCCGGAGCCTTTCCACTAATATATAGCTCTAGATCTACGAGAAGCTTTCTTAAGATGCTTTCACAGCTCCTGATGTTACGGATTAATGTGTCAACGTCAACTCCACGTTCGTAAAGGCCTATCTCAATCATGTGTAGTGATGCTAGAGCTTTTGATATGATACTAACTACTTCCGAGATATCCCAAAGCTCTACTAATCTCTCCCAACTACTTCTCGAAATAACCATAGGGGCATCCACTAATATATATACTTCAAAACCTAAATAAAGTGAGTGTATAGCTCAGCACTTCTCCCTAAACTCGTATTCCCCGTAGATAGTTCTACGGATACTTCTCGCCCACACTCCTTAGTAAGCTTGCAACAGCTTTGTTCGCGTGACATACTCTATGAGCTAATCACAGCTCTTATAGAGACGTGCAGCGCTTTAGTAACAGCTACTACATCATACAACAACCGTTCTACTGAAGGACAAGGACAACTCGATAGCTATGTCCCCAGTAAAGTTTCTAAGCAAAGAGCGTAATTTCTTCAGCAGTTTCTAGAATTCATCTCACGGCTACCATGTCTCTGGTTGTTTGTAGGGGTTAGTATAGGTCTGATGGTCTGTGATGGTATGTTTCTTCGTTTCTCTTGTCTACGTGTCTATAGGGTAGTGCTGTATATGTCTCTACTCTTGCTGGTTCTGTTCTAAGGTTTTCGCTGTATAGTTCTTCCCTTCCAGTTTTGTCGAGTATCCGCAGCCCTACATCGTTGGTGAGCAGGTAGTGATAGACCTTAATCATGTATACCTCCCTCTCCCTGTCGTTCCATACGTACGCATCAAAACAATTAGGAAAGCCGCAATCTGATAAGCAAGCGCTACGAAAAGAATTTCTTTGCTATCGTAAATAAAGGATACTATAATGAACGCTGATGCAAGTACAGTATTTGAGAAGAACACATTCTCAACAATATCATGTTGTCGTCTTAATCCTTCAATAACTCCTTGTACACAACCCGAAGCTACTTGAAGCTCATATCGTGATGCAAGGTCTACACTCATCTAAATAACCTCCCGAAAAACTCCTCAAAAATAATATAATTATAAAAATAGCCATATATGGTTCAGGTAGAGTATACTGTAATGGGGATACGTTGCAGGAATCCAGCTTTAGAAGCTTTGAAGAGCTTTCAAAAATCGTTGAGGATGTTAAAGAGAATGTATGTATGGTGTTAGCACGTCTTGATCCTAGAGTTCGTGGAGTTAGCGTTCAAGACATCATTGCCCATGCTTCTTCACTACACGCGATGGGCGTTGTAAGTAAAGGAACAGGATTCCTAGTTCACTCAGGTTATGCTGTTACAGCTTATCATGTAGTCGAGGGTGCGTACAAGATAGAGTGCTTAACTCCGCAAAACACCATCGTTGAACTAGAGCTTGAGAAATATAATGAGCTGCACGACATAGCTTTGTTAAAGCCGGGATACAGGTGGTCTAAAGGCATAAGCATCAAATCATCGATTCCGCATTTCAAGAAAGGAGATCTCGTCTTCACCCTGGGATACCCCTTAAGATACCGCGGCCCCGAACCAATTCTAAGCGCTGGGTTTCTCTCAAGTATTCAAGAGAGGAAAGGAGTAAAGACGCTTATTGTGAACGCAGCTTTCAACGTAGGGAACTCAGGAGGGCCACTACTGAATCTACAAGGAGAACTCCTAGGAGTTGTTGTAGCTAAAACTGTTATTATAGAACCTCTGATAGGCATTGCATTACAAGTGCTAGAGAGACCAGGCGTAGAACTCGTATATGGTACTATTGAGTTACCAGGAGGCATACGTGAAGAAGTGACTCTGAGCAAAATTATCCGAACATTCATGAGATGGGTAATCGAAAATGTCCAAACAAATATTGGAGAAGCAATCTCTGTTGAGCATCTCATAGATCTAATCAAATCAACCTAACCTTACTTTATCCTAGTCAAATCTCTTAGTATTTAATGCTATTGCGTTAACTACATAGTTTACCGTGTAAAAGCTATATAGCTGGTCATGACATTTAGTTTTGGTAATACATCTAGGCTCTGCCACTACCCGTCTTTCTTTCCTCCTTCACTTCTAAATCTTTCAGTAGCTTTTCCAGTTTATTTGTATCCAGTTTATCTAATACTAATTCTATCACTTCACTCATAGTCTCACCTTATAGTCAGTATAGGTTTGAAGGTCTATAAAAATACGTCAATTCGTTTTCTTCATCAATATGCTCGCCACCATACACGATCGCCTTGATCTGCCTGCTCTCACCGTTATCTCCATGTTGGAGCAACGTCTTGTTAGTTGAGAGCTCCCTTATTGATAGATAGTCTTTGCTGAGTTCTAGGAGTAGTGGTTTACCATATTCAAATCATCTTAGCTCCTTTAGTAGGTAGTGGATTCTACGTGCGTTAGTGTATGAGCCGTAGTGCTCAAGTATGTACTTCTCGCTGGGATAGTGCTCGTGCTCCGTCATGACCCCTGGTTTTAGGCCGAGTTCTTTGAGGATCGATGAGAGTTTCTGTGATCTGAAGTAGTGTATGAGCCCTGTCTTGTTCTCATGATATACGAAGTAGTCTTTGAACCACAGGATCCATGTACCGGTCTTCCTAACCCCTATCAACGTATGCGCCACGAAATCAACAGCCATCCGGTAGTCCTTCTCTAGCAGTTCTCTAGCCATCTTCAGAACTCTCTTAATAGGTGAGGGGAGTCCACAGCACTCTCCATGCTTACCACTCATCCTACCTGACTTCCCACCCATGGTTTTGAGGGCTCCTCTAAGACCGTTTCTAGCTCGTTTAAGATCCATTACCGTTCTAGCTACTTCGAGATCGACAGCTAGGTAATAGAGATCTCCAACATTCAGAATACCCTTCTTCACAAGCCTCTTCAAGAGATCCCCCACAGTTCCATTACTTACCTTACGACCTATAGCAAGCTCGTAGAGTAGCTTGATATCGCTGAACTTAACACCTACATCAAGCCTATTCAAGGCATGAACTATCGCGTACTGAATACCCTTCTCCCTATAGACCCTCCTAAACCTATCCACATCCCCAAGCTTCTCCGCCAGTATCGGAGAACCTACCACAATTACTGGTAGTCTTGACGAGGCTAGCGCTCTCCCCTCCCTAGCATCTAGGACGGCTATATCAACACCGTAGATACCTGGTCTAGTGCTAGGGCTCGCAGCAATTCTTACCCTAACGTGTAGGGGAGCCCTACCACTAACAGGATCTACGTTCATTACCTCTATACAGCTATCCGATGGGGTAGCAGATACAGAAACCCTAACCCCAGATCCATTAACGTAGACAATAGACTCGGTAGAACCACCAGGGTAGAGACTAACAGGCCTCGTAACCACTACTACGCTACGCTCCCCTACCCTACCTACCCGCTGAACACGCACCGGGGTCCCCACCTATAAGGAGCAGGGGTTTAAAAACCAACGACAATAACTTATGATATTCAAAAACGATAATACTCACAATACCAAGAACTCCTTTCAGCATGATGCAGTACTTCCTATATGGTAGAATTACAGAGTCGGGGCACCCGACGGGCCAGTAATAGTTATGGGTATCGACGCGGCTTGCCCCGACTCCTCAGCGCTTGAATTACTGGTTATGACTTGTTATATTGTCGTGGTTACTGAATCGTTTTGGCTATGTCCTCAACTGCTTTCATTATGTTCCTTACTTTTTTCGATGGTTTCCTCTGGCTTAGGGCTTTCTGACCAAATACTGTGAGCTTGAGCTTGTTACTCTCGATGTCTCGCTCTAATAGTTCCCTGGATAGGAGGTTTTCAACATCATCGAAGACTTGTGTTGTCACCAGCTTCCCGCCAACAGATATGAATAGGTAGCCTAGGTCTATACCCTTCTCCTTGAGGAGGTATAGGGTCTTCACAAGATCTTCCTCACTTATAGATCCGAAGTATTGGATCACACGTAGTATAACCTCCTCTCTAAGGTTCTTGACTGTGAACATTGTTGAGGACTCATAATGAGATGGGTAGAGCACACCCAGGGTATACCGCAGGACTCTATCCATGAAGCGATGACAGATAGATTCTACATGGGGGTCATTATCGAAGCATATGGTATCCACACTATCTAGAACCGTTCTCCATGCATACCTGAACTTCTCAAGCTCCTCCCTAGACGCATGACTAACTATGTGGGCACGAATATCCTCTACAACATCTGAGGGTCTGGCACCTTCACCTGAGACTATGTGGGGGATATACGAATACACTATTCCAACAACCTCATCCCAGCCCACGTAGCTAACTATCTTAAAGAATAGGTAACCCACCTTCAGAAGCGTATCAACAAAGGTCTTGTAGCGAGGTAAGTAATCATTCACTATCCTCACAGCAACACTCCTAGCCTCACTATGACTTAGATAAAAACCTTTCTTTAAGGCGGTCTCGCATACCATGTTTAGACTATCATTGTTTAGCCTATAGTATATGAGGACTAGAGGTACATTGATGATGAACCTCCTAGGAACTAGGTATATCAGCGACTTACTCCTCAACGCCTGGACGACATACCTAACAGTGTTAAGCATGTTCCTTCTCTTCTTCGGATCACTACAGTACTCTAACTCTTCCGGGTAGATATCATTACGTCGAACAATGAACTTGGTTCCAATGACGTTGAGAACCCATGATGTAATACTCCCATAACTCTCCCTACGTGGACACAAGCTCCTCATCCAAGGTATAATATAGCAAATTCAAGTTAAATGCTTTATCACACACCATAGTACTGGGTGAGATACATGTCCCGCAACCTGAAACTCATACCCGAACTGATCGTCATACCTGAAAGAGAGGTTGTACGACTTGGCGATAGGTGGATAGTATACCTACCACAACAGTACTCAGCACTATGGGAAGAATTGAAGAAACGGAAGAAGAAGGTGCGGATATACATTGAAGTAATTGATAAGGATTGAGGGGTGGCTGGCATGCCTAAGCGTCACGCACTAATAGCACCAGCTATTTGCCCCATAGACCAGTACTCTACCGAGGCCCCCAGTATTCTCGACTACGATGTGTATTGGGAGCTTAAGCATGCTGCATCCCATAGGCAGCTACTCACAGCTGGCTTCCGACACTACGAGAAGCGTAAAAGAGTCAGGATGGGGGCTTTCGGAGTGCTGCGTGAGAGCTACGAAGGACATACAGTGGTGTTCCTCCACCCATACGAAGTACTCAATGCACTTAACGCTGAAATAGTTATGTTGTCGGAGAAGGAGGTAGATGTTATCAACTTGAGTAGGCTTGGTAAGCAAGGCGTAAAGAGTGATAGGGAATTAGACAAATTCCTAGCCAGTCAATGGTACAAAGGCAATATGTTGATTATCTCTAACCACATCGCTGAGGTAGTGGTAGATAACCTTACACTACAGCCCAAATCCAGCGACCTGTACATGGTGCGCTACTGCTATGGTAGGGTAGCTAGGGTAGTAAACAGGATGGATATAGACGCGATAATAAGTAGTAGCAGGCTTATAACCATGCCATACAAAGTAGACGACCCGACGGAGAAAGTGAACATGCTATTAGAAGTATTGATACGCTACCCAACCCGCTGGCCATGGATGAACTACGGACTCGTAATCGATAAATCACGTAGGTGGGTAACCATGCTCAACCCCGATGTAATGAACCTCATAGAAGTCAATAATCTAGAAGAACTAAGGGTCATGGACTACGTCGAACCATGGGGATGGGAGGGAAACTATGTGCCTATTATAGTCGTTAAGAAACTCACGCTCACCCCACCACTTAGTGTTTACAGTAACAGGCTTGAGAGTGCCTTATGGAGAGCAGTTCAAAGATCTAGAGCAAGAGCTAGAGGAGGTGTTTGGCTTGACATTGTACAGTAGGGAATTAAGGAATATGGTGTACTTCGAGGTTTATAGGTTCAACCCGTCAGTGTATGGTAGGAGGAAATACGTTGTATGTGAGGGCATGGTGCTTTCATCGTTTAGACATATCGAGGTCTTGATACCCTACGACATATACTCCATTCTTAGGAGAGCCGTTGTAAAGAAGTACGTAGCCCTTAGAACCACGTCAAATAAGAGAGTAACGATCTCAGGTACTGAGAGGATAGCCAGCATATATGATAGGAAAAGACTTAGACAGCTTACGGGTAAGGAAGCCACAATACCTGAACGGATATCTATGAGGATAAGAACACTACGAAGGATAAGCGATAGAATGCTTTTTGCGTATTGGAGCGAGGTACCTTCATACATGTACTCATCAAGAGCTCTGATACTACTAGCACTATACTACGTACGATCAAGGTTAGGCATGAAGATGTTCAGATTCGAAGACCTTGAGCAGGTTAAGAAGTTCGCAAAGAAAGTACATTACCTAGATGGGGTACTAATCGACCATAACGACATATACGTCTACGTTCCAAGACCTGTTAATCACGTACACTACAACGATATACGCAGAGCTTTCATCTCACTAAGGATAGAGGAACAGCATGAGCATCCTAAAGAAGAGCACTACGAAGAAGAACTGTATGGAGAAGAAGGGTATGACGAAGAACTACCTATATGATGTTCACGAGGTAACCCCCAAATGCCCATATCAATACCAAGGACTTTTAAGACAATTATGAGGCTTCCCATTGCTAATAAAGGGCAGTTATGAAACCTAATATCATCGATATACAGCCTTATGAAACCCGCATAACAAGGCTATATAAAGTGGTCATATAGATAAGCATGTATAGCTCAAGACAATTATGAGAACTAATAGGATATGCACTATCAGATCCCAATAGCTACAGTGATATTACACAACGATATTCCCTCATAATTGAACCCAGTACTGAGAATGTATATACATAGGCTTCATAACAGACTTGAAATAATACGTCTCAGATCATGTACTGTACACGCATCCATAGAGCCCATGAACCATCCGATGAGCTGTCCACAATTCCCAACCCTAATACTATGTGTAAAAACAACTATGACACTCAAAAACATACCGAAGAAACGAAAGCTGTAAACCTTTGTTCGCGATCGCATCGGGACAAGAATAATTACCTTCCTCATAATCTAGAAATCCTGCTACAACTATCTCTTTTAGCCTTCTAACTTCATCATACACAGTCAACACTATCATAAGCTGCGTTAATCTTTCCTCTTATCACTACTCTTTGCAATATCCTTTAGTTGAGAAATAACATTAATAATATTGCTTATACTGCCTACGTTTAAGGTCATAGTATGTTCTAATATATAGTGATGCTCAACAAGTGTGTTAAGAGTGGTGGGTAAGACAATCATTTTTCATCGAATACAAACTTCATTGACTAGGGTACTAACGTACTGCTTCAATTCTGAGATTAGATCCGAAACTAGCTTTATCATCTGGCGTCTCCGTTCTCTTACACGTTTAACTACTTCATCGGAATTAACTCTGTCATGAATCTTCTTGAGAAAGTCATATAGAGAGGTGTTTGCCCTTCTTAAGTCCTCTAGGGTTATCTTCATATCCCAACCACTATATGTGGGATCGAATAGCAGGTACTGGTCTTCAGCTATTTTTGGTACTGATTTCGGCTTCTCATACTTGAGGAACTGCTCAATGTAATATCCTATACCGCCTGCATCTGCAATATAAGGTCCGTGTATAGCTCTTAATTTAGCAAGCACTCTTTGCCTCCATTCCTCAGCATCCTTTTCAGTCTTTATCTTGGTTATTTCATCTCTGATTATCTTTCTTACTCTGTCAACGGCTTTATTGAGTAGGACTAGGTAACTACGGTAGTATTGGTAAAAACCTCCTATTCTATACCATAGCTCGTTAGGCACACTCTTATACAGATTATGAAGTTTGATCAAGGTGTAGACTAGGCTATAACGCGGTGGCCTATCTTCTTCAGCCTCTTTCACGCTTCGATAGCCTCTAAAGTCTTCTAGGAGACCTTTAATGTGCTTTAACTCCTCCATCAGAGCTAGTAGCACTCTAACCTTCTCTGACTCACGTGCAGAAAGTTCCTTCGCGAGTTCAGGGTATATTCTCTCATACACTTTATCGAAGTCCAATACCTCACGAAGTCTCTTTCTATCCTGCTCCAAGAGAAGGGAGTTATCTATCAGCTTTAACGCATCTTCCCTATCATAGTTGTTAAGGCTGAAGAGTATGAAGGACAAGATTAACTTTCTAGCAATATCCTCTACTCTCTGAACGGTTTCACTATCAATACGAACGTTCTTTCCATGTACTATGTTCCTTGGACCGCTATATATTCTTGCAAACTCTTCAGATATCTTTATCCTCTCTTCATCGCTAGCTCCAATACATGCTGCAATTCTCTTTGAGAGCTTATACCGCGTTTCTCCAGGTTCAGAACATAAGGCTTCAATTGACAGAATTAACCACACAAAACGATCCTCAATATCTCGTCCACTATACGATTTACTAAACCATCTAATAGCTCTTGATACATGGGTGTATCTATTCAAGAAACTAGGATCGGTAACTTTTCGAATAACAAACCACAACTTCTTCAGAAACGAAACATCCTTCTTCTCCAACTTAAAGGTTGGACCAAAAGGAGGCTTACCATCTGTTCTACCCCACATACTCCATCCCGAGCTCCAAGGAACAAGAACTCTACCAAAACGTACACCGCCCCAAACAGCTCCTCCTTTTAAGAGTCTTAAGGTGAGGATAACATTGTCAATTAAACGATCATCATATACCCCATGCATGGGAAGTCCTAATCTTACTTTACGTAGCCTATGTTCGATCACGAATTTAACCGTTGGTAACCAAAACTTGATATCCGCAAAGCCTAGCCCAATAGAGTTATATAATTCATTGATTTCTTCCGGTCTGATCTTCCTAATGGTCAGTCCTTCCTCAAGCTTAATCTCATCAACTTCACTCTCAAAATTAAATAATGGACATAGAATTAGAACCTCATCATAAAGTGAAAACAGTGCATCTACATACTCTTCGTAAAGAGCATCAAAAATATCTTGAATAAATGGAATGGGTAATGTTAGTGATTGCGTTTTCTCAATACACCTCGTTATATATTTCGCTACAAATGATATTAAGATGGTTTGTAGGTTAGCCTCGCTATAATGATTTAACACTTCATGCGATAACATTTTCTTAAGACAATGGTCAAACTCTGGAAGTCTTTTGAGATCCTCCCCATGTTTAAGAACCCAGTAGTTAATATCAGGTTTAAGCACACTTTGAATAGTCCAAGAACTATCATGTCTTAAAATAACTTCTTCGACATGAAGGGGCACCCTATCTCCAGCCTCTAAGAATTTGCTTAGTAGATCGAGAGCTGACTCGAGAAACGATTGTCAGTACGGTTTTAGTTCCGATTTAATAGCTTGAAATTCAAGAACCATACATAATACCTCCTACTTTATTCTCTCTTTCATGTTCGTAGTACCTCCTCAAGGTTTTGATTGGATTATTGGAGTGAATTAGCTTGACTGAAACCTTGCCAATACTACATTTCATGATGTACTCGATAACGAGCTCTAAGGACTTAGGGTCGAAGAATACATTATAGACTTGCACTTCTCTAATCTCGCCTAAATCCTCAAGAATTTCCTTGATAGAATTGAATATCTCTAATGGGTCCCTTTCAGCTAGCTTAAGCAACTTATCAGTATCCATGTCTATGGGTTTGAACATATCCATGAAGTATAAATACGTGCATGACTTCACGATACTCACCTCCTGTCTATAGCGGATGCTTAAACTTTGTATAAATTGAATTTATGATCCTATTCTCTATTTCCAGTACTTCTTCCCTCGAATACAGTTTCTCAAGCTCTTCCCAAAACTTTGTATCGTGTTGTGTGGACTTAGTTTTGTAATGTATTAATTCATGTATCAGAATGTACTTTAGGGCTTCATCGTCAAGATTTTGAATGACATTCTTATTCAATCTTATAGTTTTTGTTTTAAATGATATTGAGGCTATTTTACGTTTCATCGGGTACAGCACTATACGTAAGCCATTATCCTTTACCTCTACAAGCTTCATAGCTTCGCGAAGCAGCTTTTCAATTCTTTGCTTCACCACTTTTAATCACCCGTTCAATTTCTGGCGAAATGAATTCTTCAACAAGTTTATCAGCAAGCTTGGCAAGCTCACTTGGAGGTACTCGTCCTTTAAGCTCTCTAAACAGGTCGCTTAATAGTGCCTTAGCGAGCTTCTTCTTATCAGAAGGTTTTAGAAACTCAACTCTTTTTGATGATAAGAGCCTTCTTATAGTTCTTCTTACGTTGATTAATTTCAGATCTAGTTTGGCTCCTTTTAGCACTTCACTCGATATGTAGATGCTTATGGCTTCAGCTAGCCTATCTTCTAAGGCCTTTCCGGAAACTCTTCTATCATACTCGAGTTTCTGCTCATGAAGAGCCTTTAGCTGCGCTAGAAACGTCTTTAAATCTATTTTCCTTAGTATCCAATGCCTTCTAAGCGCTTCAAGTCTCCTCATAATCTCTCTATAGATAGGGTCGTGCGGATTGCTAGATAGTATGCTTTTTAGATAGAAGTAGTAATCAGCAACTATTCTCTGAACTTCACGTTTTGGCGGTGTAACCTTTAGTATGTTCTCAATGGCATCAACCCCTATCTCCACTTCAGCTATCTTGTTGAATTCCTCAACTATAGTCCTTGAGTAAATGAGCTGAGCGAGCTCTTTCCAGAACTCCTTGTCAAGCCTAATACCTTCCCTCTTAATCTTCTTCAATATGCTGCCATATATGAATGCTAGCACTTGCATATCCTCAATATAGAACAATTTCTTTGGATGGGCTCCCAGAGATCTGTATAGCTTAATGGCTCTACGCATGTCATTTACAAGACTCTTAGCTAATGCTACCTCTTCGGATGCCTCCAGGCTTGACGCGTAGAGTGCTATTATACCAATCCTTCTTTCGAATTCGTCACGGTCAAACGTATCGTCATGTAATTGTCTCTTAAGCTCATCGATATCTATAGAAACATCCTCGCCACCTAACCTAAGGTTTTTCAGCCTACGGTCAATACTCTTGAAGAGCTCTTCAAATTCTTCCACTTTCTCCTCAATCCTTACAAGTAGGTTCTCTTCAAAGTCTCTACGAATATCCTCCTCGGCAAGAAGATTGTAAAGCGCAAGAGTCTTTGACAGGTGTTCTAGAAGACCTACAGAGTCTACAATAAGGCCAAACTCTTTATCCCTATAAGGTCTATTCACTCTAGCAATAGCTTGCAGAAGCCTATGCTCGTACAAAGGCTTGTCTAAATACATCACCTTTAACATCGGAGCATCAAAACCAGTTATCAACATATCAGTTACAATTAGTATCCTGGGCTTGTCCTCCTCCAAGAACTTTCTCTGAATCTCTCTATTAACTTCGTTCATATCACTAGTACCATATTTCTTCGCAAGCTCTTCGCGATACTCTATAATCTCTCTGTCAGTATCATTATAGTTATATGTCATTACGACCTCTACCCAGTCCTTCGCCTCAACACTATATTTTGCCACTAGATACTTCTCTAATGCACGCTTGTACCTAACACATGCAACCCTGTTAACCGCTACAACCATAGCCTTAAACCTGAAGTTCTCAGTGTCCTTTTCAAGCCTTTCAACGATGTATTTAGCTAACTTGTCAATTCTCTCAGGGTTCATTAGAAATACTCTGACTTTATTGATGTACTTGCTTACACGCTTATACATCGTGTCCAGATGATCCGTGATGTCTATGCCTTTCTCACGAGCTCTCATGTACTCTTCTATGAATCCTTTAATCTCCTCTTCAGTGAGTTTAATCCTAATACCTTCTCCTCCAATCTCTCCTTCACCAACGGCATGATATACGAGTGGCAGGGTGAACCCATCTCTAATAGAATCCCTTATAAAGTAGACATCGAGGTAGTATTCGCCTTTGTGCGGATAAGCGAACTCGATAAACGTATTCCTCTCATGCTTGAATACAGGCGTACCGGTAAATCCAAAGGCTAGAGCATTGGGAAAAACCGTTTTCCTCATTGCAGCTAGGATACCGTACTGCGTTCTATGAGCTTCATCGATAAGCAGGAGTATATTCCTGCCCTTAATCTGCCCTAATCTAACAAGATACTCAAACCTCCCCCTCTCATCAAGTTTCTCAAGAGCCTTAACATGCTTCTCATACTCTTCAGGATTCTCGGACTTCACATGCTCTAAGTATTCTTCACCAAGTTCTCTCAAAAGATCCAAGAGCCCCCTAGCGAACTCCCTCTCCTCAGAACTAGGCTCACCCGCTCCTCTCCGAAACTTCTGAATCGTGGTAAGATAAACACCGTAAGCTATGGTAGCTCCACGAAACTCACTCTCCTTGATAATCCTTATTAACTTGTGAAGCTCTTCTATGCTCTCAACTCTCTTAAACAGCCTCTTAAACTTCCCCTCCTCAATAGACTTGAGCATCCTCTCATGCTGCTCCTCAAGATCCCTCCTATCAACAATAAAGAAGACCACCGGTCTTTCATGCCAGTACTTGTCGAGGAACCAGTTAGCAATGAAGAACATAGTATACGTCTTGCCACTACCAAGCCAATGCCAGATAAGCCCCTTATTCTTCTCCCCTCTCTTCATGTATTCGCTTATTCTAGCCATAGTCTTCTTAGCAGCATAATACTGGTTGTATCGTGCGACAATCTTGTCGAGAATACCTTCACGACTCCTACGATAGAATACGAAGTACCTGATAAACTTGAGAAGCCTTCTAGACTCGAGGATATACGTTACATCGAAACGCTCAACTATTCTACCAGAACTATCCCTCTCCTTCACAACCCATCTATAAATAGGCAGATCACGCTCAGACCTATCCCAATTAGGCAGAGTAGGAGTATACCTCTCCTCATCACCAACAGCAATACCGAACTGAACATACTTGAAGAGCTCAGGGCTATACGTCTCGTAGCGACGAATCTGCTTAACCGCCTCTAGGTAAGAATATGGTTCAATGAGCCTCTTAACCTCAACAATAACAACAGGGATACCATTAACGTATAGAGTAATGTCGGGCTTAATGTTGTCAGGAGAACCCCTAAACTTAGCCTCCCGAAGATAGAAGAAAACATTGTTCTTGGGCCTCTCGTAGTCTATGAGCCGTATGCTCACCTTCCTCCTACGCTTCCTAAGGTAGACCTCAACACCATACTTAAGGTAGTCAAGAACCCTAACCTCACTATCACCACGAAGCCTATCCAAAACCTCACGAATAACCTCCTCTTCCTCCTCAACACCCAGGTTAGCAAAAACATCGTAGTTAATCCTTCTAATGATATCTCTCAACACCCTATCGAAGAATAGTGGGACGAGATCGCCTTCCTTAAAATAGATACCATGCTCCCTCAGATAATCCTTGCCGTTAACCCAGCCAAGACGTTTAAGCCTAGCAACAAAACCCTTAACATCAGCGACCTCATAACGAACACTCATAATATCACCACGATTATTCAGTCAATAGGTAAGTCCTTAGCGCGAACCTTGTCAGTAAGTAGTAGATTAATTAACTGGCTTTTCAGAGCCGTAAGTTGTTCTTTCTTTTGTAACTCTATATCGCGTAATGTTTCAACAGATGATATTATTTCAACTATTTTCTTCTGTTCATCAATGGGCGGTAATGATATTCTGTATTCCAAGATATCTCGGGAGCTTATTCTTGGATGGTTAGTGCCTTTCATCCTTGAAGTAGCCCACTCAACAAATCTTGGATGCCTCATTAAATACGCCAGATACTCTCTTAATATGAGATTCTTATTAGGAAGGATCGGGAGAATGTCAGTACTACAAATTCCATCTCTTATCGGTAAAGCAACCTTGTTTAGATATGGCCTTAATCTTCCGTAAAGCACATGTTCCTTTGAGAATACATACTTGGTACTCTTAATTTGTGAACCATCAACAAGTTCATTTTCATTCTTCAATATTCTGCCAGTTTGGCTTTCTATATCCTCGAGTCCTATGTAGTAGTATTTTTCGCCAGCTTTAGGTCTAATTGACTTAGTATCTATCTTTGCTACATCACCATTTTTAACTACCTTCCATTCTTTTGGTATTTTTCCTATTTCTGTTTCTTTGTATTCTTTGTGTCCTATCCCATGTGTCATTAGGTAGTCTAGTAGTGCTCGGCGTAGCTCCTCAACCCTAGAGATAATGGTGTCGGTCTTAGCGATAGCCTCATCAACCGTGCAGAGAATCCTAGCAATCTTACGCTGCTCATCAAGAGGGGGTAAAGGTATGAGTATATTGTTTAATATTCGCAAATTTATGTTCTTTAACGTGCTCCCTGCTTGTCCACTCCTTATCTGGTTCCAGTATAAGTTTGATTGACAGTAATAGTATACATAGAGCGGGTCAACAAGGTTTTCATCAAGTCTTACTTTTATTAAGTAAGAACCAAAGATTACATCATTGAAATCACGAGGAACCAGAACAGCCACACCAGCTGTGCCTGCACGACTTATTATCAAATCGTTCTTCCTTAGCAAATACCGACTGATATTTTTCCTGCTTTTCTCGGTTATTACTGCATATGGTAACGCATCCCAATTGACTCTATAATCTTTTATGTCGGTAGTCCTGAGCATTCTTAGACTAGTTTTCTTGTTAACAGCCTTGGCTGTAAGACCGTAATACATTTCTTTGGCTATATCCTTGAATTTAACTACTCTCCATCTGTTAGGCAATTTAATGCTATTAAGCAAGTTACTTCACCAGTTCTAGCAGTTGGAGATAGCGCTCAATTCTTTGTTCAAGTCTATCTCTCTCCTTGGTTAACTGCTTGATTTCGTTCCATAGTTTAGCTATGTCTGCCTGTTCTGTTGTGATTAGTGGTTGTACGTAGATTGTTACGTTGAGGTTGTAGTCGTTCTTTCTTATCTCTTCTAGGGGTACTATCCTTGAGAATCCTGGTTCTTCGCGGTATTCTCTATAGGTCTTCACTATTTTCTCTATGCTCTCCTCGGCTAGTATATTTAGCCTCCTGACCTCGGGATGCGGTTTATGCTCATTAATCGCGTTTATGAATAATATCTTACCTTTTCTCTCTGGAGGCTTTTGCTTATTAAATATTAGAATTACTCCTGATGCATTTGTGTTATAGAATAATTTTTCTGGTAAGAGAATGATTGCCTCAAGAGTATCTGTTTCAACTATTTTTCTTCTTATTTCCTTTTCTTTACCAGGTCTAGAAAGCACACCTTGATCTATTACTACAGCCATCCTTTTCTTGGTGTAGGCTAGCATTAGTTGTATCCATGCCCAGTCAGCAGTTTTGTTTGGTGGGTAACCATACCTATAAATCCTTCTTAGCTTAGGATCTTTGGATAGAGTCTCCTCACCGTATCCATCTTGGTTCCAGGGTGGATTTGCGAGTACGTAGTCGGCTTCAGGGAATCTTGGGTTTAGCAGGCTGTCTCCAACGCATAGTTCGTAGTCTCTGATATTGTTGAGTAGTAGGTTGAGCTTCGCTAGCACGGCTGTGATTTCGTTTCTTTCCTGAGCATATAGCATTAGGTCAGGCTCTGCCGGTTCTTCACCTTCCTGTGCAAGCTTTGACCTGACATACTTGTAGGATTCTATGAGCATGGCTGCCGAGCCCGCAGCTGGGTCGAGGACTGTGCTTCCGTTTTCAACGTCTAGTAGGCGTACCATGAGCTTGATTACTTCTCTTGGTGTGTAGACTTCTCCCTCCTTAGCTTTCTGGGGTGCGAAGTAGCCTAGGATCCATTGGTAGGCTTCTCCGAGGATATCGTAGTCTACTTGTGATAGGTCTAGCTCGTTGAAGAGCTTTACTATCCCCTCGAGTATGTGCATGTTGTCTTCGCTTATGAATCCTGTTAGACCTAGTACTTCGACAAGCTTCGAAAGCTCCCTTATCTCTTCGTTTAACTCAGCTATCCTTAGTAACGCGTTTGTTATTTCTCTAAGGGTTTCCCTTCTCTTGGTAACTTCATGCCATGTTAATAGCTGCTGTTCATCTTCATCATAGAGAGTGAAGTACTCTCGGTTAGCCAGCAGGTAGGCCTCTGTAAGGGTGTTTCCCCCGCTAACATACTTCTTGACCAGGGCTTGCCACTTATCACTAATAGCCTTGTAGAAGAGAAACACTAGAAGAACCTTATAATCAACGCCACCACGAATAAGGTCGGCACCAGCTTTCAGAGCTTTAAACAAGCGGTCTCGGGTAACCTCTCTTTCGGCAGGTATTACGAGTCTATAGATACTGTACCTATGGTCAAGAGCATACTTCTCTACGCGAACTAGACCATGTTTTTGAAGTATTGAGAGAAGCTCCTTAACACTACCAGTCTCGATACCTGCTTTTCGAAGAGCCTCCTCAGCCTCAGAAAGCATAAATGACCTTGATCCAAAGGTCTTCTCGAGAACGAGGTAGCGCTTCTTAACCCAGTTTTCAACATGTGCAAGCTTTTCCCAGACACTACTCACGATGCTCACCAGACCGGTAGACACTATTTTAGTAGTCTACCGATTCATTTAAAACCTTTGCCTTACTATACTGGATTAGAAGTAGCTTAAAGACAATGTGAGGAGAGATATTAAGGGTGTATGTATGCCAGAATTCCTTGATCTATATGTACAAGATCTTTCATCGAAAGCGAAATGGATAAGGGAAGCTTATTCTCAAGTGGGATCTCGGTTAACTACCAAATATCTTAAAGATGCTTTTTACGAGTACTGGGTAAGTAGGAAACTTCCTAAGGCATCACCTAATGAATTTGAAATTCTTGCAGTTGATAGTAGTTCTCGACACTACATAACAGGCAACGGTGGTATTTTCTATGTTGTAAGGGCTCTTGCTATTTCGAGTATCGATATTAAATATAGGAAGGTACATGTGGGTTTTGATTACAGTCCTAGTGAAAAATATAGTGAGGTTATTAGTAGAATGATGGAATGGCTAGAACATGAAGTGATTCTAGAGGCGCTAAATAACGGTTTTAAAGGCTATGTTCTTATAGATGGCTCTATTTATGGGCGTCTAGCTCATGTCCCACTTGAAATGGAATTAGCATACAATAAAGGTTTCATGATCAAATATTTTGAGACGTTGATAAAGCTTCTAAACGTGGCGAAAAAGAAAAATGTTCCTTTAATTGGTATAAGTAAGGAGAGTAGAGCGTCATTTTTCAGGGAGTTCTTAATAAGAGGTATCGTTCTTAAACTAGCCAAAGAATTTGGAATAGATGAATCTAAGATTATTTTCCTCTTGGCCATGGCTTTGGATAAGAAGAGAAAGGTCATCGATATTATGGAAGAGATGCCTGATATTATTAGAGAATTAATGAAAGAATACATTACTCGTAAACCAGATTTTCAGCTTATAATGAACTATGCTAAAGCCCCTGGATATAGTATGCCCTTACTTCTAAGTGCTCCAGCAAGGACTAAGAGAGCATTTAAGTTGATCAATAGTAATCCAGAAAAATACCTAAGGTCAGCTTTTCCATTGTTATCAACAGATGAGAATTTCGTTAGGTATGCTCTCAATATTATTAAAGAGCTTCTGAAACTACCCTCAATCATATCATTTCATGTTCTTCCACAAGATAATGACACCCCCATGAGAGTGGATGTTCCTACATGGGTCTTTGGTATAGAGCGTAGATTATCCGAGATAAGTTTCACTGAAACAGTTGATATCAACGTAGATAAAATACTAAAAATCATATCAGCTGGTTATTGTGGTTTAGAGAATTACAACATATGGTTAACAGCTGTTGATAAGCAAGTAAAGCTTAGAAGAAATGTTTTTGAGAATATTTATCTCCCTAAATTTGAGGAAATAATTGGTAGGACCGCTACTTCGCGAGGGTATAGACGTGTTAGATTCCCTTGAACAGCTTGAACGTCTTGGTTATGTAATTGGAGAAGCAAGCCCAACTCACTTCTATTTCATAGCGGATGAGGGTAAGCATCCACCTAGATGGGAATATGTGGTTGTAAAGTCTAAGGAAATCATAGAAGGGCAAGAGATTGAAGTACCTATAGTGGCTCAAATATATGAGATAGTATCGTTAAGTTTAGCTTTAGATCTTAGTAATAAGCCCAATATGGAAGCAGTTGAAAGATTAATAGGGGCACAGCTCGTAGATAGAAGGCTTATTGCCAAAGCAAGAGTGCTTGGCTTCGTCTTTAATGGAGAAGTCCTACAGCCTAGAAGAGCTATACATCCGGGGAATGTGGTATATAAAGCTCCATCAAAAATATTAAAAGAATTTTACTCTTATCCTGAGGAGGAGGGTTTATTTATAGGACACTTAATAACAAGGCCTGATGTGCCTGTAAGCATTTCTGTGAAAGGATTTAGAAGGCATCTAGCAATACTTGCACAAACAGGAGCTGGAAAAAGCTATACTGCTGGTGTATTACTGGAAGAATTACTCAAGAAAGGCGCAACAGTTATAGTCTTAGATCCTCATGCAGACTATGTATTTATATCTCGTAAGAAGAGCGGTGAAAAATTTTCAGATAGAATTACTGTGTTTAGAACACGTGAAAGTACAGGAAGATATAGCAAGGAGCAAATAGGTAAGGTAGAAACATATGAAATAAAGTTCTCTGATCTCACTATAGAGGAGATAGTTACTGTGTGTAGAATAAGTGAAAGATGGACAAACATAGTTAATGCTATAGAGAAAGCCGTCAATGACCTCAAAAAAGTAGACGAGAATTATAGACTAGAGGACCTTATAGAAAAACTCAACAACAGCGGAGACCAGCACTCTATCGCGGCACTCAAATATGTAAAAAGGCTACAGAGAATTAGAGTCTTTGGCGATACCACTACGGATATTAAAAGGCTCCTTAGACCTAAACACATATCTGTAGTAGATCTCTCGGGACTTGATGATGAGGTAGCAGACTACATAACATATAGGATTCTTAGTGATGTCTTTGATGTTGTCAGATCCCAACAATACAATTACCCTGTTTTCATATTTATTGAAGAAGCTCATAGGTTTATACCAAATAAGGAGAATACGTTATCTAAGAGGATAGTGAAAAGAATTGCAGCTGAAGGTAGAAAATTTGGTCTATTTCTAGTGGTAATCACGCAAAGACCATATAAGATAGACCCTGATGTTTTGAGCCAATGTAATAGTCAAATAATTCTAAGGATGACTAATCCGGAAGATCAAAACGCTGTTAGGAGAAGCTCAGAACGGATGAGTGAAGACTTGTTAAGGGATCTACCTGGCCTTAACGTAGGGGAGGCTATTATAGTAGGTGAGGTCACTAAAGCTCCAGTTATGGTGAAGATTAGACGTAGGGAGACTGAAGAAGGAGGAGCTGATATTGATATTGTTAGCAAGCTCAAGGAAGCTATTAAAGAGGCAGAAAAAGAGGAGAGTTCTTTGATGGAGAAAATAAGTGAGGAAAGAGAGTTGATTAAAAGCATTGTAGAAGGTGTTTGATTCTTGAGAATTGCACATATATCTGATACACACCTCGGGTATAGGCAATATAATCTAGAGGAGAGAGAGAATGACATTTATGAAGCGTTTAACCAAGTAATAGAGAAAGTTCTTGAAGAGCGAGTAAATGTAGTCATACACTCAGGTGATCTTTTCGATTCATATAGACCACCAATAAAAGCTTTGAAGATCTTTAAGGAGGCCGTTAAAAAACTTAGCGATAGTAAAATAAAAATAATCAGCGTTCTCGGAGACCATGATACGCCGAAGAGACGAGGATTACCACCACATAGCTTATTCGATGAAGTAAAAGTTTTAGGTATAGGAAAATTGGAATGGATAGAGGTCAATGAGGTTTTAATAGCAGGCATCTCTAACCTTCGTGGAAGAGGTATCGAACTGCTTAAGACTGAGTTGCGCAAGTTCGACTCAATAGCGAGTAAATACAAGAAATCAATTCTTATAGCACATCAAGGAATAGATAGATACCTGCCATTCGAAGAAGCATATGAACTTAAAGAAGATGATTTACCCAGAAAAGCAACATACTATGCTTTTGGCCATATACATTCAAGGATCTTAACGAAATTTGGAAGAGGATACCTAGCCTATGCAGGCTCAATAGAGATTATGAGAAGAGATGAAATAGAGTCATGGAATAAAATGGGAAAGGGATTCTTTATAGTAGATTTCGAGAGGGATGAACCAGAAGTACATAGGATAAACATCGACATTAGACCACAATATAAAATAGAAGTAGATCTCACTAGAAATAGACTAGAGGATATTCTTCTAAAACATATAAGTTCAAATTGCGAAAAAGCACCCATACTTCATATATTCATAAGTGGTAAAAACGTAAATGTCCAACAGGTTATTAGAAAGCTTAACATTCTATTAAGGGGCAAAGTACTAAAATACAACATTCTCTTTAGAGATTTAATCTCACCCCAACAGGCAACCCCATTAAGATCATCAGAGGGAAGCTCTATAAATCTAAGAGTTCTCATAAGTGAATACTTAAGGAAACATGGGATAAAGGATCAAAAATATGTTAACCTAGCACTAGACCTTTACGAGCATTTATCCGAAGGAGAACTCAAACAAGCTAAGGAGATTATTAAAAACTTTCTAGAGAGTGGTAGTCAATGATAATATTGAAGAAAGTTAAGTTAAGAAACTTCCTATCACATGAAAACACAGAACTAAGCTTCCCTTTAGGCATAACAGTAATTGTAGGACCAAACGGTGCAGGAAAGACCGCTATTATGGATGCGATAATACATGCTCTTCTAGGTTTCGAAAGAGATGTAAGGATGAGAGGAGAAAGAGTTGATGATCTAATAAGAAGAGGCACAAATAAATTAGACATAGAGCTTGTCTTTGAGGCCAATAATAGAGAATATATAGCACATTGGACCAGAGTAAAAGGCGGCTACGTTGATGCCACGCTTCGGAGAAGCGATATAGGCTATATTGCCCGTTCAGCGAAACAAGTTAGACGAGAAATTCTAAAGCTACTTAGATTAGATAGCAAAACCTTATTGAATTCAATATTCATTCGTCAAGGGGAAATTACAAGCCTCATTGATGCCAGACCTAGTGAAAGGAAGAAACTCATAGGCAAAATGATAGGTCTTGACACGCTTGAGAAAGTATGGGAAGATATGCTGGAACTCATAAAATTTGTAGAGGACTATAAATATAAGCTTGAAAAAGATTTTATTAGCAAACAAGCTGAGCTAAAAAATAAGAAGGAGTCTCATAATAAGCTTAGGAGAGAAATTAAGGAACTGCAGGATAGAGTAGATAGGCTTAGGAGAGAGCTTGAGAGTGTTAGGAGAGAATATGCTGTAATTTCTAAAGAGATGAATGTTCTAGACGAGAAGGAGAGTAGATTTAATGAGCTACAGAAGGAACTTGGACTCACTTTAAAAGATATAGAAAATGTAGGAAAAGACGTGAAAAAACTAAGAGATGAAATAGAAAAATGTAAAGAAGCCAAGGAGGAATTAGAGAAGTTAAAGCCAGAAATAGCTAAAATTCCCTTCCTAGAAAAATACTCTGAGAAACTTAAAGAGTTAAAGGATTACAATAAAGAAAAAGAGCAACTTGAAAAAAGCATAGATATACTCAATAAAGCTAAGAATACGATAAAGAAGTCCTTAGAAAGATTCATAGACATAGTCGAAGACTCTGATATTACAGACATAGATTTGTCAAGTGAACCAGTAACTCTCAATAATAAAGCTATAGCTCTCTCTTCGAAGAGTGAAAATTTAGCAAAGCAGTTGAAAGAGAAGGAAACTGAATTAGCTACTCTCATAAATAAAGTTAGGCAAGTTCTACCAAAACCCACTAAACAAGCTTGGCACACTGAATTTAGTAAAGTAGAAGAGAGACTCAGTAAGCTTGAAAACATAATTAATGAAAAGACTGAAAAAATTGGTGGTATTCGTAGCGAAATAGAGAAGTTAAACCATCATTTAAGAAATCTTGATAAATTAGAGGTATGTCCCCTTTGTAGAACTAGGCTAACACCCGAGCATAAAGGACGAGCTAAACAAGAAATTTTAAGGGAAATAAATTCTTTAAGCGAAGAACAAAAACGTATCGAAAAAGAGCTGAAAGAGCTGAAATCACAAGAAGAAATATTAAAACATAGAAAAGAACGTATTCTCAAAATATCCGGAGACATTGACCGTATTGAGAAGTTATCTAGAGAAATAGTAAGTGTTAGGAAGAAACTTAAAGAAACGTGTTATGAATCAAGAAAGGTTCTGAAGAAAATTATTAGTGTAGAAAGAGAAATACAACAAAAATTACAAGAAATAAAGGAACATCTAACTCGAATTCATAGTGAATTAAAAGAGCTTATAGAAAACCTTGGTTATAAACCGAGCAAACCTGAAGAAGAACTTACTGAGCTTCGAAAGAAGAAAGAAAAATATGATCAACTGAAACCCATAGCTAATCAATATGATCAGAAAATAAGAGAACTTAAAGAACTCGAGAAGAAACTAGATGAACTCAAGAAAAAGAAAGAAGAACTTCTAAAGACTATTGAGAAGTTAGGTTATGATCGTGAACAACATAATGAAGTTAAGAGAAAATATGAGGAAATAAAAGATAGATTAACACGGCTTGAATCAAGTCTTGAAAGTGCAGAAGAGCAACTTATTAAAGAAAAAGATGAATTAATCGAAATCAAAAATAGTATAGAACAGCTTAGAAATAGTCTATTAAAACTTCAAAAAAAGCTGGAGAGAATTGAGGACTTTAAATTTAAACTAGAAAAGATTAGAGAGGCCTTCTCAAAAGATGGTATTCAGAAAATGCTAAGGCAAAGACTTGCCCCATACATGTCGGAGCTTGCTACCAAATATGTAGAGCGTTTTAATCTTGATATAACGAGTATTATAGTAGACGAGGATCTAGATGTTGCTGTTATTAGGGGAGGAGAGACCGTACCTATTTCACTACTTAGTGGTGGTGAGAAGGTCGCTATTGCAATAGCTTTAAGGTTAGCTATAGCTAAAGCTCTTGCAGGAAGGCTCTCCACGATTATAATGGATGAGCCTACAATACATCTAGATGAAGAGAGGAGAAGAGAATTAGTAGAAGTTGTAAAGAGCTTCTTTAAAGAAGGATCTATAGTACCACAAATGATCATTATCACACATGATAGGGAGTTAGAAGAGGTAGCTGACACTCTATACCAAATAGAGAAAATAAACGGAATCTCTAGAATCAGAGAACATGCTCCTATAGTACCCTAATATTATCTAATTACTTGATGGAACTCATTATGTCAGATTCTAGTCATTAAAAGAACAAAATAATTATTAGCGAATAACATATTGAGTACTGGATAGGTGTTCAAGATACGTGGGATAGTTTTTATCAGCTTCTTCTAGTAGATCTTCATATCTTGCTTCACTTACTCTAAGCTCTCCGAAACGGCTCTGGATGAATCTTGCTACTTCCCTACTCATAACCTTAATCATTAGCCTCCAAGCAACTTTCCTCATAAACTTAGGCAGTATTAAGTCATGTCTCTTAGCATACTTCCTAATCTGATGCCTATTGATCCGCTTTCCAACGATTCTCTCAAGCATCTTAAGAGCCTCTATGCTGAAGTATATCCACTCACATGGTTTCTCAGGCCCTCTAAGTCCCATGTAGTAGCGGCAGAAACCCCTATCCTCGAAGCACACGAGCCTCTTACTAACTATAACTGTGCCTGGCATCTCTATGGTCTCGTCAGGACTCCATTCAGCAATCATCTTAAGCACGTGCTCAAACCTAGCCCCAGACTCAAGCATAACTCGGTATATCGTATAGTACGTCTGGTGATATTGTTTGAGATAAACAAGAGTTTTCTTAACATCATCTAGCTCTATCTTGTACGGTCTCACATCAAGTTTGTAACTCCTACTCGGTACAACCTCCATTATCCATCCAAAGGTCTCAGGGCTAATCCTCCTCCTAAAGTATAGGTACTGAATATAGTGTCTGAATACGTTCCTAAGCCACTTATTTTCATGATTAACTACGTAGTCAATAAGCTCTTCGCTAAGTTCCCTACCCTCAAGATACTTCTTGAATATGCTTCTATAGTACTTTAGTGTCTCCGGATCTTTCACTTTTCTACGCTTCTTACGCTCCATGAGGAAGTGTTCGAAGTCCTCGCTCCACACAAGCTTTATCCCAGCGAAGCTTATTCCGAGTATCTTTCTAAGGTCTTCGCGGAAGTTCTGGACAACGAACCTCAGTATAGCGTTCTTGAGGTACTCGTCATCTCTGGCTATAGCCAGTATTTCGAGTGCTAAGCTGTAGTCGATGGTTCCATCGTCTCTTAGTATGCCTGGAGCTCTGAGCTTCTCCCTAGCACTGACAATACTCTCGAACTCTTCACGAGTCATAAGCTTGAGCAAGGGCTTGATGTACTCGGGTTTAACAGGTGACCTCCTTTCTAGGAGACGCCATAGTGTAACCCTACTAATCCCCGCTTCCACAAGCACTTGCTTACGGCCATACTTCTTAACGATATAGGTGAGGATCCTGTAGCGTGTTTCCTCACTTATCTTGCTAGGATCTACCTGCTCCCACCACTGGGCATAATCAACCATGAATATCACTTCTGATGTTTCACTCCGCTCCATGAGACTGAAACGTGAAGAAAAGTTTATAAAGTTTGCCCTTGAGATGATGGTGCGGTTTATAAGTGTGGCGGGCCCGCCGGGATTTGAACCCGGGACCTCCGGCTCCGAAGGCCGGCGCCCTATCCTGGCTAGGCTACGGGCCCCGTAGCCTAGTTTTGTATTTTGTGGTTAATTACTTGTTTTGGCTTTTGCTTATGTAGATGTATGTTTCTTTGTTTCCTATCGTCCAGAATATGTGTTCTGGGTTTGCTTTGGTGTAGAGTATTGGTTTGTTTAGGTTTGCTGATATTTTTAGTAGGTCTGTGAAGCTCTCTAGTTCTATTCTTCCTTTTTCTGGGGGTTTTCTTGTTGTTTTTATTATTAGGTCACTGTATTTTTCGAGAATTGTCCTATATTCTTCCTCTACTTCCTTTCTCCTAATAATTACTGCCCACATTGTTGCTGTTGCTGATGTGAGAGCTATTGTTGTCATGTATGTGAATATTTTAAGTCTACTTACAGGTATTTGCCATGACATTAGGTTTACGTATGTTGGCATAGTGTATGTTTCCTTTCCTTCTACAGGCTTTTCTTCGTGCAAATTTTTGAATGTAATAGTTTTTTCACCGTAATCTAGAACCATTATGAGATT
>Ga0180301_10000739_pt1 | contig 25483 bp, 33 predicted proteins | sample GuaBasSediGuay16_FD_121797 | JGI IMG/M metagenome (GOLD analysis project Ga0180301, IMG submission 121797) | Subseafloor sediment microbial communities from Guaymas Basin, Gulf of California, Mexico - Guay16, Core 4569-2, 12-15 cm | ecosystem: Environmental > Aquatic > Marine > Hydrothermal... | reverse complement strand
GAAGATGCCTTCTGGAGCAGGTTGCCTGTAGAGGCGAGGTTAGGTGTTGCATTCAAGCTTTTTGATGAGGTGGTTGGAGAATGAGTAGGGTTTATAAGGTCAAAAATTTCAGGACTATACACCGTAATCCTCAAAGTCTCTCAGCATTAAATTCTCAACAACACTCAACCTGCCAGCAACACCACTTCCAAGTCTATCTTCCGGAATACACGAGATTCCAGCTTTAATTCTGTCTTTAACACTCATTTTGCTTATCTCTTTATCGTAAAGGTAGATTTTCCCATCTTTTATATTTCTAACGCCAATAATAACCTCTTCAAGTTCTTTCTGTCCATTTCCGCTAACTCCAGCTAAACCCAAGATTTCACCACTTTTTATTGTAATGGTAACATTTTTTAAAGCTTCAATACCATCATCGTTTAATGCCGTCACTCCCTCAATTTTTAAAGCGTCCCTTCCATTTTTTCTATGCCTTTCAATTGGCTTTATTACAACCTCCTTTCCAACCATCATCCTTGCCAACTCAATTTCGTTGGTTTTTGCACTCTCAACAACTCCGACAACTTCCCCATTCCTCAAAACTGTAATTCTGTCAGTAACACTCAAAGCCTCCCTCAACTTGTGAGTGATGAATATTACTGTCAAACCACCCTTAACCATCCTCCTTAAGGATGTAAACAGACTCTCAACCTCTTGAGGAGTTAAGATAGCTGTCGGTTCATCCAAGATTAGTAATTCAACATCTCTGTACAAAGCCTTTAGAATTTCCACCCTCTGCTCCTCACCAACACTTAAAGTTGAAACTCTAGCATCCAAATTTATTTTTATACCGTATCTATCCATAACTTCCTTTAATCTCTCCTTCTCATCCTTCAGGATGAATTCAGAATGCCCTAAAATCACGTTTTGCCAGACCGTTAACGTATCAACCAAGTTGAAATGCTGATGCACCATTCCAATTCCCATGTTTATCGCATCTTTGGGTGATTTAAACACAACTTTTCTACCTTTGTAGATTATCTCGCCTTCATCCTGCCTATAAATTCCAAAAAGGATGTTCATCAGAGTTGTTTTTCCCGCACCGTTCTCACCCAAAAGACCGTGAATCTCTCCTTTAAAAATTTTGAGATTGATATTTTTGTTTGCAATAACACCTGGAAACTTTTTTGTAATGTTTCTCATCTCGAGGAGTACATCCATTGATTGGACAACGATAACTTGTTAAAAAATTTTGTTTTATTTCTGGGTTTTGTTGTATGGGTTCTTGAAATGCTCCTAATAACGGCGAATAATATAATTCTAATTCGTATTTCTTACAAAAACTCATATATCAAACTTTGATGTGACAGAAGATTTCGTTAGGAATGACAAAAACTTTTAAAACTATTTCAAGCTAGAAATAAACCTCTTTACATCCTCTTTAACATCACGATAGTCGTAGGTGCAAACTTTCGCATTGCCAACGGGCATACCTTTTAATTTAAGTGGATTAAACGTTTCTCTACCAACGCAGATGATCAATGTGTCACATCTATACTCATCTCCTCCAACTTCGACACTTTCAACCCTGTTTTTGCCTTTAATCTGGAAATCGTCATGTGATATAACTTCAACATCGTATTCTAACTCGTTAAACTGATTTTCAGCAATTTTAACAATCTCATCATCCCCAATCATCAAAATTTTCTCACCTATTTTCAAACCTGATGCTAAAGATTTGAGAGCGTTATCTAACGTATATACGCCTTTCATCTTGTTTTTAATTATCATGCTCTTTACAGGGTTTTTGTCAGCAGCTCCTGTACAAAGCAAGATGTTCTTGGAATCCAATCTTTTAACACTCTCATTCGCTGTAACGATGACGGGTTTTGTCTTAACAACGGTTCCGAACTCAACCACCACTTCCTCCTTTAACTCTGCCATCTCGCTAATGAATTGTTCGTAATGCTGCCTAAATTCTGGAAGCTTTGAAAAAATACTCAACTCTCCCCCTACCTCTCTCATCTCAAATATAATTGCATCAAAGCCCTTGTCAATCAGAGATTTGTAGCACATTAACCCTGAGTAACCAGCCCCAACAACAGTGTACTCTATTTCCATTTTTATCACCTTTACGTTTTCTTTACTGTCTTTACATTACAGTCTAGATTATTAAACATATTCCATATTTTACCATTTTTCATTTAACCTACCTACCCAACACTGCTTTTATAATTTACCTCCCCATATTCGTTGAAGTGCCCAAGTCTTTTCAAAGCCTTCTCCACAGCCCTTTTGTGGACTCTCGCTGCCCTATGTATTCCACCGTTTATTCCTCTACTTGCCATGCACGGGTAGATTTGTGTGTAGTATCCAGCTTTGGATGGAGCTTCTTCAACGCTCAAACCTTTAATCTTCTCAGCCACAAAGTATGTAGCACCACAAAATGCTGATTTCTTAACTTTGACATCCTTTATTTTACCATCTTCAACCTCAATTTCGAATTCTGGCACTCCAAACAAAGAAAAGAAATCATCAAACTTATCATCTTTCAAAGCGGGAGTAGCACAACAAATCTCCTCCCAGATGACCTTCACACCCCTCTTTTTCCCCTCCTCCTTAAGCTGTTTGTATGAGCCAGCTTTTGCACCTCCTGAAAATATAACAAGTTCAACACCATTTTTTTCAGCCAGTTTTATTAACTCTAAATTTAAATCAGGATGAGCAGCGTAAGAAATTATCATATCAACATCAAAGAAGTCCTCAGGCATCCTTAAATACTCCTCCGGATTCTCGATTAAATCTGGTAAATCTTTGGGCAATTCAAAAGACTTGACATCAAAGTGTTTTTTCATCAACTCCACATCAGTTCTTCTATGCTTTCCTCTCAACACCAACCCAATTTTCATGATACTATCTCCATAATCTTATTTTTTATCTCCTCAAATGGCTTTAAATCACAAACCTCGTATGGTGGCTTGTTTTCCAAATCAGCATTTATAAAATCTTGGCTGAACGGTATTATGCCCAAGATTGGATACTTTATCTTCTCAACCAACTCCTTGGCTTTTGGTGAGTCAACGAATTTGTTTACAACTACAGCAATTCTCTCAATTCCAATGTCCGATGAAAGCTTTTCAATTCTGTTTAAAGTTTCTAAAGCCCTTAAGCCCGGTTCAACGACAGCTATCAGCAAATCCACACCTCTTGCAGTCCCCCTTCCTAAGTGTTCGATTCCAGCCTCCATATCCAACAGCAACACATCCTTCTGTTTGAATATCGCATGCCTGAGTATTGCCCTTAAAAAAGAGTTTTGTGGGCAGAAACAACCTTCTCCCCCCTTCTCTATTGTGCCCAAAACTAAAACCCTAATTCCCTCCTTGTTTTTGGCAGAATAAGCCTGAAAAACATCATCAACCTTCGGATTCAACTTGTACGTGCCAAAAGGTCCGACAACTCTCTCTTCGATAATTTCTTTAAGTTCGGAAAGTGGTGTTACGTTCTTTACACCTAAAGCAGATGGTAAATTTATGTCAGCATCACAGTCTATTGCTGTAACATCATAGCCTTCCTTTGCAAAAAGGTAGGCTAAAATAGCCGTTAAGGTTGTTTTACCCACGCCACCCTTTCCTGATACTGCAATTTTTACCATTGGTTAGAGTTGTTGATGAGTTAAAAATCTTTTTTGAATCTTGCATTTCATTTGCATCATCAGGATTAAGAACATTCTGCGGTGTTTCAGCTACACATCATTAAACCTGTTACAGAAATATCATAACCACCGAAAAATACTAATAATTTTTGATTTAATATTAATCATGATATTCAGAAGAAAGCGTAAAGAGGAGGTCGATTATTATAATGAGGATAATATAGAATATAAAGAAGATAAAGAAATGAAGAAAATAATAGGCGTTGAAAATTTGGTAAATGATCAAGGTAACGTAATTGAAAATACCGTTGCAGAAAAAGAAATAGATGACAAAGAAAGTGATATGTCAAGTGAAATGTCTAAAGGAGAAGTGACTACTCAAGACACTCCAGTTTTCGAAGAATTTGAAAGATTGGTTGAATTATGCGTGAACTTAGCTCTAAAAGATAAACCACACAAAAACATTTATAGAGATGTGTTAATAGCGATGTCTATGAATGAAAACAAACTTTTCAGATGGCTCAAGAATGCAAGTTACGGTATAACCAATAAAGAAATTGATGAAGAGGGTGTAAAAATTTTGGAATCTTTAAAAAATGCTGGACTAGTGGAGAAAGTGTATAGGGTGGATATCAGTGGAGCTATAGAAGGATACAGTGTTGAAGAGTTAACAGAAAAATTGATGGACAGGATGCATGCCGTATACAAAGTAAAAGACGATTTCGTAAAGAAGTTTGTAACTTCACCACCGATTAAAATAAATCCGGAAGACATTAACGGGATTGTTCTAAAATTAATTGAGCTTGGTATTGCAGAATTAATGTTGGTGCCTAAACCATATTACATTGATAAATGGTTGGATGTTGAGATATACGACGAAGACAAATCAAAGATAATTGAGGAATTGAAAAAATCGTTGGCAACTCTTCCGCCCGATCTGGCAAGGGTAATCGAACTGGAAAAGTGATATTCGAGAAATAGTAGATTGTTATGATTGACGATTTTGAGTCTTTATCAAAGGAGGAAATCATAGAGAGGTGTAAGGAAATCATTAAGGAGAAAGATGCAGAGATCGAGAGATTAAAAAGGAAATTGTGGGTTAGAGAATTGGAAGACGTGTTTGGCGATATACTCGAAAAGGAGGAATTAGAGAAAATCAAAAATATGGACCCTTTAAAAGCTGCAATTGAGATTGGAAAAATTATAAAAAACAAGAGAATTAAAGAGAAAAAAGTAGAGTTACCATCTGATGACCTCATCAATGAGGTTATAGAAGATATAAAAAGGTTTGAAGAAATACTGAAGTGAGGTGTTGGAAGTGAAGGACAAAATGGATGAGTTGTGTAAGAGTCTTGGCTACGTTTTGGAATACATAGTGATTAGCAACAATGGTGATGTATTAGCTTCAACAACAAAGAGGAGTGATGTTTTACTAAAATTGTTAGCAATAGTTGACATAGATTTTGATTCAATATTAATTGAGGATTCCAACTACACATTCATAAAGAAGTTTCCGGATATTTTGGTCATGATGGGGCTCTCCAAAAAACCCAACGCCTCATTATTGTCGAAGTACCTCTCGATAGTCGTTAAAAGAGGAGTAGGGAAGGAGGAGGTGTTACATAGAATTGAGGAAGAGAGGCGGAAGGGAAGGATTGATGTCAAGGCTAGGGATAAAGAAGAATTGTTGAGGTACTATTCTAGACTTTTTGAAGAGATTGCACTCTTCATCTCTAAAGCATTGATAATCTCGCGAGATTGGATGATACCAATACTTAAAAACTACTTTGGTAACAAAGTTGAGGTAGAGGGCTATGAGTTGAGGAGCAAGTTGGGTTATCAAGAACTACAGAAAGAGTTACAAAAAGGGTTTGAGTACATCTATAGGGAATTGAGAGTAAGATACGGAAATAGGGTGGCAGAAAATGCCATCAACAGCGCTAAAAAAGTTGTAGATGCTGAATTTTTGTAAACTAAACTAAATTTCTCTTTTTACTCTCTCCAACCTCGTTCTTATCTTTGAGAGCTCTTCACTTGTAATTCTTACTCTCTCATCCACATCGCTCAACTGCGATTTTAACGCGTGTACTTTTATGAACAACACTATGTTCAACAGTATACTAATACCAAGAAGGATGTAAAGTAGATATATACTGTTCATTATACTGACTAAACTAAGTTCCAATTTCTCACCTCCTGAAAATTCTTAAAAACCTTCTGAGAGCACCTTCTTTTTCTCCCTCATCTTTCTCTTTGAGTTTAACTCCAGAAATTTTTGCAGCCAAACCCATTATTGCTTTGGATGCTGGGGAATTTGGATACTTAATGACCAATGGTGTACCCATGGCTGCTGATTTCCTAACATTCGGGTCTTCAGGTATCGTGGCTATCACTTTTCCCTCCAAAATTGCCTCTATTTCCTTTTTTGTTGTGTCTACACCAAGTTTAGTTACTCTATTGATTATTATACCTGTTAATTTGGTTCCAAGTCTTTCTGCAACGAGTTTGGTCTTTATTCCATCTGTAATTGATGATATTTCAGGATTCACAACTAATAAAAGTTCGCGTGCTGCTGCCAGGGATATAATTGCACTTTTTTCCAGCCCTGCAGGAGCATCAAGTATTAAAATTTCAGCTTTATCCAATATTGCAGACAGAACATCTTCAAGCAAATCTGGATTCACCTTTCTCAAACCTTCAAGTGAAATTCCAGCAGGAATAACCATAACTCCGGCTGGACCTTTGTAGATTGCATCTTCCACTTCGCTTTCACCAGCCAGCACGTTTTGCAGTGTTACTGGCAATCCTTCCATACCAAGAATCAACTCAAGATTAGCCATAGCAATGTCTGCATCAAGTATGATTACTTTTTTTCCCAATTTTGATAAGCCGATACCGAGATTTGCCGCAATTACTGTCTTACCAACACCTCCCTTGCCTGAAGCTATGGTTATCGTTCGTGCCATAAAGAATTACCAACAAGCTAGTATAAAAATTTTTAGATGATGAAATTTTGCAAAAATTATACGATATTTATTTTAGCAACTCCTTCTCTCTCAAGTTTTCCAATGTACTCTAAAAACTCTGTTACAGTCATGTTATGTTTCTTTGATGCCTCTTTTATCGTCATAACATTATTATCTCCTAATTTTATTGATTTTGTTTTTGATTTTGAATTTTTCGATGCCCTAAGCTCAAAATGTTCGCATATCTCAGCCATTCCGCCACAACTCGCAAAATATTTACAAAAAATACAGGACATCAAGTAAAGTTGTAAAAGTAGAAAATAAATTTTATGGTTTGACTTTGCTCAAAATTAGCTCTTAATTAAATTACTCAAAACTTCATTAACCTTCTCCAAATCCTCCATTTTCTCAAAGTAGAGAGTTTTCACACCGAAAAACTTTGGTTTTTTGAACTTAAGCCTTATAACCATGTTTTCTTTATCTACATCAAATCCCTCAACATCCTCCAATTTTGTCTTAAACGGTTTGTAGTATATTGTGTCACCTTCAATAAAGTAATACCTTATCTTTCCCAGTGTTATTAGCATATAGAGCGTTACAACGAAAATAAATATTGCCAAACTTAAAACGATCTTTTTTATTTCCACACCACTCGAAAATCTTACAAAGCTTACAACTATAGCTAAGAGAATTAAGGATAGACTGAGATAAATCCATTTCTTCCTTGCAATCCTGTTGTTTACAGCCCTGTAATTCCAAATCAAGTCCCACACCTCCAGTCAGAAAGATACTTTATTTGTTTCTCGCTAAGCTCATCAATTTCAATTGAAAGGGATTGTAACTTCAACCTAGCAACCTTCCTGTCAAGTTCTTCTGGCATTGGATATACCTTTTTCTCTAACTTCTCGTGATTTTCAACCAAATATCTTACAGCCAGAGCTTGATTGGAGAAGCTCATGTCCATAACTTCGATTGGATGTCCATCAGCCACAACCAGATTTACCAATCTACCTTCTCCAAGCAAGTACAGCTTTTTATCTCCAAGGTCGTATTCTGTAATGTAATCTCTAATCTCCCTCTTAGCTTTGCATATCTTCTCTAAATCGTTAATGTTTATTTCAACATTGAAATGTCCAGCGTTAGCCAAGATAGCACCACTTTTCATAAGCTTGAGATGTTCTTTTCTTATCACATCAATGTTTCCAGTTGTAGTAACAAAAATATCTCCTATCTTTGCAGCTTCACCCATCTTCATAACCCTAAACCCGTCCATAACAGCCTCTAAAGCCCTTACCTCATCAACTTCTGTAACTATCACATTCGCCCCCATACCCTTAGCCCTCATCGCTATACCTCTCCCGCACCATCCGTAGCCAGCTACAACGAAGTTTTTTCCAGCTATTAGCATGTTCGTTGCCCTAATAATCCCATCTATTGTTGATTGTCCCGTCCCGTACCTATTGTCAAACAGATACTTCGTCTTTGCATCGTTTACTGCTATGACGGGGAATGACAAAACCCCTTCACACTCCATCGCCCTAAGCCTTATTATTCCAGTCGTTGTTTCTTCACTTGCCCCCATCACGTTTTTGGCATGCTCTTTTCTTTCACCATGCAGCAGGAAAATCAAATCTGCCCCATCATCAACCACAACATCTGGCTCGAAGTCTATGACCTTGTTTAAGGCTTCATAATACTCCTCATTACTCATTCCACGCTTGGCGAAGCACCTAATTCCCATATCCTTCAAGGCATTGGAAACATCATCCTGACTACTCAACGGATTGCATCCAGTAATGGCAACTTCAGCACCACCAGCTACAAGAGTTTTAACCAAAACAGCAGTCTTAGCCTCAACGTGTAAAGCCATCCCGATTTTAATTCCTTTTAACGGTTTCTCGTTCTCGAATTCCTCTTTAATTTTGCCAATAACCTTCATGTGCTTCTCTGCCCACTGAATCTTGTTGTAGCCCTTTTCAACCATAGATGAATTACAAAACGGGGGCTTTTATTATTTGTCCTTTTCACATCCAACATCTAATTTCGACTTCCCAATTTCCATTTGTTATCAATTTATAATTATCAATTTTTCCACGGACAAATTTTTTAATTAATAGCCATATTTCCCGTTAATCCAATTGTTAAAAAATAAATCGATATAATTTAAAAATCTGGTATTTATAATAAAATACTAAAATAATGTTGATAAACTGTTTGACGTCAAATTAAATGATTAAAAAGGATAGATAACAAAAAAGAAAATCTTAAATAATCATTTTTAAAGATTAAATTTCGCTGGTGATTGTATGAGGGTGGCAGTTGTAGGAGTAGGCTATTCTGGATTTAACGCAAACACACCTGATTTGCACTGGAAAGAGATAATGTTTGAGGCAGCAGTAAGAGCTTATGAAGATGCAGGAATCAATCCAAGGAGGGATGTAGATAGCTTTATTACGTGTGCTGAAGACATCTGGGAGGGATTCGCAATTTTCGATGAATTTGTTCCAGATCAGCTTGGAGCAGTTTTAAAACCGACATGCACAATATGCGGAGACTTTCTGTATGGTTTAGCAACAGCGTACATGCACATAACGAGTGGTTTGGCAGAGGTAGCTGTTGTTGAGGCACATAGCAAAGCGAGCGACATTCTGACCTTTGGAGAGGTAATAAAGTTTGCAATGGACCCGATATGGCTTAGGCAGATAGGAAATGCCCATCCATACTACTTTGCTGCTTTAGAAATGGCTCAGTACATCAACGAGTGCTGTATAACTGAAGAGCAGATTGCGAGTGTAGTTGTTAAAAACAAAAACAATGCAAGGTTGAATCCTTCAGCACCGTATGGCGGGAAAGTGGGTATAGAGGATGTGTTGAACAGTCCAATGGTATTTGACCCAATGAGAAAGATTGAGATTGCTCCAAGGGCTGATGGTGCTGTAGTTTTTGTTTTGGCAAATGAAGAGATTGCCAAAAAGCTGACAGATTCGCCAGTCTGGCTCAAAGGCGTAGGGTGGTGGAGTGAGACGAGCAATTTTGATACCATGAGCTTTAATGCGATGTATGCCGCTAAAGCTGCGAAGATGGCTTACAAGATGGCTGGAATAACGAATGCTGCTAAGGAGGTTGATTTTGCTGAGGTTGATGACAGGTTTGCGTTTAAGGAAATTCAGCACATTGAGGCTTTGGGGCTGTCAAAGAGATTTGAGACAGCAACGTTGATGGTGGAAGGTTACTTCGACAGAAACGGTGAATTGCCAATAAACGTCTCTGGCGGTAATTTGGGCGTAGGCAATTTGCTTGAAGCGACAGGCGGTCAAAAAGCGTTAGAAGTAGTTCTGCAGTTGAGAGGGGAGGCTGGTAAAAGACAGCTCAGCAAAGCAGAAGTGGGAGTTGCACAGGCGTGGCGTTACATTCCTACGGCAAGTGGAGCGGTTGCTGTTTTCGGGGTGTGATTGTTATGGAGGTTGAGAAGATTAAGGGTTTGAAGTTTGCAAAGAAGCAGGATGTTGCAATAGTTGGAGCAGGAATGACGACTTGGAAAAGAAGATTGAATGAGACTGGCAAGGAATTGTCATACATCGCCGTAAAACAGGCGTTGGAGGAGGCCGGCTTAACGATCGATGACATAGAGATGGTTGTAATGGGTTCTGCCCCAGACACTTTCGATGGTTTGCACATGAAGGGCGAGTATTTGCTGGATGGATCGGGTGGGAGCGATAGACCTTACATGAGGGTGTTCGTTGGTGGTGGAACAGGAGTCTTCGCACCAATTGCTGGATACTGGCACGTGGCAAGTGGTTTAGCAGACGTTTGTTTGGTTGTGTGTGAAGAAAAGATGTCTTCATGCCACCCACATCCACAATCAGGGTTCAAGGGTATTTGGGATCCAATTTTGGAAAGACCACTAACACCAAACCTCATCTGGATTTTCGCATTAGAAATGCGAAGATATATGCACGTGCATAACATAAAACACGAAGATATTGCCTTAGTTTCAGTTAAAAACAAGAGAAATGCCTTAGATCATCCATGTGCTCAGGTTGCTGAGAAGATTACGGTTGAGGATGTTTTGAATAGCGAGCCAATGGCTTTGCCTGTGAGAAGATTGGATGTGTCACCACCATCAGACGGTGCTGCTGCTTTAATCATGGTTGCTCCCCACATCGCAAGACAGCTTACAGATGAGCCCGTTTGGGTTGATGGAGTTGGCTGGGCTTTGGATACGACGATGTGGACGAACAGAGATTTGTACTTCCCAAGGTATGTAGCTGAGGCTGCAAAGATGGCTTACAAGATGGCACACATCACAGATCCAAAGAAACAAATCGATGTGGCTGAGCCTTACGACCCATTCGACTATAAGGAATTGCACCACATGGAAGGCTTAGGCTTGGCAAGGAAGGGTGAAGCACCAATTCTAACGAAAGAAGGAGTTACAGCAAGGGATGGTGATTTGCCAACCTGCCCATCGGGTGGATTGCTTGGTGTTGGAAACCCAATTGCAGCAACGATGGGAGTTAAAGCTTGTGAACTGTATTGGCAATTAGCCTACAGGGCTGGAAAGAGGCAAGTGGCTAAAGAGGTTACAACAGGCGTTTGTCAAGCATGGGGAGATTTGATGCAGGTTGGAACGGTTATGGTTATGTCTAACAAGAGGTGATAAAAATGGCTGTAGGTAAAAAAGATATTAGCTGCCCTCCAGAGGCAATTGGTACGCCTATAAAGGATGAAGACTTAAAGAAAGGCAAGGTTACTTACTATGAAGATTATCCCGATTTGAGATACGCTTGGACTGCTGGACAGGCTATTAGCAGGTTTTTGAATGAATTGAAAAAAGGCAGATTGATTGCTACGAAATGTAATGAGTGTGGAAGGATAATGTTCCCGCCAAGGATATTCTGTGAGCTTTGCTTTAAGCCGATAGACGATTGGGTTTATGTTAAGGATACAGGTGTAGTACAAACATTCTCGATTTCGTACATCGATCCAGACGCAAGACCTTTGCCGGAGCCAATTATCGTTGCAGTCATAGCTGTTGATGGAGCTTCGCCAAAGATGGGCATAATGCACGTTCTTGGTGAAGTAAAGCCTGAAGACGTCTATATAGGCATGAAAGTAAAAGCGGTGTGGAAGGATGAAGAAGAGAGAGAAGGGGCTATTACCGACATCAAATACTGGAAACCCGTGGGGTGATAAAAATGGTATTTAATGAGAAGATTGTAAACCCGACAGAATTGAGACACTGGGAAGGAAAAATTGAACTTTACTGGGTTTATACAAGTGGAAGTGCTGGCGATGAATTCTTTAAAGCTTTGAAGAAGGGTAAGTTTATTGCAGCAAAGTGCAAGGAATGTGGAAAGGTTTACTTCCCGCCAAGAATTTATTGCGAGTACGACTTTAGCGAAACAGAATACGTTAATATCAGTGGAGAAGGGACGGTTAGAGCATTTACCGTTGCAAGGTTGGACAAAGACGAGAAACCATTGGAAAAACCCGAAATTTACGCTATAATTGACTTAGATGGGACTGATGGGTGCATAGTTCATTTGTTAAACGCAAAACCTGAGGATGTTTACGTTGGGATGAGGGTTAAACCAGTGTTGAAGGCGAAGAACAAGAGGGAGGGCAGGATAACGGACATATTATATTATAAACCATCTTAAATTTTTTATGAGTGTTGTTTAAAATTGTTGATTAGGTAGCATGGTGGTGATGAAACATGAATTTTGAGTTTAGTGAAGAGCAAAAGATGATAGCAAATGCAGCTAAGGATATCGCTAAAGATTTCTCGCCAGAATACTGGAGGGAGAAGGATGAGAAGGGTGAATTTGGCGAGGAATTCTGGAAGGCAATAAGTGATGCGGGATTTGTCGGCATTGTGATTCCTGAGGAGTATGGCGGAGCAGGAATGGGGATGACGGAGTTGCTCATAGCGATGGAGGAGTTGGCAGCCAATGGATGTGGAATGGCTGGTATTTGGTATCTGGTTTTGACGGAAGTCTTTGGGGCATTGTCAATTGTTAGGCATGGAACGGAGGAGCAGAAGGAGAAGTATTTGCCAGAAATTGCTAAGGGTAAATTGGAATTCTGTATGGCTTTGACTGAGCCTGATGCTGGAACGAACACGTTGAATATTAGGACTACAGCAAAGAAGGATGGAGATGAGTGGCTTATAAATGGGAGTAAAATATTCATCAGTGGCGCTGATAGGGCTAAAGGAATGCTAATAATTGCCAGAACAACTCCAAGAGAGCAAGCGCCAAAGAAGACTCATGGGATAAGTCTATTTTTGGCTGATTTGCCAAATAAGGCTATTAAGATAAATCCAATTCCAAAGCATGGTATAAACTATTCAAAGACATGTGAGGTTAGCTTTAACAATTTGAGGTTGCCCGAGAATGCTTTAATGCCACCTTTGGATAAGGGTTGGTATTCAATACTTGACACACTAAATCCTGAGAGGATGAGCTTTACAACCGCAGCTATCGGAATTTCAAGATTGGCAATTTCAAAGGCTGTTGAATATTCAAAGCAGAGAAAGGTTTTTGCTGGTGAACCAATTGGCAGTTATCAAGCTTTACAATTCCCGTTGGCTGAAGCTTACGCAACTCTGGAGACTGCCAAGCTTATGAACTTTAAGGCTGCTTGGTTGTTCGATAACAATGCAAATTACAGAGATGTTGGAGCTGTTGCCAACATTGCAAAGGTTGTGGCGGTTGAAGCTGGAATCAAGGCAGTTTACTGGGCAATGCAGATGTTCGGCGGTTATGGGTATGCTAGAGAATATGATGTTGAAAGGTGGTGGAGAGAGATAAATCTGATAAGATTGGCTCCTGTAACGCAGCAGATGGCTTTAGCTTTTATCGGTGAACACATACTTGGGATGCCGAAGTCTTACCGAACCTGATTTTATTTATAATTTTTTTCTGTATATTAATCTTGAACGAACTAAACTTTGTTCAAAGCCATTACTTAGATAAAATTTAGTAATTCGTCAATATTTTACAAGATTGTCGAAAAATTTTATGCTACTATTAATTTAAGATAAAACCAAATCTTTTTAAATCTTGAATGTAACAATCGTCATGGAATTCTTGTTCAATCCAGACAAGTATTTTGGAGAAATAAAGGATAAGATAAGCTATAAAGTCCCATTGTTAATAGTAACGATTTCGGGAGTTCTGGGGTCAGTAAATGGTTACGTGGTTGCTAAACCTATGGCAAAAGCTGTTGCTGATATGATGGTGGAATACGGGACGACTGAGGAACAGGCTCAGATGATTGCGACATTTACTCAAGTTTCAACCATTTTAGCTCCATTTATCATGGCTTTTATACTCTGGTTTGTAATGGCGATTATATTACACGCTGTCTCAGCACTTTTTAACGGTAAAGGTGAATTTTCCAAAACTCTAAAGCTCTCAGCATTCGGTTACATCCCAAACATAGTCTTCTTTCCCCTCAACCTATACCTCTCATTCGAAACTGTAAAACTTCTAAATGCTTACGGATTTGCCGCTTTGAACAACTTTGAACTCAAGTCGACATCCATCTCATTGGGTATTGTTGTGATGTTGTGGCAGTTCATCTATTGGGTTTTCATAGTCAAAAATGCAAGGGAACTGGAAATTAGAAAAGCTGTTATCACAGCGTTGGTATTGCTAATTCTTCTCTTGATTCCAAGTATTTACTCGTTAGTTTCGACTCTCCATTTTTAATCACCAAATTCAAGGTTATAGTACTTCAGGGACTCCCTAACAGACCTATTAAACGCTACCTCACCTATTGATTTTACATGCCTGCAAACGTTCATCATAGCCTCCAACGCCAATCTGTAATGTAAATCATCCCCTTGCTCAATAACCTTCAAAATTCTCTGCTCAAGGCTCTCAACTCTCTTTATCACATCGTCAGATAGCTCCACATCACTTGAAGAATACGCTTTGAACACGTTGTTAAATATAACATTTATTTCTGAAAGTAAGGTAATTAACTCGTTTTTCAAATCCTTTTGTAAGATCTTTGCTGAATAGATTGCAAGGTCTCTTAAAGAGTCTGCTATTTCCTCAAGCAGCTTTGCCACCATTCTAATACCCAAAACAAATCTTAACTCATTCCACTTACTTGGAGATGAGAGCTCCTTAACGAGCCTGTGCTCCTGTCTTACCGCCAGCAGATAAAGTCTATCCGAATCCTCCTCAAGCTTTGAAATCTCGTCCACTCCACCAAAACTCTCCAATCTTAAATCATCTTCGATACTCTCTATCATCCCGTTTATTATCTGTGCCATCCTTTTTAAAACTCCAGAAACGTCAAAGTCAGATGTTGCTAAACACTTCAAAACCACTTGCGTATCGGAAACGTCAATCACTTCCATACCGATTAAAGACCTTACCACTTCGCTCAACTTACTCACGAACTTTGGAGACAAAAGTTTATCTTTGATGGTTATCTCATCCAAACCTTGGATGTACAAGGCGTAAACAAACCTTGTTATGAACTTCTCATCGTGTCTCGGAATTTTCTCTACAACAGCTCTAGCTATTCTTTCACTCTCACTATACTTTTTCGGAAAAAGGCGAATATAGTTTTCATCAACGTGTAAAATTACTTCATCACCTTGATTTAGCTTGTGAATCCTTATCCATTCCTTTGGTAAGCTTACCATGTAACTTGAGCCACCAATAAGCTGGAGTTTTCTTACATCCATGGCAATACGTATTTCTACTAATTCCTTATAAATCTTTTTGCTCAAATTTTATCAACCTATATACACTGCTTAATGCAAATTGCATTAAATATTGTTTTTAGTATTATATAAAATTACCAAATAGGTTGCTAAAACATAGTGGGGCTAAACTTTGCAAATTATGAATGGGCACAACTCCATTTTATTGTCAACAGTGAAGTACTCCGTTCCTGGCTGGAAGTGTGGAACTATGCTTTGGATAATGCTAAATTCATAAACCTCTTCACCAAAGCCGAATAACTCATTCTGTTTTAAACGAGAATCGCAACGTCAAAAATTCTCAAAGGATGCTGATTTCTTTTTCGTCATAACTCCTCCAAGTCTATCCTAGTCTTTGTTACCCCTGCACAGTAGAATGAGCAATTCCTCTTAATCCAAAAAACTATACAAAACCACAAAACTACATAACAAATACTGCAGCAGCAACAACTGTGGTAAACTTCTCAACGTCTGCCTTGATTGTTACATTAAATGTCTTCTTTGATTTAATATTAAAGGCGGTTTCAAGCATGTACGCTGCCATTCTCTCCGCATACTCCCCAACATTGTCATCTTCACCACAATAGCCCTGGTATTCTGTTATGTAACCGTTTAATTCTGGATTGTCAGGAATTGCCGTACCAATACTTGCGTATATTGTTTTTCCCTCTTCATTGCTCGTCATTCTTGCCATGACGCAAAAAACGATTTGACCTAATTGCAGATATCCTAAACCCTCTTCTTTCCCAACAATTTCGCATCCCGGCGGAAATATGCTGCTAACCAAAACTAAATTAAACTTCTCTATTCCCGCATCCCTTAATGCGAGTTCAAAACTGACCAACTCGTCCTCATGCCTCCCAACACCCTTGACAAAGAACACTTTTTTTGGCTTGAATAAATCGTTGAGGGTAGCAGGATAGCTACCCTTGACATTTTTCGGAGTGGAATTGTTCTTTGCATCGCTTTTGCACATTGCAGAATTAACGTCGAAAATGTATTTAAGCGTTGCTGAGTTTAAAATTAATTGACAAAACTAAAAAATTAGATTTAGGACTGGTATGAAGTACTTTGCAACTTTCAACTTAAAAGGGATTTTGCTTCTCAGTATAAGCCCCATATCCTTGTTGTTTACGAGCTTGAAGTACTTTACAAGCTTTTCATCGTTCTTAGATATTCCATCCCACAACTTTTTAATGAAGTAAGCATTCTTCATCACATCCAACATTCTTTCTCTCCAAAAAAGGTCGTATTTTTCCAATTCTACACTTCCGTCAAAGTATTCGTTTATAATTCTCCCCGCAATGTTGCCTGCTACCATCGAAATAGGTATTCCCGCACCAACATGGCTTATTATCATGCTAGCCGAATCTCCCACAAACAGAACGTTATCGTAAACGGTCTTCTCCAACGGCAAATCAATTGGCACAACAGCTCCTATTTTTCCAAATACTTCGGCATTTTTCAAAAATTCTTTTGAATACGGGTAGTCTTTAACGAATCTATCCAATGCTTTGTGTATGTTATCTCCTTTTTCTGCATACTCCTTTCTAAATCCAATTCCAACGTTTGCAAGTCCATTACCCTTCGGAATTATCCAAGCGTAACCACCGGCAGCTATCTTCTTTCCAATGTACATGTAAATTACATCTTCGTCGCACTCAACGTTTCTCATCAAATACTGCTTTGCTGGAGATAGTTCGTATCTCCAAACCCCTACTTTTTTGGCAATTTTAGAGTTTGCACCATCACTTGCAACCAAAACCTCCGGGCTGAAAACTCCATTTGTTGTTCTAAGCTCACTTGAATTCTTGTCATAATCAACAATTCTTGTTTTAAGCAGTACTTTGTGCCCAGATTTTCTCGCAATATCCTGAATCATTTCATCTCTCCTTATAACATGCATGTCAAAATCAACCTCAAATGTCTTACCGTTGGGTAAAATAAAGTGCATCTCTTTCGTTCTATTGCTTTCATACCTTTTTGGGATGTCAAATAAGGAATAATCATCGAGATCAGGCAGCAATATCTTCATTTCCTTCTTTGTCGGAATTATTTCTCCACATTCAACTGGGTAACCCAGTTTTTCCCTCTTGTCTATTCCAACAACATCCAATGAGCTTGACAGAGCATTCAGTGTAAATGCTCCAGCAATTCCAATACCAGCAACAACCACATCCACTTCCACGCTTGTGGCTGTAGAATATAAAGCGTTTACGAGTTTGTTGTTTTAATTAACAGCAATCAAAAAGCTCTTAAGTTACCCAAAAAGTAAAAGGAATATGCAACAAAAGTGCATTGCAATTCTCGACTCCTTTGAAATACTCAAAAAAATCTTGAAGGATAGGGCTGTCTGTATGGAGGATAGCATAACAATATTTGATCAGGTTTTGGAGAAGCCATTTACAATTAGGATTTCAAAGAAGCATAGAAAAATTCAATTTTTTAGTGACGATGAGGAGGTGGCAATTGTGTCTCCAAAAACAATTGTTATTGATGATGAGTACAAAGAAGTGGTTGAGGAGTGGCTGAACGCATTAACCTCCCTTGGATTTAAGAGGTACATACCTAAATTTTAGGATTAGAAATGTTACTACAAAAACCAATCCAACTGCTATAAATAGATATGGATAGTATTCTGCAAATTCAACTGCTTTGAAAGGTGTTGGCTTTGGAATTGGAGCTCTTTCAACCTCTTTTACGTATCCCACAAATTTTGGCTTTTTTGTTAAAATTAGCAGAGCTCCATAAGCCAATGAAATTACACCACCCACAAACAACACAGCCATCTTTGCAATCTCGTACCTCAACGCATTGATTCCATTGTGGGTTAAACTGTAGTAAACCCACTTACCTCTCTCAACCCTTTTTACGTATCCCGCCTTGTTTAGCTTCTCCAAATGGTAGAACACGGTCCCTTTGGAGTAACCAGTAATCTTTGAAAGTTCCGATGCTGTATATGGGCGGTTTTTCAACTCAGCCAAAATTCTGCTTCGGGCTGTTGAGAATATGTTGATCACAGTTTAAACTAAACGGTAAAATTAAATTATTTTTGTTTTCGTTCGATAAAATAAATTTAAAAAATAAAATTAAAGAATGATAAAAAATTAAAATGTTTGAAACTACTTTGAATGTGAGGCTTAGAGGCAACATCTTTGAAAAGATTGACGAACTCAAGAGCTTTATTGACGGCTATTTGAGGGAGATGGAGAAAGTTAAACTTGACAATGTAAATTTGACGGAATTAGGGATAAAGAGGGTTGAAACCAAACAAAGATGGTATTTAGAATGCTTAGAGGGGAAAAAAGTTGTTGGAGTGGATGGAAGTCAGATCAATCCCTTAAGGGAATTAGGAATTCCGATAGGTGTTGTACAGGTTGCAAAGGTCAAGGTTTGGCATGGAGAGGGGAAAAAAGACGTAGAATACTACTCCATGCCCGTTACAATTGATGAGAACATCAACTTAAAGAGGTTCGATTTGGAAATGGAGGCTTTGATTGATGAAGTTGGAGAGGGAGGATGGTTATTTTTTGATGGGAGTTTCATGGCTCCCGAAGTTAAGGACAATAAGAACGTCGAAAAATTGTTTAGATTAAGTGAAGAGCACTCGACTCCAGTAATCGGATACGTTGACAAGAGCTTTTCAAGAGATTTGTCCGATAGACTTGGTTTAAAGACATATGACTCATTTCTGCTGAGAAACATGAAGGTCTTTGAGTACACAAAGCCCTTTATTAAAAACAATTTAGCTTACGCTTACATAAAGCTAAACCCCGCATTACCCGCAAGAATCGAATATCCTGTCTGGATGGTTGATATGCACGATGATGTCGTTAAGCTTGTGATTGCGGAATGTCAGCTTGGAATTACGAAGGGTTACCCATATATACTTGAAAGAGCCCACAAATTCTCAACTATCGAACATGGAGATAGAGCCAAGTTTATGAGGGCAGTTAAAAGTTACAGCGTTTCATTCAAGTGGATGGCAAAGATGAGGTGAGATAGATATGAAAGTTCTGAAAATTCTGAGTCACGATGAGTTTGAGGTTGAGGGTGAACTGGCAGTCGGAGACCTAATTTGCTGTAGCGATATTCTGGCAATCGTCACGTCAATCTACCAAGAGGGGTCAGAATACTCTGAATACATAGACAGGCTGGAAAGTGACGATATCAAGAAGTTTCTGCCGGACTTAATTGAGGGGAAAAGGGTTGCGAGATGTATGGCGTTGTGCACCACAAGTTTGGATGATGTTGTCAGCTTACCAGAAGTTGGAATCAGGGTTGATAGGATTGAAAATGAGAAGTTAAGGGAGTTGCACCTGAAAAACGGAGAATTAAAGATTCCTTATTTGATTAAATTGCTGAAAACATCAAACATCGATGTTGCAAAACGTTTGGTCTTAAGACTTATAGACTCAATACCTGAAGAAAAAGACTTGCTGGAGATAATTTTAGCTGAGATTGAGTATAACAGGATGAAGGGGGTGGAACTTTAGCAAACACTACGAAATTTTGTGGATTTTTCCGTGATGCATGACTGCTATTCTGTCAGCTACCACATTTGCTATCTCTAAATCGTGGGTGATGAACAAATACGCCAATCCAAGTTTCTTTTGCAAGTCCAAAAGCAAATTGATGATTGATGCCTGAACGGATACATCAAGCATCGAAGTGGGTTCATCACAAACTATAAACTTGGGATTGAGGGATATAGCCCTTGCTATTACTACCCTTTGCAATTCTCCTCCACTCAATTCGTGGGGATAGCGATTAAGATGCTCTTCTTGCAACCCAACCATCTCTAAAAGTTCGTAAACCAATTCTTTTTCCTCACTTTTTCCATTAACCAACTTGTGAATTCTTAAAGGCTCTACCATGCTATCGTAAATTTTCCACTTCGGATCCAAAGCATCCTCAGGGTGTTGTGGAATGAGCTGCATCTCTTGCCTAATTTTTCTCAATTCCCTATCTCTCATCTTCGTGAGATTCAAACCATTGAAATAGACCTCTCCGCTTGTTGGTTTGATTAGCATCAAAAGTAATTTGCCAAGCGTTGATTTTCCACTCCCACTCTCCCCAATCAACGCCAACGTCTCGTTTTTATTGACATGAAAGCTAACACCATCAACGGCTTTGACAATTGTGTCTTCCAACAAAAAGTGGACTCGAAGATTATCCACAATTACTGTTTCATCCATAAACGAGCCTCCTTGACTTCGGGTCCAACACATCTCTAAGTCCATCACCAAGCAGTGTGAAAGATAAGACGGTGAGCATAATGGCTAAACCGGGAAAAACAGACATCCACCACGCCTCTCTTAAATAAACTCTCCCCTCATTCAGCATCGTTCCCCACTCAGGAGTTGGAGGTTGGGCACCTAATCCAAGGAAACCAAGAGAGGCTAATGAAAGTACCGCATGCCCCAAATGAAGCATTGCTAAGGTTATTGCTGGAGTTACGACATTTGGGAGTATGTGTTTAACAATCAAATTGAAATCATCGATTCCCACAGCTTTGGACACTTCTATAAACTGCCTCTCCTTGACTGACATCACAGAACCTCTAACGATTCTCGCATACCTCACCCATCCCAATGCAACTAAAGCCAATGCAGAATTGAGCAACCCAGGACCCAAAGCTCCCACAATAACCAAAGCCAAGATTAGTTCGGGTAAAGCTAAAAATATGTCTATTAGGCAAACGGTTATCTTGTCAATTATACCGCCGTAGTATCCCGAGATTAAACCTATAGCTATGCCTATTACTGCTGACAAGCCAACTATAACCAAGCTTATGGTTAAATCTACCTTTGCAGCATGGACTATCCTTGCAAATACATCTCTGCCCAGATTATCAGTCCCAAACATGTGCTTTAGGCTTGGTGGCTGTAAGTTGTTTTGGAGATCTATTTTAGTTGGATCAGCAGTTAGTGGAGATAGAATTACCGTTGCTATGAGGAAAAGCAGTATTGCTAAACCAAAAATGGTGTTGTTTTTTAAATATCTACGCATAAAATTGAAGCTTATGTTAGCATCAATCCCCATACTTTACCCTCGGGTCTAAAAATCTGTACGACAAATCAACAAGAAGGTTTACAATAGAGAACATAGCAGCAATAAACACAACACATCCTTGTATCATTGGAATATCCCTAACCTCTATCGAATCTGCTAAAAGTTTTCCAATTCCTGGCCATCCAAAAACCGTTTCAACTATCACAGTTCCACTAAGCAGATGTCCCATCTGAATGCCTACAATCGTTATAACTGGAATTAAAGCGTTTCTCAATGCATGTTTGTAAAGTATGATATTTTCGTTTAAACCCTTGGCTCTTGCTGTAACTATGAAATCTTGGCTTAAAACTTCAAGAAGACTTGATCTGGTTAAGCGAGTAGTAATTGCAGACATACTTGTTGCTAGGGTTATTGACGGCAAGATTAGATGTGCAAAGCTACCAAATCCTGCTACCGGCAAAATGCCGAGATACAGTGAAAAAATCAAGATGAGGATTAAGGCGAACCAGAAGTTTGGTATGGCAATAAAGAATGCTGAATAAGCCAAACATGCATAATCTACAACTGTATTTTGCTTGGCAGCCGATAAAACTCCAAGGGGGATTGCTATCATTATTGATAAAATTGTCGATGAGATCGCCAATAAAGCCGTTGCAGGCAATCTTACTAAAATTTCATTAAAAACAGGCAATCCCGAAACGTAAGAATTGCCAAAATCTCCATGTACCGCCTTCCAGAGCCATTTAAGGTAGCAGATTATAGCAGGGTCGTTCAATCCAAAGACATCTTTGACAGTTTGTATCTCACTCTTTGTCGGGTTGTATTCCTCTTCTCCAACCAACACTTTTTTGATTATTATCTCTGCTGTATCGCCTGGAGATGCGGAAAGAAGGTAAAAAGTTAGGGCTGAAGTAGCAATTACAACTAAAATCGCCATTAATAACCGTTTCAGTACGTATTCGATTGTATTTGACATATCATTAAAAATTAAATAAAATTAAGTAAATTAAGTCACTTAGCCACGTATATCTCTGGATTGAGCATGTAGTCGTGAGCCACTGGATTGAACTCGAAGCCCTTGACGTAGTCTTTATAGACCACCACAACTTTGTAGAATGCTATGTGGATTAATGGAACATCATCAATTGCTATCTGCTGAACTTTATCGTACATCTTCTTTCTCTCGTTGATGTCAAAGGTTTTCAAGCCTTTTTCAAGCAATTCATCCATTTCTGAATTGCTGTAACCCCATGAATTGTAAGAGCCGTTTGTGTGATACGTCTTTCTCAAATAGTAGTCTGGGTCTGGAACCATTGCTAAATGGTATGCAGAGAGTTTCAAGTCTTCTTTACCCATATATTTCTTTATTTGCACTCCAGTCCATCACCCTGAGTTCTGTCTTGATACCAATATCCTTGAGATAAGCCTGAATTGCCTCAGCCATTGGTTTTAAGCCGGGTCTTTGCGGGTAAGTGTACAAGGTTACGCTGAACTCTTTTCCATCCTTCTCAACAACTCCGTCTCCATCAGAATCTACCCATCCAGCCTCCTTTAACAGCTCTTTTGCCTTCTCAGGATTGTATTCGTAACCATTTATGTTCTTGTTTGCCCACCACAACGTTGGCAGAATTATTCCATAAGCTGGTTCTGCACAACCATGTAGGGCTTTTTCTGCTATTGCATTTCTGTCTATTGCATAGCTTATCGCCTTTCTAACCCTCACGTCTTCATAGAGTGTGCCTTTTAAATTGCCAAACGTGAGTTGGTAGACCCTAGCTGTGGAATGGACTTCAACTTTAAGCCCTCCTTCTTTAGATAATCTATCTACATCAGCATAAGGCACATCACATGTAAAATCAACCTCACCCTTCTCTACTGCTACTGCTCTCGATGCTGGGTCAGGAATTGCTTTTATAACTAACTTATCCAATTTCGGTTTTGTTTCCCCAATAGTCATCAAATTTTTCCAAATACAGTGTATCGGTGGCAGTATCCCATTTAACGAACTTGAAAGGACCAGTCCCAATTGGTTCAACGATCACACCGTTTTTGTCCATCTTCGAGTTTGGAGAAACTATTGCAAGCTTTGAATATTCTAGTGTTGCTGGAAACATTGCATAAGGCTCTTCTGTGATGAAATCGATTGTATAATCATCAACGACCTTTATGGATTTTATTTTTGTCAAAGATTTTATAGTTGGGTCTTTTAAATCCCTCTCTATCGACCACTTTACATCTTTAGCTTTCATCTCACTGCCATCGTGGAACTTCACGTCCTTTTGCAAATGAAATCTCCAGTGGGTATCACTTATCTGCTCCCAAGATTTTGCAAGCCCCGGCTTTAATGTAAAGTCTGCGTTCGCCTCTACTAAACACTCCACAATCATAGCCTTCTCCTTAACCAACGTCCCTCGCTTTAGTGGGTCAACACCTCTAAGGTTCCACATTTCTCCAACTACAAGTGAGTTTTTGGCTTGTTTTTCTTGCGCACAACCAATTAAGAATGCTGTTAAAACCAAAATTAAGGCAAAAACACCTTAAATTTCACATTTACACCTCCTTGAAATCCTTAAAACCCTTAAAACCCTCAACCATAAAATACGCCTTATTACTCCACGCAAAACGATAAACAAATAGCTGTTTTTCCAACATTGCTTTTCTAATCCAGCCTAAGTCTCTTACAGATACATTCAACAAACCAGCGTTTTCAAACAACTTAACAGCCTTTTCTGGAGTTAAATTGTTGTAGAATGGTAGCATTTCACCAATTTTTTGTAGATGATGGTAGTTTCTCCACAGATTTCTTTTTTCGTATATCGCAACTCCTATCCGTCCTAAAAACCTTTTGATATTAGATTTCAGAGATTTATCAAACCACGACCCATCAATTGCAACAACCCTGCCTTTTGGTTTAATCACTCTCTTCCACTCTTTAACAGCTTTCTGCGGATTGGGGAGTATCCATAGGAGGTGTCTGCAAATTACTGCATCAAAAGACTCGTTGCTAAATGGTAAATTTTCAGCATCGGCAATCTTGAATTCTATTTCAAGTTTAGATTTTCTTGCCTTTTTAATCGCAACTTCAAGCATTCCCTTTGACAAGTCTATCCCAACAACTTCATGTCCCAATTCAGCCAGTAACAATGCGAGAAATCCCGTGCCAGTACCAACATCAAGTATTTTCATTTCGCTATTAAAAACATTAGATAAAACATCTTTCCAGAGTTCAGGTAGAGATGCATGGCCAGGAGATTTATCGTAATCTTTTCCTCTTGAGTCCCAGTATTGTTTGATCTGTTCTTTGATGTATGTTTCTTTTTTTGCTTCGATCATCTACTCCACCACGATCGTTAACGTGGTCATTATGTTCCTCTTATCGCAAACTCCTGCAATTTTTGCCATTTCATCTACGTATCTCGCTGAAATTACGTTTACACCTTCTGTAAGCTCAATTTCTGCAAATCCGTTGTTATCAGTTTCAACAACAGCGTGTTTGCCATTAGCCCTTACATTTATCTCTCCTTTAACAGGATTATTTCTGAAAAATAGCTGTACTCCTATTCTATCTCCACTCTCAAATTTTTTAACATCTCCAATAATTTCAAATTCTAAACCAGCGGTAACTTTATCCTTGCCCTTAAAATCTCCAACCACACAACATGCCTTTGCAAAACCACATATCCACCGGGATTCTTTGACTGTGTAGCCTAAGCTTGCAACATGGCTTTTTTCTCCGAAAATCCATTTGTTGTCCTCAGTAATCGAGTATATGCCCCTATCGTACTCTATCGCGATAGTATAAACGCCCCCTTTTCCTGCATCAAATTCCAAAAACAATCCTTCCTTAGATGATGCATCCCTGTCACTACCAACTACCAACACTTTCTCATTTCCATTAGCATCAACAACGAAAGCCCTTTTAATTGATTTTGGATCGATTTTACCAGTTTCGGGTAAATGACCCCATTTGAGGTAAGCTCTACCTTGCTGGTATTCTATCCAAGCCTTGTGGTTCACTAGTTTAACTCACTCGGCGAGAAGTCCCCTTCCGAAAGGGAGGGGATGAGAGCCGATAAATATTTATAGCTATTTAGAAAATAATACAACTATGAAATACAAACTTGATAGAGGTTCTCATTCCGT
>Ga0180301_10000738_pt1 | contig 25504 bp, 27 predicted proteins | sample GuaBasSediGuay16_FD_121797 | JGI IMG/M metagenome (GOLD analysis project Ga0180301, IMG submission 121797) | Subseafloor sediment microbial communities from Guaymas Basin, Gulf of California, Mexico - Guay16, Core 4569-2, 12-15 cm | ecosystem: Environmental > Aquatic > Marine > Hydrothermal... | reverse complement strand
TACGTAATGGTATTGGAATACCTAGAGTTAAAACTGGTTCAAGTAATTAAAAAGTGTTTAAAAATGATTAAAAGTAACATTCAGACCTGAACTCTTTTGAACGTATAGTTTAAGGTCGGGTTAGCCTATATTACCTCTGGTAAGCTTCTTAGAGTATTAGAGGTACTAAAGGGGGTCTCATGAAACCTTCGTTAAAGTTAAAAAGTATGAAGTTGAAATTGGCTTTAGTAACAATAACTATAGTTGTTGCTGTACTTTTCAGAGTATTTAACGAAGTATATGCTTTTAACATGGTTAATGTCGAGTTTAGAAATGTTATTGGTGATGAAGAAGTTGTAAAGTTGGAAGTAACTGTAATAAATGAAACCCCCTATATCTACCGGAATCTCATACTCGCGTTTAAAATAACATGCAATAACATGAGAAAGTACGATGAAAGCATAGTAGTAAGGTTGAAAGAATTGTTTTTCTATTCTACAAGAACAATTTCTGTAGAATTTCCTAAGCCTCCGTGCATAAGCGTTAATGTAAAGTACAGTGTTGAAGCGGAATTAGCTTACGGCTTAATTAAGCAGGTAAAAGCGGAAACAATAACTATAAACATAGGTTTGACTAGGAAAGAAACAATGTTCATAGTTGATTCATTACCCAGTAAGGCTAAAAGAAATAGCATAGTTTTCATTACGGGTAGACTTGTCGCTAAAAGCAGTGGTGTGCCAGTACCTCACGCTAGAATCTTAGTTTACGATTACGATGATGGCGTATGGGATGATTTATTAGCTTACGGATATACTGATGATTTAGGGTATTTTAGAATACCATGGGTTGCCAAAAAGGTTGATTTCCCTGACGCAGATGCTGAAATATATTTAGTTTTCGAAGGAAACACAGAGTATTTGCCTTCAAAATGGCCTGAGGAGGGCTATCATAAAATATTCGTTTATGAACCGCTTTATCCACCACCTTGATTAGCTTAGTAGAGGATAATTTTCGCTTCAGGAACCAATTCTTTTAGCCTATTGGCTACTTCCTCCGAATCCTCATGGATTTCAACTATTTCACAACCTGAATGTTTAAGCCACATAACAATGGATGCTTTATACTCATAGTCTTTCCTCTTATCACGCTTCCTTCTAAAGTATATTTCATCATATGGTATATTGTATTTCTTAAGCTGCATAATGGTTTCATCACCTTGCGTTTCAAGAACCCTACCCGTCAAAATAATTATTTTATACCCTTTACGTTTAAGCTCCCACATTTTATTTATAACATCATATCTTGGCATATCAAGATGCATGTACTTGGCCGATAGAAAAGCATCCCAAAATCTACGTTTAGCTTTAGGATTATACCTTAATTCATCAACGCTCTCTACCCCAGCTTCTTCAAGAGCAGCGTTAATCCTTTTAGAAACATCAAAAACGACACCATCTAAATCGAAAATAACACATTCCACCACGAATCACACCTTAGACAGAAAGAGAATATGTTGAAGGCCGGGAGACCCGAGGTCATCGTCCGCACATTCGGCGGTCTAATCCCTCGGGCAACGCCTGTAACTACTTTATCCATTATAAGTTAAAAACATTTTTCTCTAAAGCATGACATTTTTGAAAATAAGCCCCTACTTAACATTTAACTAAATTCTTTACCAGTTGTTCCTTACTTTCCGAAAAACAGTTGCATTCGTTTTACCTACTATCTAGTGCCAAGAAGAGAAGCGTCGTAAAAAGATGAACTTAATGAAAAATAATTTATTCTTATAGATGAACTTATTAGAGATCGTAGTGAAAATCTAAAGTCCATGGGGAAAATAACTAAGTTAATTGAAGAATTAAGGACATATATGGAATAAGCTGAGATCTCTTAAGAATACTTTAACGTATTAAAGGTCACTATCTATTTATTGTTTTAAGCGTCTTCACTTCTCACATAACTAGGTGAACATATGGAATTAGAGAGAACTCATAGAACCTTACATTATACATTGCTAGGGAATATTTTTGCCCTATTTAGCGCACTGCTAAGGTATTCAACAATTTTTTCGATAACCATGTCTAGGTTTTCTGCGGGAACTATAGATACTTTAATATTAGATCCTCTAACCATTTTGTCAAGATCCTTTTTGTATTCTTTACAAACCATGATTTGAGGGATTTTTGTATCGATATATAATGCGATAGCTTTAATCAGTTCGATTGTTACTTCATTTCTACAGAGATTAATTGCACATCTTTTATCATCTTCCTCTACTAGAATGTCAAACTCATGTATTACTCCCGAAAAACCTTTTACCCTATGAGATTCTCTTATCCTAAACCCCTTACCTGATAGCTTATTTACTAAAACTTCTCTTAACTCCTCTACATTCAGCTTAGACACCTTATGTTTTAATTAAAGTTATTCAATAAAACATTGACGTTTCACTTGGCGGATTAAGTTTTATCTTTGCATATTTATTAAATTTTTCCACATTTATTAAGGTAAAAATTAAGAATCTTTCAACGACCCGAAGGGTGCCTTAATAGGATATAAATGTTGTTCAGTTAATGTCAGCAACACACGGATTCCACATTTATTACTTCCTTCGGACCCTGCAGGTTTCATCACATTATATTCTGCTGTAAAAAAGGGGAGTAGTGTTTATATTGTTTTTTCTATTTTTCTTTTCTTCCTTCTTTTAGAAGATAGCGACCTTATGACCTTGGCTACTTTATGTTCAAGTACATATTTCCCTATAATGAGGTTTTTTTCCTTCACAATTACACTTGCCCTAAATTCTGATCTAAACCTTCTGCTAAGCTCTTTTACGTCTATGTTTCCATTCTCTATTGTAACTATAGTTTCCCAGTCTCCATCATCGTTTACCCTATATAGGCATGTAAATTGTACCAAAACTAGCACCCATCAGGAGAGCTGTTGAACTAGCTTTCCTAAGCGCTAATTAAGCCGCGCCATGTAGGGGTTTGTGGTAATGTAAGGTAGTTATTAGTTAAGTTCTTTTCCCCCATGAGGTCCGGCTTTCTTTTTTAAGGTATTTATGTGTTGATGTTTCGACAATTAACTAAAATGAAGAAGGTAATACCATAGGAAGAATTTTTAAATGGGTCATGTGGTTTAAAAGGATTCTTTTTAAACTGCTTTATAAATATTTGGAGAAAAGTAATTATGTCAGAGCAGGGTTCTTCCGCATATTTTTCGTTCTTAGTCACTGGCGGTCTCATCATTTTACAACTGTATATTTTGAAAAACCAAATTTTTATTTGTATCTTAACCGAAATAATCCACTAAGGAACGATGGCTTTGGAATGGTTTGTTGATGAAATTAGGGGTTACCGTTTAGATAAACAGGGCCTTGAGAATGAAGTTTTAGCTAGAAAGAATGTTCTTATTGAAGCATACTATGTTGCTAATGAAATTGAAGGCGAAGTTAACGTTAAAATCAAACGGCTAGGTAAACCGAGGGAAGCGTACATTGATGCTCAGATTCTTTCAAACAGTATTCTCATAAGGCTTGTTAGAACCCTTAAGGAAAACTACTATGAATCAATTAGGGAAATACTATATCTTGGAGAGATAGAGGTTCCCGGAAAGGTTGTTTACAGCCATGAACATAGTAGGGTTTCGGGAAAAGCTAGAGTTGAATGGTTTACTAACGTTATTAAGAAACTAGGTGTAAGCGAAGAAGAAATAGAGCTATACAGTAAGGGAGTTAGAAATAATGTTGAGAGAATAGTTAAGGCGAAGGAACATGCGAAAGAAATTAATGGTGAAGTTTCAATAATTATTGAAGGAGAATCTGAAGAGGTTTTTGAAACATCAATTATGAGAATGGTCGGTATTCTAGCTACTCCATTAGGTAACCTCTTCATATATTTTGCTGAAGAACATATTAGTAACGGTTATATCTTACATTACTTTTACAAAATGGGAAGAATTATAGCTTGTGGAATTACGTAGTTATTAACTTACTTCTTCAATACTAGCCTTTATCCAAGGTGTTTGATTAAGCCATTCTTTAGGGTAAGCTAGTTCTATTTGCAGTGTGTCTACTAATGGCACAGGCTCTATAGTGTTAGAAACAGTTAAGTAAGCGGCAAATGTGTCTCCATAAACTTCAACTAAGCTTTCATAACATAAGTTTATTATGTCTGATCTATTCGCGTACTTCTCTAATGTCTTGTTAATGTTGGTGTATAGTGTAAGCTTCTCTCCGGTTTCAAGATTCACTATTGTAACACTATAGCGTGACATGTTAAAAACCATGTTTAAAGGCTTTATTGGAGGTGTTTCGTTAGCTACAGTTAGCCTGTATGTATTGTTCAAATAGTTTGCTACTTGAATATTTAGCCAATTAGGATATAATGAAACACCTGTTTTAACATCAAAGACTTCTTTGGAATAGGCTAACGTTAAACTAACTGTCCCTATATTTGAATTAACATTTACAACTATGTAGTCTTCTTTTTTGAGAGGAGGAGTTATTCTTAGAACGAGTTTTCCATAGTATGAACCGCCCTTTGTTGAGCATAAAATATAGAAGTTATTCTTATCTAAAGCCCTATATTCTTGAGCATAAGTTTTAGAGGCAACAATACTTATTGTTCTGTTAGTGGATTGTAACGTTTTTACGTTTGTTTGAGTTCTTACACTTTCATGCGAGAACATTATGTAGGCTACATATGCCGAAACCGTAGCTAACAATATTAGAGCTAATGTGAACATTTTAGCATAGTTCATGACTGAACCAACTGTTCTGTAGTAAGTATGATACGGAATTATTAAGGTTATCCTTCATACAATCTAAGCTGGTTAATCGGAATTTTTCCCTAACTTAATAAGGTGATTTGGCTTTTCCGCTATGGTCTTATATGGTTCAGCATGCTGTTTTACGATAAGGTTATAAAACATTTATCTAACATTAATGTTAAACAAAAATAGAGAGAAGCAGGTATCCAAGAAATTGCAATTAGAACAAAAAGTATTTGTGGCTAAGGAGTTTTTCGAAAAACTTAACGAACCCGAGCTTAAGGTAATGTGGAACCTCCTACTCCTTAACGGTTTCTTTGTGAACCACGCAGCACAAGTGGTTGTTGAATTTTCGCAGGACAAAATAATTTATGAAGGAGAAAACCTTGCAGTATACTTCACATTATCTCTTTCCGGTGACACTCTTTTCGCATTAATAGATAGGGTTTCATTAAACTATCTGGCAAATAGAGAGAAAAAAGACCTTGACTTTAAAAAGCTAAATAATAGATTTAAAAACTTATTATACACTAAAACTCCACTGTCAGTAAGTAGACTTAGAAGATGGCATGGCCAAATATTCTATAATATTCTTAAGAAAGAAAATAGGTTGAACCTTTTAGAAACATTATGGTTTATCGAGAAAAGTAGAAACGTCTACAAGTTAAGAGTGGACCTAGTTAGGGCTCCTCCATTAGATTTTAGCATTAATGCTATTGCCGAAATAACTGATAGAAACTTTAAGTATTTAGAAAAATACCTAATAAGGAACATTTAATATATCTCTTATAATAGATATGCTAAAGAAGAGGGAAATAAAAAACATAAGATTCTCATGTATTAGATGCAGCAAATGCTGTAAATTAGATGTCCCAATAGTTCTAAGCGATATCGAGTTATGGGTTAAAAAGGGGAGATACGATATAGTTTTAAATGTTGTTAAAAAACGTTCTTCTAACACTCTTAGAAAATATTTTGGTTTAGAATTCTATTACACCTTTAAGAGAAAGGAATCATCGGGAGAATGTGTTTTCTTGAAAGATGGTATGTGTACAATTTATTCTCTGAGACCATTAGTTTGTAGGCTTTTCCCTTTCGCTTATTCTGAAAATGAACTAAGTGTTCATCCATGGGCTTTGAAGAACTGTAACGGGTTAGGAAGAGGTAAGCTTTTCTCTAAGAAGGAAATTAGTATTCTAAGATTACTTGCTAAGAAAATATTCATAGAATTAACGATGCTACCTTATTATAGCACTTTTATTGATGAAATTATTGAGAAAGTTAAAAAGCATGAGAGAAATCAGTAGCGGTCAAGTTCTTCATTTTAACGATCTGAGGCTACCTTTGTCATCATAGCGTTATTTAGCCATAAATTTTATGTTTCCGAGGGTATTAATAAGTAATCTCAGTAGAGCTTAGCGGTAACTACTTCATAGTGGTTAGATGCTGAATATTGGATGTGTAATATTATGAAGTCTAAGTGGTTTAGAAGTGAAGCTGTAATAGCAGTTATAGATGAAATCATAATTGTTTTAGCGTTAGTAATACTTGGCTTAGCTCTTCTCACATACTTTAAAATAATAACCCCTAAATTAGCTACTATTGCAGGGTTAGTTGCAGTATTAATAACTATATTGTTAACCATATCCATAGTTAAGGTTCAAAAGAAAAAACCCATTATAGGGCCCGAGGCAGTAATTGGAAAAACAGGTTTTGTGAAATTTATTTCAACCAAAGGGGAACTTGTGGTTGAAGTTGAAGGAGAATATTGGATTGCTAAAACTATAGACCATGTTAAGCCAGGTGATGCAATAAGAGTAACTGGTATAGATGGTTTAAAGCTTAGGGTAAGAAAAGCATAAAATGCTTTACAATACTTCTCGTAAGTGAGATTAAATGATTCTACAAAGGTCCGAGTATTTATGAAGGTAGTAGAAGTAGAGAATTTGAAGCTAACATACGATGGTGTTAGAAGGGTTCTAGATGATGTAAGTTTTGAAATTAGCAAGGGAGAATTTGTTGTTATCCTTGGTAGGCTAGGTTCAGGTAAAACTTCCCTTCTAAGGGTTCTGAGCGGTCTAATACCCCATATTTACCATGGTAAGGTGGAAGGTGAAATAAGTGTTTGTGGAAAAAACATCGTCAAAGTAGGCACTGAAGGATTAGTAGGATGTGTAGGATTAGTTATCGATGATCCTTCTAAGCAAATATTTAATCTAACTGTTGAAGATGACGTAGCTTTTGGACCGCTAAACATGGGTTTAAGTGAAGAAGAAGTTTTGGAAAGAACAAGAACAGCTATTGAAACACTAGGTCTCATGGGTTTAGAGAAGAGAAATCCGAAGGAACTAAGTGGAGGCCAGCAACAAAGAGTTGCTTTAGCCGGAGTTTTCGCGCTAAGACCTAAACTACTATTACTTGATGAACCCATTTCTATGCTCGACCCTATAGGTAAAACGGAGGTGCTTAGATCATTAAGGAAGCTTAATAGAGATTATGGTGTTTCATGTATTATTTCCGAATCAGGTAATGACCTTGAAGAAATAGTTGAAATTGCTTCGAGAATAATAGTACTTGATAAAGGAAAAATAATTGCGGATGGCGATCCCGAAGACATTCTTTCTAAAAATATTATCGAAAAACTGGATTTTGAAAAACCCTTTAGAATAAAGCTTCTCTCTAAAATAAGGAAAATGAGTATGAGCTTAGAAAATATTGTGAAAAATGCTTCAGCAAGTAATGACCTTGGCAGATCTGAAATTACCATGCATAGTAAAAAGGAGATTTTAAACGTAGAAAATGTAGAATACGTTTACCCTAACGGCGTACTTGCTCTTAAGGATGTTTCACTAAATGTTTACGAAGGCGAAATGCTTGGAATAATAGGGCAAAATGGATCCGGAAAGACAACGTTAGCGTTAGTTATGGCAGGAGTGCTAGTTCCTCAAAGAGGTAAAGTACGTGTCTTTGGAAGAAGCATTATAGAGTACAGTTTAAAGGAAAGAATAAGGTTAGTGAACTACGTTTTTCAAAACCCTGATAATCAACTTTTCTCCGAAACCGTGGAGGAAGAAGTCGCTTTCGCCCTTAAAATGCTAAAATATCCTCCGAACATTATTTCACAGAAAGTTACCGAAGCCCTGAGAATTTTTGGCTTGGAAAAATACCGTAAAACACCTATTAGCGAGTTAACTAAAGATATTAAGGCACTAACTTCCCTAGCAAGCGTTTACGTTTTAGAACCTAAAATTCTGATAGTTGATGAGCCAACTAATGGATTAGACTATCCATCATCGATTCGAATAATGAGAATTCTTAAGGAACTAACTTTGAAAGGCAAATCGGTCATCGTAATATCTCATAACATGAAGTTGATACACAGATTCTGCGATAGATTAGTAGTTATTCATAATGGTCAAGTGTTTCAACAAGGCATACCTGGTGAAGTTTTTAAAAATGTTAGTGTTTTGAAGAAAATCTCTATAAAGCCACCGCCTATTTTCGAAGTAGCGCATGAACTTTCTGAGAAACTAAGAATGGATAGTGAAAAGGTAATGGCAGTTTTAAAAACAATAATTAGGGAAGCGGAGGAGTAGTTTTATGCCGATGATTTTCGAATATGAGCCACGTAATACTTTTCTTCATAATTTAAACCCCATAGCTAAAGTTATAATGCTAATATCGATATTTATAGTTCTCACAGTTTATTGGGATCCAAGATTCGTAATGGTTATTGCTTTAATTTCGGCGTTAATATATGTTGTCTCCAAAACACCTCCTAAATGGCTTATTATAATATTACCCGTAGCCGTAATAAGATTTGTTGAATCATTGATTTTAGGTATATCGCAAGCTCAAGGAGCATATTTCCATTATTTATCTCCGGAAATTGCAGGTAAAGTTATCGCGAAAATAGGACCTATCACGATAATTTATGGAGGAATTTTATGGACCATTTCCGATATTTTGAAAATCATTTCAACAATGATGTTAACGTTTTCCTTCATATATACGACTTCTCTTAACGATATGGTTAAAACGCTTAGCTTTCTTAAAGTTCCGAGAAAACTAATTTACGTTTTTGTTGTAGCGCTAAAGCTTGTACCTGACATTTTAAGGGAGATAAATACTACAATAATTGCTCAAAAACTTAGAGGATGGGAACTTACTTCGAAAAACCCTGCTAAACTCATTAAGCAAGCTGCTCCATTAGCTTATCCTTTCCTTAAGAAAACAATAGAGTACGTCGATACATTGACGATGGTTGCATATATTAGAGGATTTAGCGTATCCAGCAAGGTCGGATTGAAATGGAAACCTAAATTTACCATTTCAGACTACGTGGTCATTCTATTCTCCCTTAGCGGAGCCGTTCTTTCACTTTACTATGCTTTAGAATACGGTATTGGCTTAATTTAGAAATGCTTCTACAAGGATATCGTATATCTTTCTAAAAACCTCTAAGTATTTACTATACTTTACGGTTTCCTCTCTACTTGGCGTAAAAATTTTTTCAATTTCTACATTCCTTTTAACTGTAGTAGCTAAGTCTTCATTATTTAAATAACTTATACCTATAAATGAAGCTCCTAAAACTGATGACTCAATATTTTTTGGAATCTGGACTTCGGTATCGAAAATGTTTGATACGAGCTTTGCTATTTCATCTGAAACTAATCCTCCACTTAACCTTATTTTGCCTAGTTTTTTATCTGTACTGTTTAGGCTTAGGTAAAGTAATGCTGTAGTTATAATAGTTCTTAATGCTTTGGCATATGTGAAGTCGTGTGATATGTTTATTGCCGAAATTGTTGTTTTATACGACATTCCCTTACGGATCATAGGTATTATTAATGAGAGATCATTATTAATCTGTGTGCTACTATTTGCGCTAAAAACTTTCTTGGCAAACGATATAGCATGACCTATAATTACTGAATCTATCCTTAATGACACATTCTTTCTAAGCAAATAACCTATTACATCACATTCATTCTTAGAGTTTCCATTAGCTATGTTTAGAAGAGTAACTGTATATCCTAAGTTTAAATTGGTACACCCTATATCTAAACATCCAACACCTATTAAGCTACATATAGCATCTGTTGGAGCGACAATTACGCTTACTTTCTCTTTTAAACCCAATTTCTTAGAAAGACTTTTCCTAATATACCCTATGGGCTTCATGCAATCATGACCTTTTGCAAAAATTTTCGACTCTAATTCCTTGACGTGTTTTCTTAACTCTTTTTCCCTTAGCTCTAATTTATCATATGTTGCTATGTTAGTGAACCTATACGCTATATATTCTTTTAACCCTAAAATCCACTTCACTTTCTTTACATTGTAATTATTCACTATGCTTAGAAGCTTTATTTCGTGAAAGTTTAATTGTGATTTCACATTTACGTTGCTTATTTGTTTATAGTAAGGCTCTATGTTTTCCCTATTATCGTATGTTTTCACAACGAAAGATGGACCATGTGATGTTATTGTAATCACCTTTATATTTGATCTTATTGATGATGGTATTTCCATTATTTCATTCAGTATTTTTGTCCAAAGTTTTCTAGGGGTTTGTGTTTTGGAAATGTTCCTTTTACTTAACCACAGCTGTTTCCCATAAGTTGTGATAGCTAGTGTTTTTAGATTTACCGTTCCTATATCTAATGATAATATGGCTTCCTTAGACACTATTAAGTCCTCCTTAAATACACGTTTTTCCTAATAGAAAAGTTTAGATTTAAGCATAAGTATTTTCGAATACTTGGTGCTATATTGTGTTGTCTACGAAAAAGCCGTTAGCTTACGGTATTATCGTTGGCTCCATAGTATTAGGAATTATTGTGGTTTTAGCTTTTCAACCATGGGGTCCAGGGCTTGGTCCTAGTTTTTCTCCAGCTCGAATAGCGTTAGCATATGCTGTCGCATTTTTAACGTTGTTTCTACCGGGAGTTATTGTTGCAACGCTTTTCGTTAGTGATGAAAGATTCAAAATGCCTTTGATAAGGGCTGGAAAAGTTAAGAAAACAGTGCTTTCTACATACATTTTAACTGCTGCAGCTGTTGTTGCAGCAGTTTATGCTGTAGGTGGAATATTGACAGGAGTAAACATAGACTTACCAGCACTTATAACAGGCTTTACTGCCACTTACTTTGGCCCAGCTGTTTCGCTTATAGCGTGGTTTGTTGGTTTCTTTGTGAGATGGGCTATCGGTGGTGCTCCCTGGCTTAGAACAGCATTGCTTGTACCTACATTAGCTATGGTCGATGCAGGTACGTGGGCTTTGGCATCCTATATTTACTGGAGAATAGTTAGGGTTTCTTCTAAATACTCAGTAATTAAGGTAGCGTTAGGTATAATAGCTATGCTAGCTATCCACTTGTATGGTTGGACATGTATTTATGCGGGAGCTTTAAATCCAGCGCCAGCAGCGATAGCATATATTGCATTTTCGTTTTCCACATGGTATCCAACATCGGTAGTGTTCATAGTTCTCGGCGCATTAATAGGCGAAACTATGTATAGAAAAGCTAAAATTTAAAAGAAAATTTTTGTTTTTAGAGCTTTATTTTTCCTAACTTTTTAAGCGTTAAGTAAACTTTCTCAGGAGTTATCGGTAACGACGTTATTCTCGCCCCTATTGCATGAGCTATCGCATTAGCTATTGCTGGTGCGATACCGTTTATAGAGGGTTCCCCTAGACCTTTTGCTCCGAAAGGCCCTCTTCTATAGCCTGCTTCAACCCATAGTGCAACTATTTCTTTGGGAGCGTCCATTATTGTTGGTATGTAGTACGCATATAGGTTGGGGTTAAGTACTCTACCGTTTTCGTCATGCACTAGCTCTTCCATTAGAGCATAGCCCATCCCCTGAATTGCTCCTCCTTCAGCATGTAGTTCTGCTCCAACCCTGTTGATTACTTTGCCTATGTCGTAAACTGTCGTTACCCTATCTACAGTTACCTTACCTGTTTCCATGTCCACAGCTACTTCAGCTACTATAGTTCCGAATGTGTATGTAAAGTATGGTTCCCCTTGTCCTGTTTCGTCCTCCCAGACTGCTTTGGGCGCTCTATAATATCCAAATTCCTGTAGTGGTACTCCTCTCCAGAAACATTCCTCTATAAGATCAACCCATCTAATCTTTCTTGATGGGTCACTCTTACAGTAAACGTCTGGTGCATGTATTTCGACGTCCTCTGGGCTACATTTTAATATGTCAGCTGCTACCTGATTCAGTCTCTGCCTTAGCTTGTAGGCTGCAACTAACGTTGCGTTTCCACCCATAGCCGTAGCTCTTGAAGCAACCGTTGGACCAGCATCGGGTGTTGCCGAGGTGTCTGGCTGATCTACCCTAAAGTAATCTGGTGGTACGCCTAGGATTTCCGCTGCTATCATGATTAATCCTTGCGTTGATCCTTGTCCAAAGTCCGTAAGCCCTGTCCTAAAGGTTATACTTCCATCTCTGTTTATAATTAATGTTACTGAGCTGTAGTCTGCTCCTTCAGCGCCAATGCTGTTTCCATGCCATAGTAGAGCTAAGCCTATACCCTTCCTTATAGTTCCTGTTTGCTTAGCGTATTCTGCTCTCTTACGGTACCAGTCGGTTGCTTCAACAGCTTTCTTAATTGTTTCTTCAAGACCTACTCCGTGATCTAGGAGCTGGCCATGTACTGTTCTATCACCATTTCTAAGAATATTCTTAAGTCTTAGCTCAACAGGGTCCATTCCAAGTTCTTCAGCTAATTTGTCCATTTGTTGCTCTACAGCAAACGTTATCTGCGGATTTCCGAATCCCCTAAATGCTCCAGCATAAACATTGTTCGTATATACTGCTACTCCTTCCGTATGTACGTGAGGTATTTTGTACGGTCCTGTTGAGTGAACAATAGCTCTCCAGAGAACAAAAGGTCCTAATGAAGCATAAGCTCCTGTGTCGAGAATTATTTCTGCTTCAACAGCTGTTAAAGTACCATTTCTTTTAGCTCCATGCCTATACCTAGCTATCATTGGATGCCTCTTGCTATGGCCTATTATCGATTCCTCTCTCTTATGCATTACAAGCGCTGGCCTTCCCGTTAGCAACGCTGCTAAAGCCGCTTTAGCCCCTATCTCGTTAGCTACGTCCTCTTTTCCTCCGAAACCTCCACCTACAGGCGGAACAACTATTCTTACTTTAGCAAACGGTAAACCTAGAACCCTGGATATTGCTCTCCTAGCTTCATGAGGACACTGTGTTGACGCTATAATCGTTACTCCACCGTCATGTTCAGGTATTGCTAAAGCAGCTTCCGGTTCTAAGTATGCATGCTCCTGGAACTGAGTTCTATATTCTCCTTCAACAACGACGTCTGCTTCCTTAAACCCTTTCCTAACATCACCCTTAAGTATTCTAAATCTTGCTATAACGTCTGAACCTCTTTCATCATGTATTAACGTATGTTCTTTCTCCTTCAAACCTCCGAAACTAACAATATCTAACGGATTAGTTATTACAGGTAATGGCTCATAGTCTACATATACCTTCTCTGCTGCTTCCTCAGCAATGTAGGGATCCTCAGCCACTACAAGTGCAACAGTGTCTCCAATATACCTTACTTTTCCATACGCTAATAGTGGTTGATCTGGTAACACGTATCCTACATCGTTTACTCCGGGAATATCCTTATGTGTAATTACCTTAAGTACTCCGGGAACTTTTTCCGCTTCTGAAACATCTACTTTATTTATTTTTGCGTGGGCATACTTTGCCCTTACGGCGTGAACATATACTAAGTTTTTGAAGAAATATGCGTGGTCAGCAGTAAATCTCGCTCTACCCAGTATTTTATCTAGTGCATCCCATCTCTGAACATACTGACCTATTAACCGGAATTCCTTTTTCCTTTCAAACATTTCTTCAACTATTTTAACATATTCTGCATGGGAGGAGGCCATACATAGATCACCTTAAGGTGGAACTTTTTTAAGATCAAAATAGACTTGTCCCTTCCTAATATACTCGGCTGCTAACTTAACTGCCTTAACAAATCTTAAATAGCTACCGCATCTGCATAGGTTCCCTGAAAGAGCGTATTTAATTTCATCTTCCGATGGGTTCTGGTTCTTACTGAGCAAATGATACGCTGCCATTATTACTCCTGGGAAGCAGAATCCGCATTGCATAGCGTAAGTGTCAAGTAGAGCCTTCTGTATTGCATGAAGCTTGCCTTGAGGTGCAATACCTTCTAGTGTGATTATCTTTTTGCCTCTAGCTTGAACTGCCAAGACAAGGCATGATGGAACAAGTTTTCCATCCATAATTACAGTACATGTTCCACATTCTCCACGACCACATCCTTCCTTAACACTTAAGAATCCTAGCTTATATCTTAACACATCAATTAGTCTCTCATAAGGTTTAACATTAACTGTAAAGTCTTTCCCATTAACGTTAAGTGTTATTGTTATTTCAGGGTATTCTTGAACTTGAGTTTGAGTCATAACTTACACACCCCCTTCTATACGGGATTTTGCTTTAAGAAGAGCTCTCTTCATCATAACCTTTGACATGTCAAGCCTATATTCTGCTGAAGCTCTGAAGTCGCTTTTTCTCTTCATTTCCGTAGGTAATACTTCATTGTATGCTTGCCTAATAACGTCTAAGCTGAACTCTTTTCCTTTAAGAAAGTCTTCTGTTTTCTTAGCTCTTCCAGGTATTCTCCTAGTGACTCTGTCGAAAGCTATTCTAACGTCTTCGATTACGTTATTCTTTAATTGCAAATATGTTGCGCATGTAACATACCCCGTAATTATCATTTCTCTCCTATCAAACTTCATGAATGCTGTTGAAGAGTTTTCAAGTAGCTCATCGAATAATACTTCGTATATTATTTCGTTAGGTTCTTTAGCTAAAGTTCTTTTCTCAACAACAAGTTTCTCCAACGGAACTACTCTCTCACCTTTAACGCTAACGAGTTTCACTTGAACATTTAAAACGTGAAGTAGAGTCACATAGTCTGATGCTGAAACAGCTACACCAATATTTCCACCTATTGTAGCTAACGGTTTAAGTATTGGTGATGCGAATTTCGCTGAAACATCAGCAAAGCCCAGGTATCTTTTATCCTTAACTAGAAATGATTCATCAAGCTCCGCAACGGATGTTAACGCGCCGATAGCGATTTTACCGTTAACTCTCTTAACATATGATAGCTGGCTTTTGAGTCCTGATAAGTCAACAAGAACTTTCGGTTTAAGCTTACCCTCCCTTATCTGTATTAGAACGTCTGTCCCTCCAGCTATCGGTATAGCGTCTGGCGCGTTTTTGTCGAGATACTCAAGAGCATCGTCAAGATCCTTAGGAATGTACACGTTAAAGCGAGGAATACTACATCATCCTCCAAGAAAGTTCTCGCATTAAACTATGGAGGATTTTTATTTAAGAATTTCTATGAAGCATTAATGTGTTCATTTAGGCTAATTTAGCTATTAATGGTTTAAACAAATACTATACCTCTAAATAGTACATTCTAAAATGAATAATAATTAACTGTTTAAATAAGTGAATTTACACAGAAGCTCCCTAAATAGCTATAGTATTTTGTTTTAGACTAAGAATTCTGAAGAAAACCCTATAAGATACTTCAATAACTTTTAAGGTTAGATTAAGCGGTAATTTTTAGGTGCTACATTATGGTTGATTTAACAGTTGAAATAGCAGGGTTAAAGTTTAGAAATCCTGTTCTTCCAGCTGCAGGTCCTCCAGTAAGGGATGGTGAGAGAATTAAGAGATGTGTTGAAGGTGGAGCTGGAGGCATAGTTACTAAAACGATTTCGGTCAAAGCCGCTGACCCATTAATACCTAGGCCACATATGGCTGAGGTTAAAGGTGGATTTCTAAATATGGAGCTTTGGAGCGAACTACCACCTGAAGCATGGTTTGAAAAGGAGTTGAAAATAGCTAGGGAAGTAACTAAGGCAGCAAGTATACCGTTAATTATTAGTGTAGGGTATAAGGCCGAGGAAATATCGTGGCTTGTTGAAAATACGGACAAGTACGCTGATGCGTATGAAATTTCCGTTCACTACATAGGAAAGGATCCAACACCAATGATGGAGGCTGTTAAAGCAGCTAAGAAGTCTGGGAAACCAGTGTTTTTAAAGCTAAGTCCACATCCGGGAATAGATCCTGTATTATGGGCTAAGAAAGCTATTGAAGCTGGAGCTGACGGTATTTCGGCAATAAACTCTTTCGGCCCGGTGTTGGCTCTGGATTTAAGCACACCATTACCTGACTACTTGCTGAAAGGATTACCAGTAATGGGGGGACCTGATGGTACAGGGTGGCTTTCGGGAACGGCAATAAAGTATTTGGCTTTGAAAATAGTTTTCGACCTTTACAAGGAAATACCGAATATACCAATACTTGGTGTAGGAGGAATTTCTACGGGAAGAGACGCTATGGAAATGATAATGGTGGGTGCATCAGCTGTTCAAGTATGTACTGCAGCAATCCTTCAAGGACATGCGGTTGTTGGGAAAATAGTTAAGCAACTAAAGGTTCTAATGGAGAAAATGGGGTTTAATAGCGTAGAGGAACTAAGGGGATACACTCATAGAATATGGAAGCAAAGATGGGTAAGGTATGTATCAACACCGCCACTTTACTATCCGGAGAAATGTACTGGATGTTTACTATGCGAAATAAGCTGTCCCTACGATGCCATAAAGGTTGTTAGAGGCAAAGCGGTTCTTTACGAAGATAAATGTTTTGGATGTGGAGTTTGTGTTTCACGCTGTAGATTTGGAGCATTAGAAATGCAATATTAAAGCTAAACAACAGTTTTTCCGTAAAGCCTTTAAACTTCAATATTCACGGTTAAAGCTTAGGTTAGCTGGTTAATGCACAAACTAATGCTTCCTGAAGGAACAAAAGTACTAATGTTAGGTAATGAAGCAATAGCTAGGGGAGCTTTAGAATCTGGAGTAGGTTTTGCATCAGCATATCCTGGAACACCATCAAGCGAAATCATAGAGTCGCTTTTCGAAGTAGCTAAAGAAGTAGGCATATATGTTGAATGGAGTGTTAACGAGAAAGTAGCTTATGAAGCAGCATATGCTGCAGCCCTTAGTGGTGTAAGAAGCCTTGTCGCAATGAAACATGTTGGTTTAAATGTTGCTTCAGACCCCCTAATGACATCAGCTTACATAGGTGCTGAAGCAGGCTTCGTTATTGTTACAGCTGATGACCCGAACATGCATAGTAGCCAGAACGAACAAGACAATAGATGGTATTGGTTACACGCTTACATACCAGTCTTTGAGCCTTCAACACCTCAGGAAGCTAAGGATTTAACGGTGTTCCTATATGATTTTTCGGAAAAACATAAACACCCAGTAATACTAAGGTCTGTAACTAGGATAAGTCATACTCACTCGGTAGTAACACTAGGTAGAATAGTTAAACCTAAAACCAAAGGCTTTTTTGTGAAAAAACCTAAAGAAAGAGTTGCTGTTCCGCAATATGCTAGAGAGATGAAGAAAAAACTGTTAGTAAAATGGAGGAACATTTGCAACGATATTGAAAAGAACCCGTTTGATAAAGTCATTAATTCAGGAATAAAAAACATAATCATTGCCTCAGGTATAGGTTTCTCATACGTTTACGAACTGCTTAAAACATATAATGTATTGGATAAATTCACCATAATTAAACTGTCTTCAGCAGTACCAATACCTAGAAAAACAATACTTAACGAACTAAATAATGCCAAAAAAGTTCTTATTGTTGAAGAAGGAGACCCCGTAGTGGAGTATCAAGTTAAGGCTATTGTTGCTGAAGAGAAAATTGGCTTAGAAATTTACGGTAAAAACGTCATTGAACCTATGGGAGAACTGAGTTTATCTAAGGTAGCTAAAGGTGTTAAGAAAGCTTTCAACATTGAAATTGCAACTCTGGCCCAAGATGTTCAAGAAGATGTTTTAGGGGAAATTCCATCTAGACCTCCAACATTGTGTTCCGGATGTCCATATAGATCCCTATATTATGCGCTCAAGTTAACGTTGGCTAAGCTTAAAGTTAAAGCCGTTTTCAGCGGCGACATAGGATGCTATACTTTAGGTGTGAATAGGCCTTTCGAAATGCATGACATAGTAGTTGACATGGGAGCAAGCATAGGTTTAGCTAACGGATTCTCCCACGTACTAGATGAAAAAACACTAACTATTGCTTTCATAGGTGATTCAACATTTTACCATGCAGGAGTACCTCCACTGCTTAACGCTGTAGTAAATAATGCCCCATTTCTCACAGTAGTTTTCGATAATGAAACAACAGCTATGACAGGTTTTCAACCTCATCCAGGATCAGATAAACCAACTTCAAGTTTAAATGTGAATGTAAAAGTCCCCATAGAGAACATAGCTAGGGCTTTAGGAATAACTGAAACATACGTTGTAGACCCCTACAACATAGGTGAAACAAGAGCTATTCTAGAAAGACTCATAAAATACGTCATCAATAAGAGAAAACCTGCAGTACTGATAGCTAGAAGGCCTTGTGTTCTATATAAGCCGCCATTAAAACATGGAGTAGTGATTATTGAGGAAGCTGAATGTATAAAGTGTAGGTTATGTTACGATTTCTTCTCATGCCCTGCAATAGTTAATAGAGACGATGGTGTTGCTGAAATCGTTAAAAGCTTATGTATTGACTGCGGCGCATGTGTCGAAGTATGCCCTACAAGAGCAATTAAGGTTGTGAGAAAATGATTAAAAACATCTTAATATGTGGCATTGGAGGACAAGGCCAATTAACTCTAGCTAAGCTATTAGGCGAAGCTTCCCTAAGATGTAGAAAGAACGTGGTTATTGCTGAAACACGAGGGCTAAGTCAGCGAGGAGGAAGCGTTGCAGTATATGTTAGAATAGGTGACGAAGTTTATGCACCACTATTTGAAAAAGCAAATATAATGTTGGCTTTAGAACTTATCGAAGCCGTAAGGAACATAGGCTTCGTAGCTAGAGATACTTTAGCCATAGTTAACAATGACATTATTAAACCTAATATTCCAAGTGTAAATGTTCCTCCTAAAGAGAAGCTCATAGAAGCCTTGAGAAAAGCTACTTCAAATCTTTTCTTAGTTAATGCAACATATGAAGCGTTAAGAATAGGGTCGCCTAAAAGCTTAAACATGGTCATTTTAGGGTTTCTAACAGGATTAAACGCTTTAGCCAGTATTGGTGTAAATAGAGAACATATTATACAAGCTTTTAGAAGTTCAAAATACTATAGGTTTAGAGAAAATGTTGAAGCTTTTAAGGTAGGTGAAAGATTAGCTAAAAACATAAACTAACTCTCTATGAGCTTTCTCGCCATCTGCGGTGTTATTAGGTAAACGAGTTTTGCTCTACCGCGTTTAAACTCTTCAACATCTAGTCCGGCTACAGCACCAGCTTTCATTTTTACATTCCCGCCACCAATAAGTTCGGAGACAAATTCTTCTATACTTGGAGCATGTCCTATGAGCAAAACATTTTCTTCTGTAATAAGCTTCCTTAACGAATCAACACTTACATTTTCAGGTAAAAGTTCCTGAACAATTTCGTACTTTACACCACGAACTTTCGCAACTATTTCAGCTGTTTCCTTCGCCCTAACCATTGGACTACATAATATCCTAGATGGTTTATTAGGAAGTATTCTAGCTACATATTCAACATCACTTCTACCTTCATTAGTAAGTCTTCTTTCCTCATCTCTTAACCCAGGCTTTTTAGGTTCAGCTTTACCATGCCTCATAACCAGAAGTAACATATTCCACATCACCTAGGGGAACCTTAGGGTTAGTGAATACCACTACCATTTTTACATGTACAGGAAAAAGCTTATTAATTAGTAGGTTATTTAGTGCTCTAATAGCTTATTTAGTCTTCCATAAGTGGGAAAATAAATCTTATTTAGTTTTCTCTTACTTTTAAATGGAATAAATTTTTATACTAGTATCCCACTCTTTTCCCACTTAGATTTTAATTTGCAGTAAAAGGGTGACAGGTGAATTGGTTTATACTGAATAGTGTTGGAACAATACTTGGCCTACCTATATCAACATTTGTAATGGCTTTTGCGTTACCTTCAGCTATTTTTGCAGTACTTATCGTTTCTGCTATAGTAAGTAGGAGGAGAGGTGATTCTAGGAGATGATAGAACTTCCACTAATCATACTATATTTAGTAGGCATGATGGCCATCGGCATTTATGCTTCAAAGAAAGTAAGGTCTATCAGTGACTTTGTTAATGCTGGAGGTAGTTTAGGATTTTGGGTTTTCTCGCTACTAATGGTTGCCTCGTTAGTTAGCGGCATGACAGCTCTTGGAGTTGCAGGGTTAGGTTATGTTGCAGGTTATACTACATGGTGGGAGCAAATAGCTGTTCCGCTATCTCTAGTGTTATCGATAGCTGTTTTCGGTATGAAACTAAATAGGTTAGCTAAAGAGAATGGCATACTTACAGTACAAGACTACTTAGCCTATAGATTCAATGATACTAAGGGTTTGAGAGCCATTTCAGCAATATTTTCAGCTTTTGTAAGCGCAGTTTACCTTGTAGGGCAATATGTTGCTATAGGAATAATTTTCAAAGCGGTATTAGGATGGGATTACGGGTTAGCTATAGTTGTATCGCTCATCGTAACACTAGCTTACGTCGTAGCTGGAGGATTATTTGCTGTTTCATGGACATCATTTATTCAAGGACTAATAGTCGTTGGAGGCTTAACGGTTTCAGCAATTCTAATAGTGTCAGGTCTTGGCGGATTAGAGAAAATAAATGCTACATTAGCTGAAATAAGTGAAGGGCCTTTCGCAGGGTTCTTAAATCAACCTTGGGGGTCATGGGAAGCACCGCTTATTTCGCCAATGTTTCTTTTTACACTATTTGGCTTAACCGTGCCTTTAGGGTTAGCTGTTGCCCCTCACATAATAAACAATGTTATGTCGTTGAAGAAAATATCCCACATGAAGCTATTGCCGCCAGTGCTTTTCGGACTAGGTTTTCTACTACTTTCCTCAGCGAAAATAATAGGTATTTCAGGTAGGGTAGCTGAATACTTGGGAATAATAAGTTTACCTCAGCACCCAGTAATTCCAGGGTCAAAACTTACCGACGCAGTATTTCCGGTTTTAGCTAAAGCAGTACTTCCATACGAAGTATACGTGTTTATTGTAGTTGTTGTTTTAGCAGCTGTAATGTCTACAACCGATAGATTATTGTTAACGTTTGGCGTTAATGTTGCTTACGACATATACCATAACATCATAGCTAAAGGTAATTCTTCAGCAAAGAAAATAAACTTGATAAATAGAGCGTCTATAGTGCTAATAGGCATCATAACGGCTTATGTTGCGCTGAGCCCTCCACCACTTATAGCATGGCTTATATGGTTAGCTTTAGGAATAATGTTTTCAACATGGTTCCCAGCGCTTACACTAAGTCTGTATTGGAGTAAAACAACTAGAAACGCTGTATTATGGGGTATGATTGTAGGTTTCATTTCAACAATCATAGTTGGCTACTTGGTTACTGAGCCCCCTCTAGGGTTAGGTGTTAGCTTGAATGTAGCTGGTGCACCAATATACTTCCCGATAATAGGGTTCTTAGCTTCAACAGTAACCATAGTTTTCATTTCAATCGTGGAGAACATGGGAAAGGAGGTTTCGCTATCATGAGTTTCTGGAGTAATTTCGAAAAACTCGGGAAGAAGGAAATAGCCAACATTCAAAATAAGCTACTTAAAGAAACAATAGCTAAAGCTTTGAAAAGCAAACTCTACCGTGAAAAACTAGGGGGAATTGATGTTTCAAAAATAAACGTCTCCAACATTTCAAAACTACCTTTCACTACGAAGGAAGAGCTGAGAAAACACTACCCTTATGAAGCACTAGCTGTGCCGCTAAGCGAGGTTAGAAGAATTCATTCCTCAAGCGGAACCCTAGGTAAACCCGTACTAACATTTTATACGGAAAAAGATCTTGAAACATGGTATGATTTATTAGCGAGAAACCTTTGGGCCATTGGAGTTAGACCAGGTGATGTATTCCAAAATACTGTTGGTCATGGCTTATTCACTGGTACAGGGTATTTATTTGGTGCTGAGAAACTAGGATGTACAGTAATACCTTATGGTCCTGCTTCTCCTGAAAAACAACTTAAAGCAATGGCTGAACTTGGTGCAACAGCTTTCCACGCAACACCTTCATTCGCGCTGAAGCTTGCCGATTTAGCGGAAGATTGGGGCTTAAAGCCTGGGAAAGATCTAAAATTAAGATTAGCTATTATAGGTGCTGAGTTCTGGACCGAGTATTCTAGAAGAAGAATAGAGGAAGCTCTCGGAATAGAAGCATTCAACAATTACGGTTTAGCGGAAGCAGGCGGACCAGGGATTGCTGTTGAAACACCTGAACATAAAGGGTTAATGCATGTTTGGGCTGATAACTTCCTAATCGAAGTTGTGGATCCTGAAACAGGAGAAATCCTTGATGAGGGTGAGGAGGGAGAACTTGTAATAACAACTCTACGTAGAGAAGCAATGCCTCTAATAAGGTTTAGAACAGGAGATATTGTTAAGCTCAAAGGCTACGATTGCGGATTAAGACCAGGTCATCCGCTAATTTCATGGATTAAGGGAAGGCTTGACGACATGGTTAAGGTAAGAGGTGTAGGTCTATACCCTGAAAATGTTGAAGAAGTAATTATGGGGTTTAAAGAGCTTAAACCAAACTATGTAATAATCTTAACTAAGTACGATGATGTGAAAGTTCTTGTTGAAGCTAAAAGTAGTCTGAGAGGAGTTGCTGCTAAAATCTTAGAAGAAAAAATTTCGCAAGAATTGAAGAAGAAAACAATGTTAAGAATAAGTGTAGAAGTTGTAAGTTCTAACGAAATAGAAAAATACGTTCCAGCAAAAGGTAAAATAAAAAGAATAATAGATTTAAGGACCGTTTAGCATGAGGTAAGCAATATTGCCTTCAAGAAGAAAGTATGGTTTACTAACGGAAGAACAATATAAGGTTCTACAATTGAGAATAAAAGGATATACTCAAAGGGAAATAGCTGAAATATTAGGTACTTCAAGAGAGAATGTTGCGATAATAGAGAAAAGAGCTATGAGAAACATTAGATTAGCCGAGGAAACATTGAACGCATATAGGTCATTGCTTGCAGTAGCTAAAGTAACTATAAAGCCTGGAACACACCTTGTAGAAATACCTAAATTAGTTATTGAAGCAGCAGATAGTGCAAAAGTGAAGTTGAAGGCTAATTTCACAAGAATATACGATGAAATAAGGTTTAAAGCGGGAAAGAACATTCGTGGAACAAGAGTTATTAAACCCATAACAATATTGATTTTTAAGAACGGAGACATAAGTGTTATCCCATCTTAACCCTCTTATTAACGATTTTGGAAATCCAAAGCACTTAAAGAACAAGTTTTTCTTTCGTTGTTGGTGAAAGTATAAGGTTGTTGTTAAAGGAGATTTATACAGAATACTTGGAGCACACATAATAGACGTGTACGCACTAATTCTAATATAGGAAGCAATAAACCTCAGAAGTAGTTAAAGAAGTATTCCGCCTACAGGAACCCAAAGCATAAATGCATCATAAGCTTTAGGTGTTTAAACCATGGATACAGCACATGACTTCAGAATTTTAGTAGCTGAAAACGCTATTGCTAGATTAGAGAAAATACTTAGGCAAAAAGGACTTCCCTACCCGCATAGGAAAGAGAAAGCACTGGACATTCTTTCAAAAATACGTAGTAACCTAATGGCAGTTAAATACTCCTTCATACCATCAAATCTCTTACTAACGTATCCTCCCCTAAAGGAAATACCTAAGCAAACATTGGAATTAGCTCAAGTAATCGCTCCGCCAAAAATGTTTAAACCTAAAAGCATAAGTGAAAAACATTTGCTCTCAGAAATGAAGTATTGCTTAAGGATACTTGCCGGCTTACCCTTAAGAATAAAGCTTGGTGATGAAAATAAGTCTGAGTATGCTATAGACATTTTAGCGGTCGAAATATTCTCAATAATGAAGCATCCTAAAGCATCGAACCTTAAAATAACTAAGGCTGGAACAGAAAAAGAAGGTTTCACAATAATAACGAACATTCAAAACATTAGAAAAGGAGAAATTAGAGCTGCTGCAATCTTACCGCCAATAGTGTTATTCGATGAACTAAGTGACGCAATGTACTGTAGCGATCCGCTACCTAGAGAGTTGAAGGGCAAAAGACCTCCAAGCACCATGATACATTCTAAAGAAATCTCAACAAAAATAGAGGAAATATTGAGAGTAAAATAAGGAGCAACTAAAGGTTTTTAATCAAAGATTTCCAATTAACCGCTCTCAATGAGTAATTGCTAGTACTTCGTGCTATTTTTAGCAATGTTTTGTCTTCGGTAAGTAGAATTGCATCATAGTATTTTGCTGTCGAATATATTATTCTATCGAAAAAGTCCTTCAAATTTAATTCTATAAGTAATCTATCAGCAAATTCTTCAATATCCGGATTAGTTAAGGGTGTTGGGGAAATTCTTCTATCCCATAATAATGAGTGTAGTCCAATTCTAAATCTAGCTAGCCTTCTTGATCTCTCCTCTTTCCCATAATGTTTTGTTATGGAAAGAACAATCCATTTTGCTTCAATTATCGATATCGGATTGTAAAATACATTGAATTTTGTGAGAATTTTGGGGAAATAATTTTCGTACCCTTGAAAATTAATGTTAATTCCGAAAATTGGCAATAAATATGTAGTGTCAAGTAGTATTTTATCCAAATATTTTTGCCTCTTTCTGGATTTTTTCGCTTATTTTCTCGGCTTCCTCAGGTGTTAGAGTAGCGAAAGTGTCTTTTACTAATTCCTCTATTGAAGGTAATGGTTCAATAATCATCTTATTATTCTCAATATATGCTTTAACATAGCTTCCCTTAATTATTCCCAACTTCTCCCTTAACTCCTTCTTAGTGTATATTTCTCCTCTCTTGCCAACACGTAGTAAAAATAGCTTTTTCTCCATGGAGTATGCACCATATTTTTCTGAAAAAAGATAGCTTTCTGACACTATTTTAATGTTCCGATTATATTTCAGAATAACATTGTAAAGTATTTTTTATACTCGTTTATGCTCTTTGTTTCTACAGGATCTATGTTTCTCCTATAAGCGAGCTCGACTGAAACTAGACCTGCTATGAGACTTCCATATAGCATTTGAGCTGTGGTGCTTTCACCTTTAATTTCCACAGTTAACGTCTTTATTCCGGATTTTTCAAAGTACTTAGTGATATAGTCGAGTATTGCGATACATTTACTATCCTTAGATTTCTTTTCTTTAAGTATTAGTGCTGAGAATTTTCTAAAGTATGGTTGCTCCCAACCTACAATGTCGTTATGGCCCCATTCGGGAACTATTTCTACTTTAGCTGGTATTTTCGAGTTCTCATTTAACTCATTCTTAAACCTAATAGCTAATGGAAAATACTTCGTACAACCGACTATTATTGGCAATGTGTTTTCAACATGGTCAGCTATTTTCTTTACTTCCGCCTCGCTTACACCATGTTTTAGAATATCTATTGTTTCTTCAAACTCTTCTTCCCTAACAACTTTTTCTCCTAAGACCATGTTTAACGATTTAGAGAGAGCAGCAAACATCGATGGTAGTGAGGCTCTAGGTACAAGGCCTTTAATAACTTTAACAT
>Ga0180301_10000737_pt1 | contig 25526 bp, 26 predicted proteins | sample GuaBasSediGuay16_FD_121797 | JGI IMG/M metagenome (GOLD analysis project Ga0180301, IMG submission 121797) | Subseafloor sediment microbial communities from Guaymas Basin, Gulf of California, Mexico - Guay16, Core 4569-2, 12-15 cm | ecosystem: Environmental > Aquatic > Marine > Hydrothermal... | reverse complement strand
TTGTCAAATCAGCTAAGAATAATGGAGGAAGAAAACCTGTTCTAAAGAAACTATCGGTTAGATTAGACAAATACGATGCTAGGGTAGACTTAGAGAACCAGAGAGTAGTTGTAAAGCTCCGAGACAAGGAGTTTAAGATAAAACTACTGCATAATAGAGACTATATCAAAAAGTTCGCTGGACGTAAATGGTACGAAGTAATTATATCAATAGATGGGCAAGGTAGAATCTGGGTATCAATACCGTTCAGATGGGAGTATAGGCCATACAAGCCTAGGAGGATTATATCTCTTGATATCAACCTTAGAAAGGTAGTCGTACATAATGGGAGGAACATTAGAAGGATTGATACTAGGTTTGTTGAAGCGTTGTCCCTGAAGATTCATGCTGAGAGAATTCAGAAGAAGTACCCTAGGATGTGGAGATATAGTGAGAGGATACTAGCTAGGATAAGAGGTCTTCATAGACGTTCAAGAAACATAGTAGTTGATTGGTGCCGTAAGTTCGCTAAGTACATAGTCCTTAAAGCTAGTAGGACAAGGAGTACTGTAGTATTAGAGGATTTAGAGAAGCTATGGGTCAATGCTTCTAGGAAGTCCTCTAGTTTAGCTGATAAACTGTCACGTTTCGCTTACCGTAGACTACAGCATGCTATTATAACTAAAGCTATAGAGCACAACGTACCACTAGTATTTGTTAATCCTAGAGGAACATCAACTACATGTCCAAAGTGTGGAGCAAAGCTATCCTATAACCATAGGTTAGCAATATGTAGGAAATGCGGATTCGTAGCAGATAGAGACACCATAGGAGCTGTAAACATCTACCTCCGTGTTTTAAGGAGGATGTGGGGGAGCCAAGGGTCTCTCCTGAACGCTCCCGCAATGAACGATGAAGCCCGAGGGAGCGGGAGAACCAAGGATGAACCGATGACGGTTCATATAAAAACATATAAGTTTATATAAAGAGGCGAACCCAATCAAGATTTTGGGAGAACATTATTGCTAGATCAAGAGAATTTGTAGAAGTTATCTATCCACTGCTATCCAAAAAATTATTCTTTGTAAAAAAGTACAGTATAGACGACCTTTACGTATATTTCAATATAGTTAGACCTAGCCTTATTAGAACCGAAGCAGACGAAGTTACATATAACATGCATATATTATTGAGATATAAGCTAGAGAAGCTCATGATTATTAAAGAAGTAAATGTTGAGGACTTACCTGAATTATGGAATGAAGAAATGGAACGGCTATTAGGTATAAAACCACGGAGCTATAGCGAAGGAATACTTCAAGACATTCATTGGAGTATTGGATCCATAGGATATTTCCCTACATACACCATAGGGACGATCTTGGCGGCACAAATAAGATACCATATGATGAAAGAAATAGAACTATATGAATGTATAAGAAAGCTAGATTTCGAGCCTGTAAAAGAGTATCTTAGAGAAAAGATACATAAATGGGGAGCAACATATCCTCCAAGAGAACTCCTCTTGAGAAGCTTTGGTGAGGAAGTTAATCCAGAATATTTTGTAAAATATATTGAAGAAAAGTATTTGAAGCATTAAGCTCGGTAACGCCGACCCTCTTCATCGCAAGCGTGCTCTGACACGGGTTCGCTCTTCATCGCCTATTTTCTATTTTAATAAAAACTCTTAAAATAAGTATGTACACTTTTACTTAATCAAGTAATCAACTTTATTATTCTAATTAAAGATTATTTAATAACGAGAGGTGTACAATCTACTCCATGATTTTCCATAAAATGGGTTTAAAGGAAAAAATAAGGAGAGAAATAAACCGTTTATCGATAACATTAATGAAGATAGAGGCAGCAAAAAGAATCCATGAAGAGAGGCGTAGTAAACCCTTTAGTGAACTAACTTTAGTCACAGCCTTAGCGCACATACCATTGTTTCCCGAGCATTTAGAGACGATATACCTTAATTCAGCAATGGGTGATTTAAAGAAGACACTTAGATTCCTAAAAGAGTTAAACAAGACAATTAGTAGTAAGCTTGAATATTCTTACATATTAATCAAGCGCAAAGACATTGAAGAAGCCATATCAATATTATCAAGTATTTTCTCTGCAAAAAAGATCAGCTATATGGATCTTATAGACAAGGTCAATAGTATAAAGAACCTAATTACCGAAATATATGCGATGATTAGAGAACGGGAAAGAGCTTAAGACGATTCTGTTTACAGCATTGACCATACTATGCTAAGACTATTCAATGGTTAATGGTATTTTGGTTTCTTGGGTTACTAGAGCTACTTGGTGTTACGTTGGCTCCATTATTGTTACGGCTTTAATTCTTTTTCGTGAAGCTACTTAGTTTTTTATGATTAATCGCTGCAACGATGACTCTATATAATAGCTACTATATCAATAACAACAGTAGTGCTAGAGACCCAAGATGTGGGGCTCCGTGGTTCCGTGGGAGCCCTGAACGCCCCTGACCAGATGCAAACCCAAGAAGGGATGAAGGGGAAGCCCGTGCCCAAACTAATCACAAGTAACCAAAATACCATAAATGCCTAGGATGATGGGTACGGGCAACCACTCTATCTCGAATGACAGAGAGATAGTTATCTCTCTTCCTTCTCTTCCTCTTTTTCTTCTAATGGTTCTTTTTTAGTTGTTTCTTTTTTCTTTTCTTCTTTTGTTTCTTGTTCTAGTTTTTTTATTTTTTCTTCGTTTTCTTTTTTTATTTCTTCAATTGGTTTTGGAGGCGGAGTTGTCGCAAGAGTATACCCAATCCAACCCAAGATCCCAAATACGCCGATAACAGCAACAAATCCCGTCAACTTTAAAACGAGCTCCCACCATTGTGTTAAGAATACTAGGTATCCATAAACAACTATGATAACGATAGATAAAGCTATTAAACCCCAACCTATTATCTGGTCTCGAGACATTTAATTAACACCAATTATATTATTCTAGCTTATTTACTATAAGAGCATAGTAAATAAGCCTATTTATGTTTATAACCAGTGTTTTCATATAATTAAAGTTTTATAAATGCTTGACAAAAGTGAAAATTATATACTGTCAACAACATTTACTAGATAGTGGTATTAGTCATTGACTTTGTAAGGTGTTCTTCTCATGAATAAAAACATTAAAGAATATGATGTTATTGTTATTGGTGGCGGGCTAGGCGGATATCCTGCAGCCATAAAACTATCTAGGAAAGGATATAAAGTTGCTTTGATCGAAGAACACTATCTTGGGGGAGAATGTACTAATTATGGTTGTGTACCCTCCAAGGCCATGTATAAAGTTGCTGAGGCACTAGAGAGTATTAAAAGCGTCTATAATGAAACACCTAAACTTGACCCAAAAACTCTTCTCGAATGGACTAGAAAAACAGTATCACTATCACGCGAAGGCATCGAACACCTTCTAGAAAAAACAGGTGTTGATGTATATTTCTCGAAGGCCGTGCTAAGTGATAAAGAAGGTCTAGTAAAGTTATCTAACGGAGAAGAATTACGTGGAAAGAACATAATACTCGCTCCGGGCACCGACCCGAGACCACTACCCCATATAGGCTTTGATGGCAAATACGTTATTTCTAATAGAGAACTATTTTCCCTAGAAGAATTACCATCAAGAATCCTTATTGTAGGTGCCGGAGTCATTGGGTGTGAAATAGCACATATTTTAGCATTACTTGGCGTTGAAGTACACATAGTTGAAATATTACCTAGAATAGCCCCTGGAATAGATATAGATCTCGCCCGTACTTTAGAAAGATATCTAAAGAGCTTAGGAATAAAGATCTACAAACAACGTTCACTCCAGAACATAAATATAAGAAATAATGAGGTTGAAGCTAAATTATCTGATGGAACAACACTTTCCGTAGATAAAGTACTAGTATCTATTGGAAGACTTCCTAAGGCTGGAGAAGCTGGAGCAGAAAATGCTGGTGTAGAATTAGATAAACGAGGATTCATAAAACTGGCTGACGGATATAGGACAACCAATCCACGTATCTATGCGACGGGAGATGCTGTTGGAGGGCCATTACTAGCTCATAAAGCACTTGTCGAGAGCATAATAGCTGCAGAGTCAATAATCTTAGGCAAACCTTTGCCTAGAATAGACTATCATCTAGTACCCTTAGCCATCTTTACAGGTCTCGAAATAGGGGCCATAGGATACACTGAGGAAGAACTTAAGCAGAACAACATAAAATACACGAAGATAAAGCTTCCACTAGGTTTCTTGTCGGCTGTAAAGATCAGAGAGGGCAAGTATAGTTTCATAAAAATGCTTATGGATGAGGAAAAGAAGAAAATCTATGGAATACACATAATTGCCCCTAACGCCACGGAGGTCATTTCGGCATTCATACCAATATATCTAGGTAAAATAAGCTTCGAAGAACTCGTAAAAATGCCCTATCCCCACCTGACAGTTTCTGAAGCTGTAAGAGAATTTGCTGAATATGTGTTAGGAGAACCTGTCCATATAGTTTTAAAGAAGTAAGCCTACATCCTAAACCTTTCTCTTTTTGCTTTCTTCTTCAAGCCTTTTCCTAAATAACTCCTCAAGATTAACACTCCTATATTCTGGAGCTAAGAGCATTCTTTTATCAGGGTTTTTTATGAAATATCTTATCGCATAACTACAAATAGGCTCAATTAACAATCCTCGTTCTTTAGCCATCCTTACGGCGTAATCCATTAATGATCTAGCTATACCTTTACCCCTGTGTTGTGGGGGAGTGTATGTTTCTAAAATCTTCATTCGATCTCCTTCAATAACGTATTTTACATAAGCTTTACTTCCATCATTAAATTTTGTATAGATTACCGTACTTGTATGTTTTATCTCCATAGCATTCATTTGGATATATCACCACAATAATTAGTTTAAATGTATAGGGCTATTTACTTGTTTTTTCAATAATACATATGGTCATTCCGATCATGTTATGTTTATGAGGCCATATCCTAATACAGTTTTCTACACTCCAGTGAAATTCATGGTTGCCAAAATATCTCAGTCCTTTATCCCACTCAAATAACTTTTTTTGAGGCGCTATAACCACGGCATCATTTCTTGAATTTATTACTTGTGATACAACATACTCGTTTTCTTCAGGAGCAATACTACATGTAACATACATTAGTATACCGTTATCAGAAAGCATTTCAATGCCTGAATTTAGTAATTCTATTTCTCTAGCAACAATCTTTGCTAGATCTAACTGCGTAGTCTTATATTTCCTAGTCTTATCAAGCATTATAGTTCCTTCAGCACTACATGGTACATCTAAGAGTATTTTATTAAATTTCCTTTTGATCTTTTTAGCCAAGAGTCTAAGGTCATGCCATGTTACGATAATATTCTTTAATCCTAATCTAATCACATGGCTTATCAGCGCCATTAGCCTGTATAATGCTATATCGTTTGCAATAACAAGCCCTTCTCCCTCCATTAACTGGGCCAAGTGCGTGGCTTTACCCCCAGGTGCAGCACAACCATCAAATATAACGTCTTTCTCTCCTTTTTCAACAAGTAGTAAAGGAGGTATCATGGGTGCTATATCTCTGTACACATAGTAATATCCCTTCAAATACTCATGCGTAGATCCTATTGTTGGTGAATAAGGTTCTTTCATTACCCTGTATCCGTGGATACTCCACGGAACTTTTTCTAGAACAAAACCTAGTTCAGTAAGTCTATTTTCTAGCTCACTACAGTCTATTTTAAGGTGGTTACACCTAATTGCTTGTGGTAAAGGTTTTTCGAATGCTTCAATCAATTTCTTAGCTTCTTCTAAACCAAGTATCCTAACATACCTTTCAATCATATAGGCTCTATAGTTGTATTTTCTGGCGAGCACTAGAGCTTCTTTTGATACTTTTCTAACTCTTATCTCCTTGATTATTTCCTTCCATGTTTTCTTCATTATGCTCAACCATATCGATATACTCGTCTACATCGATAACTTTTTTATCATGAATGTCTTCCCTTAATACTACTTTCTTTAAACCTCTGGATTCTAGATAGTCGATATAGCTTTTAATATAAACAAATGTTTCTATAGCATACCTGTATTCATATACAAAGACTTTTGCCGGATCCATGTTCTTTAACTCGTTTAAGTGTTCTTTAACCCAGTTACAGGCTAAACTAACTCTTAACGTATTGTCATAGACACCCACTATTAAGGGAAACATCTTACAAGATAATGGATGATCACCGTGTATTATACATTGATTGTCTCTATTAAAAGGACATAAACCATTAATGATCCATCTATATAAAACTACAACGTATAAATTCCTTGGATAGTCGAAATAGACTAGAAACGGTTTAAATAAGAGTTTATGACCATTATTGAGTTTATCTGCGTATTCTTCTAACTTTCTTTTTTCCCAAGGGAATAGTAATGGCATATCGTTGATATTCTGGAAAACACAACAGCCATTACATCTCATACATTTAAATACCTTTCCTGAACTCATAATGACTTCACAATATTCTAATATAGAGTAAACCACTTATAGTTATAACGAATACTTGGGGCTTGTCCATCATCCCTATATTTAATCAACTATTTTAAAATTTCATGAAAGACATTTCTATAGGATTTAAATATTCTCTTATATGACTATATTATTGTGGACATGAACGGGGTGTAGGATCCGTGGCTAATTACAAGTATAGAGCATTATTTATTGATGTAGATAATAGAAAGTACTGGATTGAAGAGTATCCTATTACTGAGGTTTCCGGTCCAATCGAGTTAGCAATAAAACTTCATCTGGAGAGATATCAGAGTTTTAAGAAGCCGATTTATAGTCCAGACAACGTGGTGGTTATTGGGAGAGGAATTCTAGCTGGGACAAAGCTCTATGGAGTACATAGGTTTACTATAGGATTTAGAAGCCCTATTACAAGAGGGTTTCATATTGCATCAATGGGGGGTGCAGCATACCAATTTAATGTAAATGCTGATGCACTAGTTATTGCAGGGTATAGCGATAACCCTGTTATATTGAAAGTATTTGACGAAGGTGATGGAGAGCCTAAAGTAGAATTCTATGATATTTCTGAAGAAGAGTTGGAAAAGATTTGGAGAGGATATAGAGATGAAATAGGCATTTATGGTCTCCAGAAATGGCTTAGTGAAAAATTTGCTAGTTTCTATAGAGAATATGATGGAAGAAGCTTACTTGTTGGGCCAGCGTCAAAATATACAAGTATTGGAGCAATAGTATCCATAACTCTCAGAAAAGGTGAAATGGATAGAGGAAGCGAAGAATATGCCGCTCGCGGAGGGCCAGGTAGCGTCTTATACAGAGCACATCATGTAGCTGCAATAGTGTATGGTGGAAAATTTGACGTGTCTAAGACAAGGCCTACAGACCTTAATGATTTAAGAAAAATAAATGATTTATTCAGAGAACTAGCTGGAGAGATCTATTCTCTTGTCGTAATAAAAGCTGGAGCAAAATACAGGTATAATGAGAAGCTTAGAACTGGGGGAACCTTTGGAGGAAATTATCCTCACTTAAAGACGTTAACACCAATGTTTAATTGGAACATGATATATGAGCCTGTAGATGTAAGAGAGAAGCTCTTAGACCTGATATTAAAACATATGTGGGAGCCCTTCAACAAACAGGCCATAGAGACAAGAAGTTGGAAAACTTGTGGAGAACCATGTCCCTTAGCATGTAAGAAGGTAAGAAAGGGCAAGTATAAGACAGATTACGAGCCATACGAGGGGCAGGGGCCACAGATAGGCGTATTCAATTTAGATGATATAGAAAAGGGTGTTGAACTAATAGACTCCTACGGCTTTGACGCTATTGAAATGAGTAATATTATTGCCTGGATTTTTGATGCTATCCATAAAGGCTTACTAAGGCCTGAAGAAGTTGGGCTAAGAGGAGAACCTTATTTCGATCCCAAGGACTATAAGCTTGAATATAGTAGACACAACATAGAGTTATCTACGAAGATCATAGACTCTATGGCGTGGGGTAAGCAACCACTATTGAAACTAATAGGTGAACGTGGCTTAAGGAGCGTTGCAAAAATACTTGATGTATTATATGAGGATAGAGTGAAAAGAGTTGGCTTAAAATTTGAAGACCTTGCAGTCTATGCCCAGTTTGGTGAAGAAGGACATATTACACCGAACTTCTACTGGACTCCAGGAATGGTAGCACCATTACCCATATTAGGTAGATATTGGACTCTATATGCAAGTGTATTTACAGATCCTGAAGAATATGCGGTAAAAGCTGCAGATAGGGCTATAAAAGAAGCATTTATTGACAATACAGGGTTATGTAGATTCCATAGAGGATGGGCAGAGAAGTATTTAGTTAAGATAATTAAAGAATATTATGGATTCGATCCAATAGAGAAGGCTAAGGAGACGCTAAAGAAGATAATAACATACCAGGATATGGCGGGAGCGTTGCCCACGTTCTGGGATAGTAAAAAGATCTTTGACTACATGGCTCATGGCGCTAGAGAATTTGGTATAGAAGAATGGGCTAAGAAATTCGATGAAGATAAGTATAAAGCTGCTAAAGAATGGTGGATTAGATTTAATAAGAAAATACAAGAATTAATATAAGGTTAATTATCAACTAAAGGTAATTAAGTTAAAAAACGTAATTATTGTTTTTATTACTTTAAGCCCAATAGCTATCTGACTATAACAACTGTTATTGTTGAATTTAGAGTTACCGATAGAGCCACGCTACCAATATTTATTTCTGGTGACAAAGACTTGCCTCTAGCACCTAATACTACCATATCATAGTTTCCAGAGTTTATTTCATCAATTATTGCTTTAGGAATACTGGATTCCTCAGGGTCTATTTCTATTAATTTAAAATCCGCGGCTAGTCCATATTGCTCTGTAAGTTTTCTTGCATTATCTAATGGATTTTCTGCGGCAGAGGATCCTTTTGGCTTGACATGTATAACTGTAAGCTTAGATCCATATCTCTTTGCTATATCTAACGCAAATTCTAATGCTCTAAAACTGTTTGCACTACCATCTACGGGTACTAATATCCTACGGAACAAGAAACTTATTTCATATGTAGGTTCAGGGACATACCTAGACATATAGACACCTCAAATAATATCTATTCATCCCCATTATAAACCAAGCATTTTTGCAGACATGGAAAGAGCCTCTATTGCGGGAAGTTTTTCACCCGACAGGAACAATAATAAAGCATTACCTCCTGTAGACACATGACATTTGTTAGCGTTAATCTTTTCTTCATCTATCATCGCGGCTAAGTGTCCTCCCGCAAATATTACGAAGCCCTTGCTGTTAATGGCGGCGTTAATTAATTCCTTGGTTCCTTCCTTAAACCTCTCATCCTCTATAACACCCGCAGGACCCCTCATTATTATAACTTTTGCTTCTTTCATTAAATCGCTATACATTTTTATCGTTTGTTTACCGATATCCATAATAAGTCCTTCAACTTTTCCAACAAACTCTTCTTTGACATCACCATTGGTTAAAGTTTTGAAGTCGAGTGGCGTCTCTACTGGCGCTCCCTGAAATAATAGCCTTCTTGCTCTAGGCACTAATCCTAATACACCTTTCTCTTCAAGCAGTTTGAGATTCCTTTTACCTATATCAATACCCTTTGCTACGAGAAAAACTTGCGCAACCAATCCTGTTGTGAGAATTCTGTCAGCAACCCTATTTCTTAAAAGATTCTCAATAACCCTTATGATATCATGTACCTTACTACCTCCAAAGACAAATACCCTTGGAGTAGATTGTTCTGAAAAAGCTCTCTTCAGAGCATCTACTTCTTTTTCGAATACTGGTCCCGCCGCTGACGGCAGAATTAGTGGGAATCCTACAATACTCGGTTGGCTCCTATGAGCAGTAGCAAAAGCGTCATTAACATAAACGTCAAATAGGGGAGCAAGCTTTCTAACAAGAAAACAATTAACCTGCCTCTCAGGAACAGCCTCAATTAGTTCTTCACTAACAAAACGTAAGTTATCCAGTAGTAATGCTTCTCCAGGCTTAAGCTCTTGTATAGCCTTTCGTGCAGCAGGGCCAATTACATCATCTATAAACTTTATGTCTATACCACTATATTGCCTTAGTAACTCTGCATGTTTTTCTAGAGACACGAAATTAGGTTGGCCAGGTCTTCCCTGGTGTGATGCTATTACTAGAGCTGTGTTATATTCTTCGATTAGTTTCTTTATAGTCTTAGAATGTACTCTAATCCTCTTGTCATTTAATATTTCACCTGTTTCCGGATCTATAGGGCTATTTATATCGATCCTCAGAAAGACCTTTCTCTTTTCTAGATCAATATCCTTTATTGTCGGTATTCTTGGCATTGTCCCAAACGCCAATGGCGCTCACCATGTATATTAATGCTAAAGACTCTATAAAACAATTTTTTACGACAATAATGGCTGGGATTATTAGATAATGGGAATAATATGTTTTCAAATAATATTTAAACAATCAATTAAATAATAATAATGAATGATTTATAAAGTACTCGTCGTTGTATAAGAACTGGGTACTCCGGAAGAGGGATCCTTAAATTGACCTATAGTATTGTTGCAATAGATCCTGGTAGAAAATATCTTGGAGTAGCTTGTGTTTCGGGATCTATTGCAGTGGGTTCTCGTGTGCCTTGGGCGAGATACCCTGTTGGTGCTGTAGCGACACAAGCATACACAAATCCTTCGCTAGGCAACATAATTCTAGACCTTATTGAAAGGGGATATAGTGCTGAAAAGGCGTTGCTCAAAGCCCTGAATATGGATAAGGCGCCTGATCTACGCCAAGTAGCTGTAATCGACTATAATTACGGTAAGGCTGTTCATAGTGGTAGAAATATACCTAGGAAATACAGTGAGTATATAGGAAGGTATTGTATCTGTATAGCAAATCTAGTAAAAGATGAACATATTCCTGAGGCGATGTGCAGAGTTTTTGAAGAATATGTCAAAACGACAGAATTTCATGTAGCATTATATAAAGCGCTTCTAGAAGGCCATAGACTAGGTGGAGATAAAAGAGGCGATCGTAGTGCCGCAATCCTAGTTGTTGGAAGAACTGAATATGGCAGATATTATGATCGTTTAATAGACTTGAGGATAGATTATGCAGAAAACCCTCTAGCCTCTATGGAGAGGCTACTTGGTCTTCTCTCACTCTAGCTTTTCAATCTTAGCTCTTGGTGAAACAATAGCTGAAACTCCTTCAGGGTCTACAATTATTAATGTATATGGGATCGCCCCATCTCTTGCGGCTTTCAACTCATTTATTTTCTTTTCACATTCACTCTTTGGCGCACCCTCAGATGAGCATAAAAACTCTGTTTTCTCTAGAACATCAATAATTATTCCTTCGATCGTTGTAATATATCCCTTAGCTGCAGGACCAGGCTTTATCTCAATACCAAGCTCAGGTATGACTATACTTGCTGACGAAGCTCTGATAACAAGCGTATTCTCGTCACCGGGTTTTTCAACCCTAAATACTATTTTCCTAGGTGTTTTCGGCTCAGCAAGTCTAACATCATTATGCTTATATCCGCAGACCTCACATTTTCCTCCCGATAACAAGACCTTTCCTACATTTGGCATATCATAAATATATTCTTCAACAGTCATCTTCCTCCCACACATAGGACATTCTATTTGATACTCAAGTATCTTTTCTAATCCCTTTTTCCTCGCAAATTCCCAGACATCAAGATCCATTACCATTTTGCCTCCCCAAACAATCATAATATGATGAAGTACAGATTCTTCTAACTCTCTATCTAACATATTTTTCTGGGTGTAGAAAAGTTGAACGTTGTATACACACTAGGATACGATGCAAGAGAACCTGCTAAGTTTTTAGAAATCCTGAGGAAATATGGAATAAGAGCTGTTGTCGATGTAAGAAGATTTCCGAAGAGCAAGATAAGCTATTATTCTAAAGAATCACTCGAGTCTTCTCTTAGAGAAAATGCTATAGAGTATTTTTGGCTAGGCGATGAACTCGGGGGATTTAGAGGAGGATATATAGACCATATGAAAACTGAGGCTTTTTGGAGAGGTATTAAAAAGCTTTTAGCCATAATTAATAATTGTTCACCCATAGTTATTCTATGTAAAGAATACATTCCATGGAGATGTCATAGAAGATACATAGCTACTGTTCTAAAAAGTTTGGGTTTCAAGGTGTTACATATAATAGACCTCAATAAAGTGATCGAGCACCCCTACACGTTAGATAAATATGGGATCAGACCATTCATCTTCTAATCATAGCCTCGATCTTTGGTAGAATTCTCCTTACTTTCCACTTAACATACGTGATGAATAGTTTTAAAGCCATTCTTACAGGCAGTAGATATGATTCCTTGAGATAGAATTTGTTCATGATTTCTTCAGCCCAATATAATGTATGGTATAGTGTTTTTAACATGACATCTATGTGTTCCGGCTTTAATGCATTTTTACGGAACCAGTCCCTATTTTTCAGCGCACCCATAGGTACAAAGAACATTGGAACGATGATGCTTCTATAAGGTTTAAGTCTATCTAATAGTTCCCCCGTTTTTACAACATCCTCAGGTGTTTCTTCAGGTAAGCCAAGAATTATTGTTGCAGCAGGTATGATGTTATTCTCGTGCATTATACGGAAAGCGTCTTCTACTACCTCAGGCCATTTTTCCGGAGGATATGGTGCAGATTTAGCTGGCATTATTATTCTTGCTAGCCTAGGGCTCCCAGTCTCTATCCCTACTTCTACTCCAAGAAAACTTTGTCTGCCGTCAGCAAACACTATGTCATTCATTAGCTTTGAAACAAGCTTGTATTCATCCTCTGCATACTTTATTGCAGCTAAACTAGCATGACTCCATGCTAGAGCGCCTGGAGTATGCTTCCTCGCCATCTCATGGAGTTTAATTAATGGTTCTGGCCTTGGTTTGACACCATCAGCATGGTATAGCAACACATCTTCGCTATGTAAGATAGTACCTTTTATTCCATGCCTTACATTAACCTCTATTTCCTTCCTAATGATGTCTAATGGGATGAATCTGAGTGGTCTAAGAGTTACTGAACAGAACTTGCATCCTCTAGGACAACCTCTCATGATCTCTACTAGACCGTTGACACTGGCACCTTTTATAACAGGTATTTCTTCGACACTTGGACTATCCCCAGGGCCTACGAATATGTAGTCAGGTAAGGGCTCTCCATTTAATGCTTTTTGGACTATGTCAACAATTATCTTTTCAACCTCACCATCAATGACTATGTCAACTCCCCATTTTCTCCAATATTCTAGCTCATATAACCATTGCCAAGCAGCAGGGCCGCCTACTATGATCTTGACTCCTTTTTCTTTTGCTTTCCTTACCACAGGGCTCTCCATAAGCCTCCTAAATGATACCCTGTTAATGGGTTCCTTACCTGTTATAATCCACCATTCATTACTAGGTGGCCCAAGGGCGAAGAAATCATGATGACCAAGCATCAATACTTTCATAGCGTCTAAGTATTTATGCAGATAATCTGGATCGATTATTGCTGCCTTAAACCCAGCATCGATTAATTTTGCTTCGACTTTCCTCATACCATATGGTGCTTCAACAGGTTTGCCCTCTTCGTCAACTTTGACTTTTGGTGCAGCAATCCACATCCATATTTTCTCATTTACGCCTATGGGCGGTCCTGTAGCAATAAATCCTAGGAATTCTCTACCATGGTGATTACTCATCATGGTTCTATCCGTAGTGAGTATAACTTCATATGTCATACAACATCACCTTGTCATACCACATTAAACAGTCTCGAAGTTTAAACCACACTTTCTCGCAACGTTAATGTAATCACTTAAGCTCGATTCAATGATCGCTAAATGCGGTTTATCTCTTATCATTGTAGCAAGCTCACCTAACTCTTTAGGACTAGAGCCATAGTATTTTATGAATAACGTAAAAGCCACCACATTCCTAACAAGATCTTTAAGTTTATCAAGATATATAGGTTTGGGTAAGTTACTTATAACTATTATATTGAAACGTTTAAACCCTTTAGCACTATACTCATAAATCTTTGATAAAGCTCTTACTGCAACATCACTTCCCCGCTCATCATACACTAAGATCATGTTCATCATATTAGTGTTCATCAATCCTTATCAACCTCTAATTTCTCTAATACGTCAGAAAGATCCCTGATAATGGCGTCGATTCTTTTTTCACTATAAGACATATACTCTATGATTTCATTGATATGGTTTTTAAGCTTCTCAATATGATCCATAAGTAAATTCTTTAAAGCCCCCTCCTTAAGCTTAACCATAAGCTTTTTCCGCTTTCCATAAATTTTCTCTATTACAAGCTTTTCTTCAAGATACTTTAACGTAGTTGATATATGGCTCTTAACATAACCAGTCTTTCTCGAGAGCTCGTCAAGCGATAAAGGCCTACCTTCCATTATTAATACAGACAGTATTCTTGCAGCTACTAGTGGCAACCCGATTAATACCAGGAACCTTACTATCATATTAGCTACGCTCAAGACAATCGCCTGTCAGACTGTTCAGACTAGTCTGAACAATTTAATATGCTACTTAAGAGACTTATAAGTCTTAAGGGCATCTCAAGATACAAGTGCTATGAAGACGTGCTAGCGGTGAAGTAGCAATGATAATCCCTCCCCAAGATCTACTGAAACTCGGTTATAATGAGGAACAATTAGATTGTAGTGGGATAAAGCTGACTTTAGACGAAGTATATCTACCATCAAGTCGTGGTGTCATAGACTTAGATAACAAGACTATACCTAACTATATACGAGTAAGAGAGGATGAAAATGGCTTCTTCTTTCTAAAAAAGGGATCCTATATAGTTAGGTATAGAGAATATGTAAAGATACCTGAAGACGCTATTGCTCTCGCAATACCGAGATCAAGTCTACTACGTTCTGGGACAACACTGTTCACAGCAGTATGGGATCCTGGGTATGAGGGAAGAGGCTATGGCTTATTAGTTGTATATAATGGACATGGTATTATGATAAGAAGAGGAGCACAGATAGCACAGTTAGTCTTTATAAAAATGTCTGAAAAGTCGATGAAGTTATACAGAGGGATGTATTACAAAGAAAAATGATTTAAGCTAATCTTAGCTATGTTAACGGTTCCGACAAAAAAATGTTAAGAAACAGATGCTGTCAATTGTGTTTGCTACTAAGAATAGTTTAAAATCACTGGTTTATCGAAAAATATTGGACTCCCTTATTTCATGCTTTAGCTATATTTTTGTCCATGGTTAGGGAAAAGTTGCGTGTCTAGACTACTATCTTCTTCTTTATCGTTGTTGTATAATAGTTCATTCCTATGTGTAATATGGACTCATATTTCTCTATATCCGGGAGTTTGATAAAGTACTCCATACCATATACCTTAACTACTCTGCCAACAAATATATCGTGATCGCCGCATGGTACTACTTTTTCTAAAGTACATTCTGCTGTAGCGACAGATTCGCATAATGTTATAGACTTTATGGCATATGGGTTACATATGGATAGTCCAGCTTTCTCTATTTTATCGGGCAATTCTTTTCCACTAACACTTCCCATGAAGTGTAGTTTTTTAACATCTTTTAACTCTAGAATGTTTACTGAAAAATCTTTATACTTCTTAATCAACTCATAAGTATATCTGTCTGGAGCTATTGCTACTGCTACATAAGGCGGATTTCTGGAAACAGGCATAATCCACGACGCGGGCATACATGAATGCTCTTTACTAGTGCCACTACAGATCACTGCGCAAGGCCTTGGATGTAATATGCTATACCATCTCCTAATAGGTAATTCTCTACGCAATTAAGCACACCTAGATAAACTATACTTAGCCACTAGAATTAAGTAGTTACAGAGTCATTAAGAGACTTTACGAGGAAAGGGATTTGGTATGGAGACTGCACCGCCTCCCCCGCAAACAACATTCTTTTTAACGAAATTACTAGAACATATTACCAGAACGCATGTAAGTTATGATAAGGCGTTTAGGGCTATATCCAAGAGATATGAAGTACCTAAATGGCTTTATGGGACATTTTATAAACTTGGATATTATGTCACGTTATACTATTATGCTCTTAGATGGATAGCTGGAGTACATGGATACGGTACTAAGCCTGCTGGGATAATATCTTATTTCCAAAGCATTGGGTTTAGTATTAGAAGATTCCTACGAATTGTTGAAAAAGAAACGAAGAATCTAAGCCCTGTTAAGAGAATTAGTATAAGGTACTCTTATCCAGAATACCTTGTAAGAGATTTGATGAAGCACCTAAGCCTCGATGAGATCGAGCGGTACTTGGCTAAACTAAATGAGAGAAAAGTATGGCTCAGGATAAATACTTTGAAGACAAGTATAGATAAGGCGTTGAAATGCCTAGATGATGAAGGGGTAAAGTATAGAGTTGATAACAAGCTCGATTATATGATCTATATTGAATCGCCTAAATGGCTTCAACCCGGTAAGCTTGATTGTGTCAAAAAAGGTCTTTTAATACCGCAAGATATTGCCAGTGCTTGGGTAGTTGAAACACTACTTAAACTAGACAATGCCACTATAGTACTTGACGCATGTAGCGCCCCAGGGATCAAGTTGGGCCTGCTAATGGCTAGGAAGAAAAAGAACATAAGAGCAATTGCTGTAGATAAATCCTGGAGAAGAATCAATATTCTGAAAAAACTATTGCCAATACAAGGTGTTGACAATTTTGCAGTAAATATACTGAATGCCGATAGTAGCGAAATAGAGTATCGTATTCAGTTTCCTCTAGCACTTGTCGATGCTCCTTGTAGTGGCTCTGGAGCGGTTTCAGGCGACCCAGCTATAAAAATCAGTATTGAACGTAAAGGAAAACTAGAATATTATCATAACAATCAAGTCCTGATACTTAAGAACACACTCAAACACTCTAAAAGAGTAGTCTATGCAGTATGCAGTATACATCCCTATGAAGGAGAAGAAGTAATCAAAGAAATACTATCAAAGAACCTTGCAAGAGTCATTGAAATTGATATAGACCTCCCTAAAGCTTATAGAGGATACGAGTTTTCATCTAAAACTTATAGAACCTATCCCCATCTAATGAATAGTCAAGGATTCTATATTGCAGCATTAGAGGCTAAATAAAATGAAAATCCTGTATTCAATAGGACCTTATCCATCAAGAAGAGTAGGAGACTATATAGTTATAGTTGATCCAGTAGGATTTCCAAAGAAATGCCCATATAACTGCATATATTGTCCTATCGGAGAGACCATAATCAAAACAAACCAACCTAATGCACTTATAAACTACAACACTATATTACGAGATTTCGAGAACATTATTGATAAAATAGGGTGCCATCCCAAAGCAATACTACTATATGGTTCAGGCGATCCCTGGCTTAATCCTTGGCTACCCTTAATAGTTAATGGTATTAGGAAAATTTTGGCTGAGAAAGAATGTAGAAGTGAATTATGGGCAGTAACAACAGGCTTTCTATTAAACAGACCATGGGCTTTAAATGTTCTAGAAAATATCGACAAGATATACCTTAAACTAGATACAATCTCGGGAGAAGAATACACATTCATAAATGACCCTGTAGAAGGTCTTAGTCCCTGGAAATTAAAAGAGATCTTAAATGATTTGAAAAAGAAATCTCTACTAAGAAACATAGTCCTGGACATAACCCTCATCGAGTATAATGGAGAAAATAATTATAGGTCCCACCTCATCGACGAGATCTTTGCATATGCAAATATGGTTAGAATAGAAAACATAATCATAAAGACCATAAACAGGCCGCCAAGAACTAAAGGAGTTAAACCAGTGTCTACTAAAGTACTGAGGAAAGTCGGGGAAAAAGCTATTGAAGAGGGATTAAACCCATTAATAGTAACAAATGAGGTTATTTACCAAAATTATCCTAGGAAAATCAATGTAGGAGTTGAAGAGATATATAATTATTTACTACGTAGACCCATGAGTATAATAGAGTTGTCGAGATCATTTTCTCAGCCTATACATACTGTTGTCTCCAAGCTTTTAGTACTTGAAAAGAATAGATTAGTTGATAAAATACCTTGGAGGAATAAAATATTCTACAAAAGTCTATATGTAAGAACTTTATAAAAAGATCACCCTCCTGCTGATGGCGAGAATATAGATATTTCGTCCCCGTCTTTTAATTCCGTGTCTAAGCCTTTGAGAAACTCAATATGTCTACCATTAACTAGTACAATTAGCCTCCATGCCTTATCCTCATACTCCTTATATACTTCTTTTAATTCAGGGAGTTTATTTAAGAGATGTTTATATGTTCTTTCAGACTCATTTAGCTCTACTATTTTCTCTCTCCATCCAAGAAGCTCTGGGAGAGTCAGATAAGCCTTTACTCTAACCCTTATTTTACTCATAGAGGACACCTAACTAGGTCTCTAGAGTATGGACAATGAGCGCATGTGGGCTGGTTACCCCAGCAATCATATATGTTTGAGAGAGTTATAGTACAGTATTCTCGTAAAGAACAGTCAAGGCATGAAGGTTGATGCATAAAATATGTTATTATCCTAAATTTAACGTAACTAGGATCTCTCCAAATATCAATTAATTTTCTCTTAGGAAGATAACCAAATATTACGGGCTCGATAATTCTTCTTATCCCATATAATGTATTTACCCATCCATGGGCATAATAGATGCAAGGAGATACGCCTCCATCAAATCTAATGAAAGTAGCTTTCTTAGCCACAAATGGACATACTCTTTCCGTTTTTAGAGTAAAATTTGGAAAACTAAGGTTTACATTATATTCTAGGCTAAGCTTCGCGATCTCGATTCTTAGTTTCTCAACCTCATTAATACATTTTTTATCGTAATAGCATGCAAGCTCTTGTTCCTGGAAACTATTGAGTGGTATCACGTTCGAGACAGTTATTTGATATGCCCCAAGCTCCCGTGCCAGTTTTATCATAGGTAAGAGGTTCCTGTAATTGTATCTATTTATGGTGTATTGTATTGAGAGATACGGTTTTATTGTCTGGTGCTCTATCTTTAATTCCTTAAGCCTTAATAATGCGTTTACTATTCTAGCTAATTCTCCTCCACGTCTAATAATACTATACACGTTATCATCGGCTGAATCAATACTAACAATTATCTCATCGATTTGCATATGAAATAATTCGTCTACATATTCTTCAAGAAAGTATCCATTAGTGTTTAAAAGTACTTCCATTTTATTCTCTTTTGCATAAGATATTAAGTCCATAATATTGGGGTGTATTAACGGCTCACCCCAGCCTGAAAAACTTATCCTTCTCACACCAATCTCCGAGGCTTCGTCTATGATAGTATAGAATAGTCTAGGATTCATAGAGCCTAGTTCATGTTCTAACAAGTTTTTTCTAAAACAGTAAATACATTCATAGTTGCATTTAGTGGTTACTTCGATCATTAACTCTGATGGATGAGAATCCTTAACTAACTCTATAGTCCATTCGCCAATAGAGAGTCTTGGATTATACATTTTATATCTCCATAACCCACTAATATAATAGTAGTAATTATCCATTAATTAAGTGTTTGTAAGAATATCTTCATATAATAATTAATAATTATCAATGATAATCCTCATTTATACTAGCGTTCTAGTATAAAACCTGTAATTTATTTTTAAGTAAGTTTTATTTAACCAGGCTCTTATAATAACATTACTTGAAAGGTACTGGGTGGTATTCTGCCTGGAGGTTATATGGGTCGAATTTTAAGAGTTAATTTATGGAACCAAAAATACTACATAGAGAGTCTCCCAGAAAATGTTTTAAGACAATGGCTTGGTGGGCGTGGTTTAGGAGTATATCTAGCACTCAAAGAAATCGATCCTAAAGCTGATCCTTTGGGCCCAAGGAATAAGGCACTTGTTATGACAGGTCCTGTAACCGGTGTTGCTGGTGTACCAGAGAGTGGGAGATGGTGTAGTATCACAAAATCACCACTAACAAACACTATTCATGACAGCCAAAGTGGAGGAAAATTTGGTCCCGAATTAAAGTTTGCAGGGTTTGATATCATCATTATAGAAGATGTTAGTGAAAAACCCGTCTACTTATGGATTCATGACGGTAAGGTAGAGATTCGTGATGCTAGACACCTGTGGGGTAAAGACGTCCACGCAACAACAGATCTAATTAAGGAGGAAGTAGCGCTAGAAATAGGTAAGGACGAAGCAGAGAAAGTTAAGGTAGCATGTATAGGCCCTGCAGGTGAAAACCTTGTAAGATTTGCCGCACTATTGAATGATAAGAATCGTGCTGCAGGTAGAGGTGGGCATGGAGCTGTATGGGGTAGTAAGAAGCTTAAAGCAATAGCTGTTCGTGGACATATGAAGCCTAGTGTTGCTAACCCAGATAAATTCCGTGAGGTTGTAGAAAAAGCTTCCAAGAAGCATAAAGAGAGCCCTGTTACAAGCGAGGGACTACCTAAACTCGGTACAGCAATTCTGGTAAATATAATCAATAAAGCAGGAATATTCCCGACAAGAAACTTTAAGACAGGTGTATTTCCTGGAGCTGAAAAGATTAGTGGAGAAGTTCTAGCAGAAAAGTATCTTGATAAGAAAATGTCTATTGAAGAATCGTGTTGGGGCTGTATGATAACTTGTGCTAGATATACAAGGATTAAAGGAAGATGGACTGGCGAAGGCGGTGGACCAGAATACGAGACTATCTGGGCTTTTGGCGCGCAAACGGGTACAGACGACTTAGAGGCGATTTGTAAAGCAAACTATCTGTGCAATGAACTAGGCTTGGATACAATTAGTATGGGTCATGTAATCGGTACGTTAATGGAGCTTGTAGAACTGGGTAAGATACCTGGAGAAAAACTACGAGGACTCAATGCTAAATGGGGTAGTGGAGAGGCCATAGTTGAACTGGTATGGAGAACAGCATATAGAAGTGGAATAGGTGATGACCTGGCTGAAGGAGCAAAAAGGCTTGCAGAAAAATATGGCGCGCCTGAAGTAGCTATGGTTGTAAGAGGACAAGAGTTGCCAGCATATGATCCTAGAGGGGCCCAGGGCCATGGATTAGCTTATGCGACAAGTAATAGAGGGGGGTGTCATCTAAGAGCATACCTGATATCACCCGAGGTACTTGGCGTACCGAGTCTTGTCGATAGATTTGAGACTAAAGGTAAGCCGGCATTAGTTAAAGAATTCCAAGATGTGTTTGCAGTAATAGACTCTATGATCATGTGTAAATTCTCGAGTTTCGCACTATGGAAAGAAGACTATGCAGAGATAATTAGCGCTGTAACAGGCTGGGATGTAACATCCGAGGAAGTAGAAAGAATAGGAGAGAGAATATGGAATGCAGAAAGAGTATTTAATATACTAAGCTTCGGTGATGGAAGACAATATGATACTCTACCCAAGAGGCTCCTAGAAGAACTAATGCCTGAGGGGCCTGCTAAAGGTCATGTGGTTAGACTAGCTGAAATGCTAGACGAGTATTACAAAGTGCGTAGCTGGATTGACGGCAGGCCAACAAGAGCTAAATTAGAAGAACTCGGGCTTAAGTGGCTTGCCGATAGGTTGGAAGAAGAAGGATTATTACCCGGCTAAAATATTCTGGTCATAGTATTGCTATAAATACAAACTCTTTTTTCCCCACATACATTAACATGTAGAGACGTGTATTATTCTTTAAGTTATCTTTCTGAACATAATACTATAGAGTAAAGGAGCTATTATCACGGTAGTCAATGTTATTGAAACTATAGTACTATACTCCGTTAAACCTATGATCCCGTAGTCTAGTCCAAGTTTAAGTAATGCTGTTTCAAGAGCTCCTCTCCCAGTCATGGCAAAACCTGCTGCAATACCCTTCTTCATGTCCCTCAAACTTAGATATGCTATTGGTGTACAACCAATTATCTTGCCAATAACTGCTGTAGATAGGCCTATTAAGTATAGAGTTGTTGATACTTTCATTGGCGTTAAAAGTAGTCCTACAAAAGTAAAGAACATCGGCACGAATAGTACTTCTAAAATTATACTTAAGTCTTCTATAAATTCAGACAATATGACTCTAGCCCTAATTAATGGATCGTGATATTCTCTTCCTCTACCAATTATTAAGCCAGCCAAATATGCTCCAACAAGTTCACTTAACCCAATTTTTCTCGCGATCAAAGCCATAATGAATGCAAGCACTATTGATGTACTCGCAAATACTAGGTAGTCTCTCGATAATTTCGAGTAAAAGGATTTAGCATGAGTCACTAAAACTTGGCTTAATAACAAGACCGTGGTCATGAAAATAGCTGTAGTGATTATAAGGTATTTTATATCTACTGCAAATCCCATTGCAGTACTTGAGATTATACTTATAACAAATACTGCTAGAACATCGTCTACAAAACTCGCCCCAATTACCAAGGCTTTAATATCATGACCTCCTAATCTAGCTATAGTCGCAGCTACTGTTTCTGTAGCAGTATTTGATAATGCTATCGATATGAATAACGCCTTAATATGATCCATACCAAGTACGAATGTTATCGTAAAGTAGGTTAGGAGGAATGTTGCTACAACCCCACTAATACCCATAGTTATTACGGCAACTCCCTTACGTCTTAGTTCTCTGAAATCTGTTGTTAAACCCGTATAGAATAATAACAATAGTAATGCAACATTAGCTATAGTTTCAAGCTCTCTACTAGGACTAACAATACCTAATATATAGGGTCCTAGAATAACGCCGGCTAAAACGTGACCTACTATTGGATGAACGCCAACCCTTTTCAAAGGAACACCAAATAGTTTTGCCAATATCAATAACATTACGAGATCATGAAGATACTCCAACTCCCTTTATCTCCCACCTACAGTAAATAATTTTATCAACTAAAATTAAATTGAGTAATTGAGTAAAATAAATATATGTTGTAACAGCAAGTGATACCGGGTCTATATATTGGATGTCTTGATGATAGCGCTCGTGTTTGTAATCGTGGGTTTGGTACTAGAAGTCTTTGCTCTCCTAATAACTGTTAGACAAGAGCGCGGAGGAGCACGTAAAGTTCGTCAAGAAGATTCTCAAGCTTAGATACCCTTTCTTCAAGCTTATTTAACTTCTCTTCGAGATTCCTTATTCTAGTCTCTATATCCATTTCTTTATCAACGTCCATAATCCTACTCCACCTCTAAAGAAGAGAATAGCGAGAAAAACTTAAATAAGGGTTCATGACAATAATGCTCACAAAAGCTTTAACCCGGTGGCTGAGGGATGTCTTTTAACATACTCTAAATACTTGTATTCACGTACCCATTATCTATTAGACCTAAAAGAAAAAACCGAGACATCAATTGTTGTCTGGCTTGTGGAAAAAGATGAAAAATCTAAGTCAATAGTATTCAGGGATCCTAGTGGGTTTAGAGAATTAAAGATCTATGGCGATAAGGGGGAGGAGTTATTTAAACTGCCAAGAGAGACCTTACTATACATAAGAGGACTCTATGACGGAGATATTCTTAGAGTCGAAAACTATGAGGTAATATTGAAGCCTATTGAAGAGCCCCCAGTCAGTTATGTAGAGTTAGATGAAGATCTTGTTAAATTAGCTAAATATAGCCCCTGGTATTTGAGAAACGCCTACTGGTCCAATATAATTAAGCTACAACACTACATGCTGTGGTATGCAAGAGAGTTTCTATACAGCAAGGGGTTCATAGAACTACTTCCACCAATGATTTCTGTAGTAAGTGACCCAGGGTTGCGTGGAGCCAAAAAGCTAAAGACAATATTCTATGGTAAAGAATATGAGCTAACTAGTAGTACAATCATGTATAAACAAGCAACTGCAGCAGTTTATGAAAAAATATTCTTTGTTGCAAGAAACGTTAGAGAAGAACCTAAGGAGCATATTAGTACTGGTAGGCATTTGGCAGAGTTTACACAACTCGATATAGAATGGGCTTTAGCGTCCATTGATGATGTAATCAGACTTGCTGAAGAACTATTAAAGTATGTGAGCAGGAAATTACTTGGCAAACATCAGGACATAGTGTTTAGTTTAAACAAGAATTTTACAGAGTTCAAGCCACCATTCCCAAGAATAAGTTATGATGACGCATTAGAAATTACTAGAAAACTAGGTTATGATGGAAAATGGGGCCAAGAATTAAGCCAACAAGCAGAAACAGCCTTAGCCGAATATTATGGTTCACCAGTATGGGTGCTAAAGTTTCCCGCCATAAGTAGAGGATTCTATTATCTACCCGACCCACATGATCCCAGGTATAATCTTGACTTCAACCTAATACTACCGAAAGGCTATGGCGAAGTAATTGATGGAGGCGCTAGAGAATATAGATACGATAAATTAGTTGAGAGGATAAAGCTTTCGGGAGAGCCTCTAGAAAAATATAGTTGGTTTCTCGACCTTGCCAAAAGCGGAGGTATACCACCAAGTTCTGGCTGGGGACTCGGTGTAGAAAGGCTGACAAGATATATTGCTGGAGCAAAACACATAGCCTTAGCAGCAATATTTCCAAAATTGCCAGGTATTACGGGAACTCCATAAAGTTGTATAAAATATTAAGCAAGATAATACACGTGACCGAAAATATCTAGCTACGGTATTTTATGGAAAACCACCTAAACATTTTTCTATGATATTGTTTAATAACTTTATTATTAACAACTTATAGTCGTCTATATGAGATAAGAAAAGTGGTGGTATTATGACGGAGAATGATAGTATTGCTGGATTAACTATTATTGAACCTACAGGTAAGGATATGTTTTCAATATTTAAGGCTAAAAGAATAATAGCGGCTAAGAAGACAAGATATCAGAATGTTGTATTAGCTGATCTAGAGTTCTTTGGGCGGGCACTAATAATAGATGACTATATACAAAGTACTGTAGTTGACGAATATATTTATCATGAATGCCTTGTACACCCAGCCATGATTACTCATGGTAAGCCCGAAAGAGTCCTGATTATTGGTGGCGGAGAAGGGGCTACGCTTAGAGAAGTATTAAAATATCCTACCGTGAAAGAAGCTATAATGGTTGATATTGATGGTGAAGTAGTGGACTTTTGTAGGAAATACCTTGAGCAAATGCATCAAGGCAGTTTTAACGATCCTAGAGCCAAGGTAGTGATTATTGATGGTAAGGAATATGTAAAAGAAGCAAAGAATGAAGAATTTAATGTAGTAATACTAGACTTAACTGATCCCTATTCTAGCGAGATAGCTAAGGAACTATATAGTGAAGAATTCTATAAGGAGATCTATAGGATATTAAAACCAGACGGGATCATGGTTACACAGGCTGGAAATAGCTTCTTCTACTGGGAAACATATAAGAGGGTTTTAGACAACGTCAAAAACGTATTTCCGATAGTAGCAGAGTATCAGGT
>Ga0180301_10000736_pt1 | contig 25569 bp, 26 predicted proteins | sample GuaBasSediGuay16_FD_121797 | JGI IMG/M metagenome (GOLD analysis project Ga0180301, IMG submission 121797) | Subseafloor sediment microbial communities from Guaymas Basin, Gulf of California, Mexico - Guay16, Core 4569-2, 12-15 cm | ecosystem: Environmental > Aquatic > Marine > Hydrothermal... | reverse complement strand
TTCGCGTATCTTGTCGCCATAATAGAGTGGTGGAGCCGGTATGTTTTAAGCTGGAGGCTCTCAAATACGCTTGAAGTGGATTTTTGCGCCGAAGCGCTCGAGGAAGCGCTAATCAAGCACGGAAGTTCAAAGATATTCAACAACAACCAGGGGAGGCAGTTTACGAGCGAGAAATTCATTGAAATACTGTTAAAGCGGGATATTTTGATAAGCATGGACGGGCGAGGGAGAGCTTTAGACAATATTTTTGTGGAAAGGCTTTGGCGGACGGTAAAATACGAAGATATATATTTAAGAGGATATCAAACGATAGCAGAGGCGAGAGAAGGATTGAGCAAATATTTCAGGTTTTACAACAACGAGAGATATCATCAAAGTTTGGAATACAGGAAACCGGCAGAGGTATATTTTGAAGCAAAAGCGGCGCAAGGATCTTGAAAAAGCAGTAAAAAAGGCTTCACCTTAACAATGGCATAAAAATGGTCTTGATAAACTAGACTACTTTACCTTCAACTTCAATATTTTTTTAATTTTAAATTCATTTTAAATCGCTTTCAAGAATGGCCATGGCGCTTCCTGGATTGCTAAAACCTTGCTTTTCCATCATGCCTTTTATGGTTTTTTCCAAATCTTCCGGATTGTTTTTTGCCAGCCGGTATATGTTCGGCATCAGGGATTTCTTTATTTCTTCGTTCATAAAAATAATGGTTTCTTCTTTTTCTTTTTTAGTATTCATAACACCTCCATTTATATTGACATTTGTTATGTCATCTGGTATGCTATTTATGGGAGAAGTTGTTAAATTACCGACGCCAGAAAGCCCCGCTGGCAACCGGCTCTGCCGAGTTATGAAGGAGGTGGGCGTCCTTCCGGTGATTTTAAAAACTTCTCCCCGTTTTTTTATAGAGGCAATATCCTTTTTTTTCTTTATTTCAGCCATCTTTAACCCTTTCTGTTTTGGTGTCTTTTCATTTACCGTCCGATACTGGTTCGGACCCCATGAGCCCATAACCTTTTAACCTAGGCGGAAACAAGAATTTTATTTTCGTTTCAGCTTTTTAAGATAATCTTTTCTGGATATTTTCGCTGAGCGCAGGTTATTTAAAATAATAAAAACCGGGAGAGATTTCCTATCCGGCACGATCAATGGCCGGGCGCAGCCTTCTTTAGTTAGCACGATATGGTCAGTCGCTTTTCTTTTTCTGATTTTAAAACCGAATCTTAAAAGTACTTTGATAAATTTTCTTGAAGATATAGGCAGTATCCTTTCGGACATTAAATGGAGATTCCTTTAGGCAGCGTAATGTTGAGATTTAACAAATGGGGAGGGATATAAGTCGTTTTCTTTAAAGTTTTTGCAGGGACTTTATGCCAGCCCAATTCAAGCAAAACTTCGTCCAGCGTTCCCATTCTTTCCATTTCTTCAAAGAATAAATTTACCGCTTCGGTGAAATTTTTTTGGGCTTCGGATTTAGTCTTTCCGCATGAGGATAGATCTAATGTTGGGGAATAAATAATAAATTCGTCTTTTTCTTTAAACATTACCACCTTTAACTTTAACTTTTTCATTTTGTCTCCCAGATATAGTCTACAAGAAAAGTCGGTACTTATCAAGAGTATTTTTGATAATTGTCATTTAAGAATTAAAACTGTCCACTTTTAACTTTTAAATGACATGAATGCTTGAGGGGTTGACATTTTCTGAATACCTGCTATACTATAAAGTGCCGTTCAGTCAGTTCTGATGAACCGCAGTCTGTAGACTTCTCCCCTTGTGGGAAAGCGAAAACCCGCGTTGCGGGTTTTTCGCTTTTTATCCTGTCTGAAAAAGTCTCTGCTTGTCGTCGTCCTGCGAAAAATATATCCGGGTTGGATTATCTTCGATTAAATTGGGAAATTTGACAAAGAAGTTTAGTAATTAGTAAACTACTAAACATGAGACAAAAATGTTTTAAAGCGGCCAAAGAGTTTTCAATTGTTCTTTCGGCTTTATCGAATCCCACCAGATTTCTTATAATGTGCATGCTTTGTAAAAAGGAAATGTATGTGGGGCAATTGCGGGACGAACTAGGCACGAGTAAAGGGAATATATCTCAGCATTTAAGAATTCTATCTGGCAAGAGCATAATCAAAAGCAGAAAAGAGGGAAATAAAATTTATTACAGTATTGAACGGGGGAAAGAAAAAAATCTCATAGTAAAATTGAAAAAATTTTGTTGCCCTGATTTAAAAGTTTAAAAAGGAGGATAAAATTATGGAAAAAACGGATGTTTTGGTAATTGGTGGCGGCGCCGCCGGCATTATTGCGGCTGTGACGGGAAAGTCTTCTTATCCCGATAAAAAAGTTTTGATTATCCGAAAGGAAAAACAAGTTCTTGTGCCTTGCGGGATTCCCTATATTTTTAGCTCACTGGAAAGTAGTGACAAAGATATTATTTCCGATGCTGTCTTGTCTAAGGCCGGAGTGGATTTAAAAATCGGCGAAGTAATTTCCATAGATAAGGAAAAGAAAATTTGTGAAACTTCCGAGGGAGAAGAAATTGGTTTTGAAAAGCTTATATTAGCGCTTGGTTCCATCCCTATAATTCCAAAGTGGCTTAAAGGCGCCGAGCTTGAAAATGTTTTTACCATACCTAAAAACAAAGTATATCTTGATGAGATTTTAGCTAAGCTTAAAGATTGCAAAAAAGTTGTTGTTATCGGAGGCGGATTTATCGGAGTTGAAATTTCCGATGAATTAAATAAAGCGGGGAAAGATGTTACGCTTGTTGAAATACTGCCTCATATATTGAATTTGGTTTTCGATGAAGAGATAGCTGTTAAAGCCGAGGGAATTATTAAATCCAGGGGCGTAAAGGTGGAAACGGGAGAGGGAGTTAAGGAAATATTAGGCGATAAAAAAGTTAAGGGTGTTTTATTAAACAATGGAAAGAAACTTGAGGCCGATGCCGTCATTTTATCCATAGGTTATGTTACTAATACGGCTCTTGCCAAAGGAGCCGGCATAAAAACGAATAAAAAAGGTTTTATTGAAACGGATAAGTATATGCGAACGGACGATGGAGATATATTTGCCGTTGGAGATTGTGCCGCAAAAAGAGATTTCATTACCGGAAAGCCAAGCAAAGTTATGCTCGCTTCCACCGCTTGCGCCGAGGCAAACATCGCCGGTATGAATCTTTATAAATTGTGTTCGGTGCAAACCTTTAGCGGAACCATCGCGGTTTTTTCCACCGCTTTCGGAGAAACGGGTTTCGCGGCCGCCGGTTTAATTGAAAGCCGCGCTATTGAAGAAGGTTTTGATATTGTTGCCGGAACATTTGCAGGTGTTGATAAGCATCCCGGAACATTGCCAGGAACACATAAACAAATTGTAAAGCTTATTGCTTCCAAAGATTCGGGAGTCATACTCGGCGGTGAAGTTGTTTGCGGCCCCAGCACGGGTGAGCTGGTGAATATTATCGGACTGATTATTCAAAATAGAATGACAGTCAATTCCGTTTTAACATCTCAAATCGGAACGCATCCTTTGCTTACAGCACCTCCGACCGCGTATCCTATCATCAAAGCGGCGGAAATTATTGTAAAAAAGATCAAACGCTAAATGAAGGATAAAGGGAATCACAGCGGAGGTTTAATAAAATCTGCTTCCGCGGGTTTGTTTGTTGCCGCGATTTTTTGTCATAAAGCGAGTTCAGAGCGATAGAGATTAGTAATTTTCGAATAATTTGGCGAATTTTTTGGATTTGTGTTAAAATTGAATTGATTTTGATGCTGTTGTCTCGAAAAGATTTTTAATTAAATAATGTGTATTTGAAAGGTGGTTGGGACATGGAAGAAATTAGTGAAATATTTAAGTCTTTGGGGCATCCCGATCGTTTGAAAATAATAGACGGTCTTATCAGAAACGAATGCAATGTGGGAGAAATTCAAAAAAAGCTGTGTTTGCCGCAATCCACCATTTCGCAGCATTTGAAAATACTTAAAAACAAAAAAATCATTAAAGAGAGAAAAAAAGGCAATCAACGGTGTTATAGGGTGATTGATAGGCGCGTGGTTAAAATTTTGAAGATTTTAAAATAAACAGCGCTTTTTTGGTCGAATATATCAGCAGTTCCGTAAACTATCATTTTAGCCCTAATGGTTCCGTCTTAAAAAGCCAAAACAAGCCTATTGAGCAAATTCGCATTCATCCGAAAGGCATTGCTTTATCCTTTATCTTATGTTATTATAAGATATAAGATACGAAAAGGAGGGCATTCTATGTCTATAATAAAACAACGTTCTGCGTCCGAACGCGCTGCATTATCACGGCTGCGCCAAATCATGACAGAATCATGTTTTATTCGCGGTTCTATAGTTAAATTGAAACATCCTTGTGGAAAAAGCAATTGTAAATGTTCTGGCGGACGACGATATTGGCATACTTCATGGTATATAAGTCAAAGCCTGGGCGGTAAGTTGCGCAGGAAATCAATTCCAAAAAGACTTTTGCCTCAAGTCAGGCAATGGGTAAGCCGCTATCGGGAGGCCCGAAAATTGCTTGATAAGGTTTCACAACATTACTGGAAACAGCTCGAGCGAAAGCGAAGGGTTTAAGTTATTATGTTTTCTCGCTTTGCAATCCACCGTTCCCAGCGAAAAGGAATTCTCAATTGTTGCTCCAACTCATTTATACCTGGCAATCTCATGGCAAGCATTCCAACTATACTGAGCCAGATATTTTTCAAAATCCCAGGTGCGAACCAAATATATTGGAAAGCGCAAGCTGGCAGCAGATTCTACGTATATTGTTTGGATCGTTGGGCGGTTATTTTCCCGGACGGCAGTAAACCGCTTGCCGAATTGTGAAACAATGGGGACATGCCAGATGGGATGAAGAAACAAGGGGTTTCGGAGAATTAACCCAATATTGGAATTTAAACCATTGTTATCGTCATCATCCGAACGCGCTGCTTGCATTGCTTATGACCTTATTTATTACTTTTGCGCTTACGACGGTGTTTTTTCAAAGAAATCTTAAGCCGTCCATGCGTAAAGGAAAAACCCGTCTTCATTTGGCAAAACTTTTAAATGATGATTTGGTTTTTTCAGGCATAAGTTCATTTTGGCCATGCCCGCCTTAGAAGAATAGTTCAATTAACTATTTGCTTCACACACTCCGATGACTTTACAAAATCGTCGGGGAGCAACGCATTGCTTTGCTTGAATTTTTAAACACTTTTTTATGTTTTGCGCGAAAATTTATAACAAAAAACAGGGTTTTGCGAATTTGTTTTTTCGCTTTATGATATTTTTTCCTTGCTTATGCCAAAGTTTGCGGAATTGCTGCGAATATATTTAATCATTTGAATATTTGAATAATATAATGCTATAATAATGAAAACCTGTGGAAAGTGTTGCTTTTCCTAAGCTTGAAATTTAAAAAGGAGGAAACTATGGACTTAAGCACAATCAAGGCTGACAAAACAGTAGACGCTCGTTCCATGGCTTGCCCCGGACCGCTTCTCGAAGCGAAAAAAGGCATAGCTCAGGTTCAGGTGGGGCAGGTGCTTGAAATACTATCGGGAGACAAAGGCTCCAGAGAAGACCTTCCCGCCTGGTGCAAGAAATCGGGAAATGAATATCTCGGTTTTTTGGAAAAAGACGGTTATGATAGTCACTTGATTAAAAGGAATAAATAGGAATTCTGAATGGGCGAGATAAAGAGCGACAAGATTCTGATTATCACGACCATTTCAAATTCTTATCCCGGCGCGGACGCCGTTGGACAATCTCATCTTGAATATGACCCCGACACGTATATAATAAGATTGCCCGACCCGGTGCTTTTACCCGAGGATTTTTACCTCAAAGCGTACTCAAAGGGCATAGCAGGCATCATAGTAATGTCCAGCGGCTCCGATTGCCCCTATGAAGGGGCGTATGAAAGGCTGGCTCAAAGGGTGCAGAAGATTTACGATAAAATGAAGGAAAACGGGATTTCCATATCCCGGCTCAAGCTTACCACCATTTGCACTGTTTGCAAGGCGGCTTTCCTCAAAGAAATAAAGGGCATGAGGGAAAATATAGAGAAACTCAAGGCGGTGAAAGATGCAAGCTGAAAAAATGGAGACTGACGTCTTTATACTCGGCACCGGAATAGCAGGAATGCAGGCCGCTTTGGACGTGGCTGACGCGGGAAAAAACGTTGTCATGGTTGACAAAAGCCCGAGCATAGGCGGAAAAATGATAAGTTTAAGCAAAGTTTTTCCGACCCTGGACTGCGCCAGTTGCATAACCACGCCAAGAATGGCTTCGGTTTCGCATCATAAAAAAATCACGACTTTTACTTATAGCGAAGTCAGATTTATAAGAAAAGAAGCCGGCAGGTTCAGGATAAATTTCGTAAAAAAACCCAGGTATGTCATTGAAGAAAAATGCATAAGTTGCGGCAAATGCGAAGATATTTGTCCTGTTTTAATCAAGGACGAGTTTGAACAAAATCTCGGGGCCAAGAAAGCCATTTCCATTCCTTTCACAAACGCCATACCGCAATATCCGGTTCTGGATATGGAGCATTGCATAGCCTGCGGCGCCTGCGCGAGGGTTTGTCCCGCAGAATGCATAGATTTTTCCCAAAAAGAAAGGGAATATGAACTTACTGCTTCGGCGGTAATATTGTCCACCGGTTTTGAAATAACTCCGATGAACGCCAAAGAAGAATACGGCGGCGGGAAATTTAAGAATGTCATTTCTCCACTGCAAATGGAAAGACTGCTTGCTCCTCATGGTCCTTTTTCCGGAGTGGTGAGACCTTCCGACGGAAAAATACCTGATTCCATAGCTTTTGTTCAGTGTGCCGGTTCCAGAGACAAGAGCATAGGCGTTCCTTATTGCTCCAGAATTTGCTGTATGTATTCCATAAAGCAGGCGCAGCTGCTTTCGGGCGCGCTGCCTCTGGCGGATATGACTATTTATTATATGGATATAAGGGCCTTCGGAAAAGGGTACGAGCAGTTTTATCAGAATGCCAAAGCTATGGGAATAAACTTCGTTAAAGCTAAGGTGGGCAAAATAGAGGAGCTTGAAAGCGGCAATCTTCGCCTTCACATAGAAAGGCAGGAAGGAGAAAGTTTACCGGAAGAGGTAGAACATGATATGGTCGTACTTTCACAGGGCATAAGACCGACTCCTGAAGAAAACTTTAGGAATATAAACGGCATAAGCAGAAACGAGTACGGCTTTATTCATTTGCCTTCTGTTCCGACTTTTCCCAATGCCACGGGCATCGATGGAATTTTCGCCGCGGGCGCGGCGGTCGGACCAAAAGACATTGTGGACGCGGTTCAAGACGCTGGTTCTGCAGCCATTGACGCCTTAAATTACATAAAGAGGACTTCCAGATGACGGACAAGAGCGCGGAACAATCCAGAGACTTTTACAGGCAGGACGTTAAGGTCGGGGTTTATGTATGCCATTGCGGCGGAAACATATCCGACATAATAGACGTTGAGGATGTCGCCAGAGATCTTTCAGATTATCCGGGGGTGTCGGTTTCCAGAAACTATATTTTTATGTGCTCGTCCACAGGGCAGGGGCTTGTGGAAGAGGATATCAGAACGAAGGGGATAAACAGAGTGGTCATAGCCGCCTGTTCTCCGGCCCTGCACGAATTGACCTTCAGGGGGACCCTTGAAAGGGCGGGCTTAAATCCTTATCTTTACGAGCATGTGAATATCAGGGAGCAGGGAAGCTGGGTCCACAAGAGCAATAAAAAAGCGGCGACGGAAAAATCCAAAAAATTGATAAGAGCGGCGGTGGAAAAAATATGCCGCCAGAATCCCCTTGAGGCGATAAGAGTCAATGCTGCAAGAAGCATAGCCGTTATTGGAGGGGGAGTAGCCGGAATGAGCGCGGCTCTTTCCCTGGGCAGGCAGGGTTTTAACGTTTATTTGATTGAAAAAGAGAACAGGCTTGGCGGAAAACTCAATTCTTTGTGGAAAGCCTATCCGTCGGAAGAAGACGGGGAAAAAACGCTCGAGGAGTTAGAAAAAGACATTTCTTCTCTGAATAACATAAACATTTACCTTGAAAGCGAAGTGAAAAAAATAGACGGGTATGTGGGTAATTTTTCCGTGGAAATAGTTAAGAAAGGATCTCCCGAAAAAATAAAGGTCGGAGCGTTGGTAATAACCACTGGTTATGTCCACTATATTCCTTTCGAGGGAGAATATGCCTACAAGACAACCAAAAAAGTTGTCACATTGCCGGACTTCATAGAGATGCTTAAAGATGATGAGAAAAACGGCTCTTTGAAAAATGTGAAATCCGTGGCGTTCATTCATTGTGTAGGTTCCAGGCAGAATCCTTCTCTGGACAAACCGCAGAAAGACGAAAAAGTGAACGACTATTGTTCAAGAACATGCTGCACTTCGGCTCTTTTCAGAATAAAGCAATTGCTTGAAAAATATCCCGACAAAAAAATTTTTGATTTTTACAGAGACATAAGGACTTACGGACTCCAGCATGAAAGCTATTACGAGGAACTGAGCAAAAAAGGTGTTCTTTTCTTTAGATATCCAGAAGATACCCGGCCCCAGGTAGAAGTTAAGGGAGACAAACTTGAAGTTAAAAGCAAAGATATTTTGACGTGGAACGAAGAGGTTTCAGTTGAGGTGGACATGGTCGTGCTTTTGACCGGAGTGATGCCCGCCGACATTTCCGTGATAGTGGACGACTTGAAACTTCCTATCGGCTCCGACAGGTTTATTTTGGAAGCCCATCCGAAACTCAGGCCCGTGGAGGTGCCGAATTTGGGGATATACATAGGTGGAACGGCGCAGGCTCCGATGGATTTGTTGGAAGCTGCCTATGGCGGGAAAGCGGCCGCTTCCAAAGCGTCAATGCTTCTTTCAAAAGGAGAGATATCACTGGACCCGTTTGTGGCTTCAGTCAACCCGGAACTTTGCGACGGCTGCGAGAAATGCATTGGGGAATGCTTGTATCCGGGCGCCATAGTCATGGAGAACGGCAAAGCGAAAGTTATTCCAGCCTTGTGTAAGGGCTGCGGAGCGTGCGCCGCCGTGTGCCATACCAGAGCCATAAATGTCGCCGGTTACAGCCTGGAGCAGATAGACGCCATGGTGGAAGCGATAAGCAAGGAGTGAATTGATGCCGGAAAAATATTACGAGAAGTCTCTTAGGGAGTTGAGGGAAAGAAAAAAAATACCAGCCGAATTGAAGGAAGAGGTCAAAAGGCAGGGAAAAGTCAGAGCCGCCATATTGAAAGCGGTTTCGTCAGAAGCTAAAACTGTTTTGCAAATAGCGTCCGAAATAAATGAAAAACCGCATACGGTTTTATGGTTCATTGCCGCCTTGAGAAAATACGGACAAATAACCGAAAACGGAAAAGACGGCGATTACCATAAATACGTCAAAAAACGATAGGAGAACGCAAGTGGCTATAAAAGTTAATCCCGGACTTATAGAAGAAATTAAAAAATACGGCGCTTTCGACATATCTGCCTGTTTCAACTGCGGGAACTGTACGGCGGTATGTCCCCTTTCAAAGGAAAAAATGTCTTTTCCCAGAAAGATTATAAGACACGGTCAGCTGGGAATGGCGACATCGGTTCAATCTTCTCTGGAACCCTGGCTGTGTTATTATTGCGGAGAGTGTTCGGATACCTGTCCAAGGCAAGCCGAACCCGGCGAATATATGATGTCTTTAAGAAGGTATCTCATAGCCAAATACGATTTTACGGGCATTTCCAAATTGTTTTATACCAATAAATACGCGGAATTTATCGCCATATTTATCGTTCAACTTATAGTTTTGGCGGGCTGGTATTTGTTGTTCGGTTTGGTTCCCAATATCGGCGTCAATACGACAGCCGCCACACTTCTGCCTCCTTATATCATACATTGGTATTTTGATGTTCCCATGGCGGCGATTCTCACGATATTCATAATAGCTTTTGCTTTCAATATGTATTACAAAACAATGCTGTGCGATAAAAGCGTTAAAGTTCCTTTAAAACTTTACTTTACCAATTTATGGCGGACGGCTTTTGAAAGCGCTTCTCAATGGAGATTTTCGGATTGCGCGGGTTCAAAAACCTTTTATTCCAAACTTCTCAAAGGCGATTATAATTATTGGATAATGCATTTTATCCTTATGACAAGCTACGTCTCTTTGTTTGTTGGAATTGTGTTTTTTTTGGATTGGTTTCAAAATGTCGAAAAATACCGTTTATTGCATGTTGTCTTATACGATTATTATGCCAATATCGGCCTTATAGCGGGCACCGGCTATTTCGCTTTTTTAAGAATAAAAAAGAATTTTTCCAGAAGCAAATTTTCCCATGTCAGCGACTGGATGTTCGTGATACTGTTGTTTTTAACGGCGATTACCGGCATAAGCCTTCATTTCGCCAGAGTTGACAATTATTCTTTGCAGGCTTTTTTCTATATATATCTGATCCATATGCTTGTGGCGATACCGATGCTGGTTGTGGAAGTTCCGTTTTCCAAATGGTCTCATTTGGTTTATAGGCCCATGGCTTTGTATTTCGACAATTTAAAAAAATCTGCCAGGAAGTTAAAATAAAAATAAGCCAAAATAAAGGAGGTTTAAAATGGAAAAGATGGTTTATATAGTTACTCACGCCAAGGACGATATGGAAAGAGCCGCTATACCTTTCAAACTGGCGGGCGGAGCCATAGCCATGGACGTGGAGCCGGCCGTTTATTTACAGGCTGAAGGCGTGAGATTGGCCACCAAAGGATATCTCACAGATTCAAACGAAAAAGAAAAAGAGATAAAAAACCTGATGAATACGTACCTTTCCGCCGGGTATAAGTTTTATCTTTGTTCACCCTGCCTGAAAGACAGGAATATAAAAGACGAGGACCTTATTGAAGGCGCCATTCCGGTCGGGGCGGCGAAGTTGACTGAGGACGCTCTTAAAGCGAAAAATATCCTGTCTTACTGAATTCTTTTTTGAGCAAAAAATATAGTGGGTGTTGAGAGGAGAGTAAGCGAACTTGAAGAACAGGTTCGCCAATTGAAGGCAAATCAGCCGGAAGACAAATTGTCAATGGGGATTATAAGCGGCTGATTCAGGCGTTGAAATATACGTTTGCAATATGAGCATGGAGATTATGGGCCATAAAATGGAAGAAATGGTGGATTATCCTCGTCCAAGCTTGCGCAAGTGACCAAATTTCTGGCCGAGGCGGAGTCGAGCAAAGTAACGCTTTTTGTTTAGGAAAACCGGTGTTATAACCTTGCAGTGCTTCTTATTATTAAATTGGTGTGCAGGCAAGTTACAAAGCCACTGCGCAGATAACCTTTATCTAAATACATTTTATTTAATATTGGCTCATACCTGTCTGCCTGCTACGCGCAGACGGGCCCGCCTGCCGTTCATTCTCCTTATCCACTATTAAGCTGTTTGGCAGGGCTAATTTTGTATAATTATATGAAAGTTTTTGTGAAGGAGGCTTTATGCTTAATTTTATAGAATGTGTGCCTAATTTCAGCGAGGGCAAAGACGAGGCAAAAATAAACGCTATTGTGGATGCGGCAAGGAGCGTTTCAGGAGTTATAATACTGGACGTGGAAAAGGACCCCGACCATAATAGGACGGTGCTTTCCTTCATATCTCCGCCGGAGTCGGCGGTTGAGGCGATGTTCAGAGTGGCCCGGAAATCGGCTGAACTTATAGACCTGAATCATCACAAAGGCGAACATCCGAGAATGGGAGCGCTGGACGTGGCGCCTTTTATACCTGTTATGGGAAGTTCTCTGGAAACCTGCATAAAGCTTGCGGAAAAGCTGGGAAAGAAAATAGGAGATGAACTGAACATCCCGGTTTATCTTTATGACAGGGCCGCCAGGATACCCGAAAGAAAAAACCTGGCGAAAATCAGAAAGGGGCAGTTTGAAGGTCTGAAAGATCTTATAGGGAAGGACTCTTCGCGAAACCCGGATTTTGGTCCGAATAAAATACATCCCACGGCCGGAGCTGTCGCCGTTGGGGCGCGCCAGCAGATAATAAATTTCAATGTAAATCTGGACACCGATGACATGGAATTTGGAAAATATTTGGCCAAAAAAATCAGGACTTCCGGCGGGGGGCTGCCGGCCCTGAGAGGAGCTGCGATTTTCCTTGAAACCAAAAATCAGGTTCAGATTTCCACTGTTCTTACGGATTATTCCCTTACCTCCATTAAGAAGGTAATTGACGAAATAAAGAAGGAAACGGGTCCCAAGAATGTAAAAATAACAGGCACTGAGCTCATAGGTCTCACCACTCAGGAGGCTATCACTGATTACGCTGTGGAATCTTTGAATGTAGAGAATTTCGATCCTAAAGCGCAGATACTCGAAAACAGGTTTCTTTCGCTTCTGGGTTCGTGGCAGGTTGCGGCGAGCATAATGGCGGATGCTCTGGCGAGCGACGCGCCGACTCCGGGTGGCGGCAGTGCAGCCGCGATAGCCGGGGCGATGGGCTGCGCCCTCGGTCAGATGGCTGCGGGAGTTTCCCTCATGAGTAAAAAGACCCCGGAGGACAGGAAAGGGCTTCTGGCGGATTTGAAACAGGAACTCGGAGAAATGAGGGCTGAGCTCCAAAACTGCGCGGCCCAGGATTCAAATGCTTTTAATAAGTTTATGGCTGCGAGAAAGTTGCCGAAAGACTCTCCGGAACGCAAAGAAAAGATGCAGGAAGCCTTAAAATATGCCGCGGAGGTTCCGCTAAAAACCGCCAAGCTTTCGTTTACTGCTTTGAAAAAGCTTAGATCCTCCTCTTCGCTTATATCACCTGCCGTTTCTTCCGATTATAAAAGCGCGGGATATTTTCTTGAAGTTGCCGTTAAATGCGCTGCCGAAAACGTTTTCATAAATATTGAATCCATCAAGGATGATAGCGTAAAGGCAAAATTAGAGAAGGAAATAAATGAATACGTAGGCCTGGCGGTTAACAGGTAGGTGCGAATTAGAAATCTTTAATTTCACAGGAGAGTAAAATGCCGAGTATGGATGCCGTGTCAAGAGGCTTGATGTTGGAGAGTTTGAGAAATTATGCCAGGAGGCGCCTCCCTTACGATTTTTTGAGAGAGAAGGACAGGAACAATGAGTTTCCCGCTGAAGTGCTCGCTGAAATGTACGATTTTTCCACGTTGGGGGTCCATCTTCTGCTCATACCTAAAGAGTATGGCGGAATAGGGGCAGGGACATATGATATTTACAGGGTTTGCGAGGAATTGGCACGCATGGACTTAGGCATAGCCACAAGCGTTTTTGCGACCTTTCTTGGCACCGACCCTTTGAAGGTAGGAGGGACGGAAGAGCAGAAAGCCAAATGGATGAGCAAAATAGCCAGGGAAAAACTTTTAGTTGCTTACGCCGCCACCGAGCCGGACGCAGGCAGCGACCTGGTCAATTTAAAAACAAGAGCAGAACATGTTGTGAAAAACGGCGAAATAGATGGCTACCGCATAACTGGAAACAAGCAGTGGATATCCAACGGCGGGGTGGCGGATTTGTATGCCGTGCTTGCCCTTGCCCCCGGAGGACCTTCGTGGTTTTTGGTGGAGAAAGGCATGAAAGGGTTTTCGGCCAATAAGCATGAGGACAAGCATGGTATAAGGTTGAGCAATACGGCAGGACTTTCTCTTGATAATGTTTTTGTTCCGAAGGAAAATCTCATAGGAATGGAAGAGGGCAATGGTCTGACTGAGGCGCAGGCGGTTTTCGGATACACGCGTCTTATGGTAGCGGCTTTCGGTCTGGGCGCGGGCTGGAGTGCGCTTGAAACTGCCGTCAAATACAGCCAGCAGAGAATACAGGCTTCTTCTCCTCTTTCGGAAAAACAGGGATATACGCATAAACTCATAGTGCCGAACGCGGTTAATCTTGAAGCTTCCAGGGCCTATATAGAGGAAATAGCCGAACGGTTGGATGCAGGAGAGCGGGGACTCCAAACCGAAGGCGCCATAGCAAAATATTCCGCTACCGAAGCCGGCAATAAAGCCGCCGAGGATTCCATACAGGCGCTCGGAGGGTACGGGTATACGAGGGATTTTCCTGTGGAAAAAATAAAAAGGGATGTGAAAATAACATGCATTTACGAAGGAACGAACGAAATAATGGAAATGACAATTTATCGCGGCAGGTGGCAGGAGCATCTGAAAACAAGAGGCGAATATTATATTTTGAAAGCCAGTGAGATGGAGGCGTTGCACGGGGAAAATCCGGATGTGGGAGCTCGGGCTTCCGCTCTTGCCCTCAGAACCCTTGCCGCCGTTATGGAAGAATGTCGGCTGAACAAGCTCACCCGCCACCAATATATCACCTTTAAGCTGGGCAATTTTATCTCCATGGCTGAGACAAGCGCGGTTTTTGCCAAAAGAGCCTCCGCTGCCTACAGCGAATCCGTAAAATTTGACACCGAGACGTGGCAGGCGATGAGCAGAATCTATGCTCGGGCCTCCGCTCTTAAAATAGCGGTTGAAGGTGTCTCTCTTGTGTTGGGAGCCGCCGCCGAAAGTTCATTGCCTTCAAAAATAAATCTGGCGGAGATTCAGTCGGTGCAGAGCGGAATAATGAAGGATATGGATACTGTGGCCCGAAAACTAAAAGAGGTTTTCAAAGCGAGATAACGGGCGCAGAAAATGCCATGGGTTATTTTAGGAGAACGATATGCATATTGTCGTGTGCGTCAAGCAGGTGCCGGACAGCACTGAGATAAAGATAAATCCCGAAACGGGTACGCTTGTGAGAACAGGCGTGCCGAGCATAATGAATCCTTATGACCATTTTGCTTTGGAGACGGCGCTCAATCTGAAGAAGGAGCATGATGCCAGAGTTACGGTTGTTTCAATGGGACCGCCTCAGGCGAAAAGCGTCGTTCAATTGGGCCTCGCTTTGGGGGCTGACGAAGGAGTGCTTCTTTCGGACAAAGCCTTTGCCGGTTCCGACACATGGGCCACGTCTTATGCTTTGAGTCTTGCTATAAATAAACTTGGAAAATTCAGTCTTGTTTTGTGTGGTATGCAGGCGATAGACGGCGACACCGCTCAGGTCGGGCCCGGCGTCGCGCAGCAGCTCTCAATTCCGCAGGTTACTTTCTGCGAAGAGGTAAAAGTGAATGGCAAAAAGGCCTGGGTCAGAAAGGCGACCGATTATGGATATGCCATTGCTGAAGTGGATATGCCGGTTCTTTTGACGATGATGATGCATAAAGATTTTGAGGCGCGGTATCCCTCTTTTTTAGATATTTTCAATTCTGATCAAAAGCCCTATCATGTGTGGACCGCGGAAGACATAGGCGCTAAAAAAGAGTATCTGGGGCTCAAAGGCTCTCCGACTCAGGTTGACAGAATTTATCCTCCAGAAAAGGGCTGCGAAACGCAAATGCTGACCGGCGCCCCCGGAGAAATTGCGCAGAAAATAGTGGATATACTTAAAAAGGAGAATTGTTTGAGATGATAGAGGTTTTGGATAAATGCATAGGCTGTTCTAAATGCGTGCCCGCCTGCCCGTTCAACGCGGTGAGCATGGTAGGCAAAAAAGCGGTCATAAATGAAGCCTGCACTCTTTGCGGAGCCTGCGTTCCGGCGTGTCCGGTAAAAGCAATAGTAATAACAAGAGAGGACCCGGTGCACAGAGATTTTTCGGCGTTCAAGGGGGTATGGGTCTTTGCGGAATTCGAGGATACCGGCAGAAAGGGACCGAAGAAGATAAGAAAAGTGACTCTTGAACTTTTGTCGGAAGGCCGGAAACTGGCTGATGAATTGGGAGTGGAACTTGCGGCGGTGGTCCTTGCGGAAAAGAACCGAAATTATGAAAAAGAGCTGGGGGCGTACGGAGCAGATAAGGTGTATTTGTCTGAAAATTGCGAATTTTCAGATTATGACACGGATATTTATTCCGCTGTGATAGCAGCGCTCGTAAGCAAATATAAGCCTGAAATTTTCCTTTTCCCGGCTACTTTTACCGGCAGGGATCTTGCCCCGAGGATAGCATCCCTTATATACGCGGGGCTCACCGCCGACTGCACAGGCCTTTCCATCAAAAATGGGCTCTTGAAGCAGTCAAGACCCGCTTTTGGGGGAAATATCATGGCCGATATTTTAAGCCCGAATTCCCGTCCTCAAATGGCTACCGTCCGCCCCAATGTTATGAAGGTTTCTCCACCTTCCGATAAGACGGCGCGTCTTGTGAAAGAAAACATCAATATTCCCGAGGGTATGAGAAGAGTCAAAGTTTTGGAAAAAAAGGTCGCTGGTTACGAGAGCGCAGACAGGATAGACTGCGCGGATATAATCGTGTCCGGCGGAAGGGGAATGAAGAGCAGGGAGAAATTCAATGTGCTTGAGGAACTTGCAACCCTGCTTGGCGGGATGGTGGGTGCGTCCCGCGCCGCGGTGGATATGGGGTTTAAGGAAAAATCCAGGCAGGTGGGACAGAGCGGCACTACAGTTTCCCCAAAACTGTATATTGCCTGCGGAATCTCGGGGGCGGTGCAGCATCTGGTCGGAATGAAAACCTCGGATATCATAATAGCGATAAACAAGGACCCGAACGCGTCTATATTCAGCGTCGCCAAATACGGGGTGGTCGCAGATGTTCATGAAATAATTGGCAAACTGATAGACGCCGTGAAAAAAGCGAAGAAGATCAAATGAAATCTTCGCAGGGAAAAAGGCCTCAAAAAGAGGAGCCGACAGAGTGAGCCTTTTCAACAGATTGCTGGCAATAATTTTCGGCATAGGCATCATACCGGTAATTCCCACCTCCATTTTTCTTTTTTACTACCAGTCGGTTGCCAAAAATAATGTGCTTTCTCTTTACGAAAACATATCCGATATGGCGGCGATTGTAATAGAAAGGGAGTTGGAAAATGTAAAAAATGATGTCGCTTTTGCCGTGGCAAAACACAAAGATGTAAAAGATGAAGGGAAATATCTTGAAGGGATTCTTAAGGCGAATCCGAACATAAAGTTCGTTGCCGTGCTGAATTCCGAAGGAAAGGCGACAAGAACTAAGGGAGTGCTTCCTTTGAAAAGGCGTTTTTCCCGCGATTTTTCCACAAATCCCGTTTTTCTGCTGGCGAAAAGAGACGGAAAGGAGCACATGGGGGGATTTGAGATAATTTACGATTTGCCTATAGTCATATCTGCCGCTCCTCTCGGGAAAAGCGGGAAGTATTTAGTGTGCGCGGCGGGACTCAAAGACCTTTTTTTGAAATTTACCGGAAAAAATATGAAAATATCCGGAAGAATATATTTATCGGACCTCAATGGGAATATTTTCAGGCTTTTCAAAAATACGCCGAACATAAATCCTCAAGATATAAAAAAACTCATTGAAAATTCGGGCGGAAGGAGCTTTAAGAGTCTCCTTTCAAGCAAAGAGGAATATGTCGGTGCGTTCCGCACTATTAAGGATTTTTCCATAGCTGTTATAGCGCTTGAAAACAAAAAACTCGCCTTTCGCGGAATAAACCTGATTACCTCTCTTATTGTGTTTTTTATGCTCGCGGTGATGACCATGTTTTATTTTTCAGCCCTGTTTTTAAGCCGTAAAATAATGCGTCCGGTTCTTGAACTTATGAACGGTGCGGAAAGAATTTCGAACAAAAATTTCAAACAATTGCTCGCCGAAGAATCGGAATTCAGGGAATTTGCCGCGCTCATACGCTCCTTCAATACGATGATGAAGGAACTGGACAGGTACCAGGAGATGCAGGTTGAGAAGATAATTTCCGAGAAGCAAAAACTGGACCTTTTGATGTCAATGATGCAGGACGCGGTCATACTTGCAGATTTAAGAGGAGTTCCGCTTTACATGAATGAGGCGGCAAAGAAAGTGATGGGCGCCGATGTGTCTGGCGAAAAGTTGAGAAGGAAAATACACGAGGTAGTGAAAAAGGCGGGGGGCAACACTCCCATTGAATTCGGGGGAAAGGAACGCAGGTTTTACAGGGTCGGACTGGAACTTGTAGCGGGAAAAACGGAAAAACCCTCGGTATTCATAATAATGAGAGATATTACCCTCGAGCATGAACTTGGCAGAATGAAAGAGGATTTCTTTCATTCAGTGGCGCATGACATAAGAGTGCCGCTTTTGACAATGCAGGGCTATGTCAAGCTCCTCGAAAATATGTGCAAGGACGTGAAAACAAAAGAGTATCTAAGCAACATAAAAGATTCAAGCAAGCAATTATTTGAATTTCTACAGAATATTCTGGATATGTCTCGGTTTGAAGCCGGCAGCGTTAGATTGAACCGTTCCGAGATTAAAATCTCTGATTTTTTGGAAGGTATAAAGGATAGTTTTGAAGTTCTCTTTGAGGAAAAAGGCGTGGTTCTGGATTTCAAAAGGGCGGGGGATTTTGTTTTTAAGGCGGACGAAAACCTTTTGAGAAGAGTAATGGATAATCTTCTTTCCAATGCTCTTAAATTCACCGAAAAAGGCGGGAGCGTTGAAGTTTTCTATGAGAAGGAGGAAGGGAAAGTGCGCATAAGGGTTTCTGATACTGGCAGAGGCGTGCCTCCGGAAAAAATTCACAAGATATTTGAAAAATATTACCAGGTTGAAGAAAAATCTTCCTCTAAAAAAGGCTCGGGGCTTGGGCTTGCCATAAGCAAAGCGATTATTGAGGCGCACGGGGGCAGAATCTGGGCGCAGCCGCGGAAGGAACAAGGAACCGATTTCTATATAGAAATTCCCGCTTGAGCTGGAGTATTGTGAATTGTAAAATAATATGTTTTAATTATAAAAACGCTCGAGATGATTTATAATGGCGAGGAAAGCCATGAACATGGAAAAAAGGAAAAGCAAAGAAAGTAAAATTTTGCTTTACATTGAAGTTTTTATACTTCTTTGCATGTTTATTAGTTATTCCATTTCTTTGGACGGCAAGGGATGGCTTTGCTACCTTGAAAACAAGTGGTTTGACCATTTAATGGTGCTTAATGTCGCAAAGAAAGCACCCAATCCCAGAATTTTTATAGCGGCAATAGACGAGAAAACCACCAAAGCGTTAGGATATCCTCTGCGCAGGAAGTATTACGGGGATTTGATAAATAAACTCGCCAAAATGGGGACCAGGGTTATCACCATGGATGTGATGTTTCTTGAACCTTCCAAAATAGACCCTACAAGCGACAGAATGTTTGTCAGGGCGGTGAAAAAAAACAAAAATGTCATAAATCTTGCGGCTCTCACCGATACATCGCAAGGCGCCAAAGAATTAAAACTGCCATTTTCGAAGGATTTGATGAAGTACAGCAAGTATATATCTCTGCCGAATGTCGGTGACTATATTGACGCCGATGGGCATATAAGAAAGATAACCCTGTTTAAAACCGGAGAAGAGCAGGTTGTTTATTCCCCCGTTTTGCCTGGCGGATATGGCTGCCGAAAAACAAGCGGTACCTGCGAAGGATTGCCCGTTGCCAGTCTTGCCGCGGCTACATACGCCGCTTATAAGAATATCAGTCTTAAGAAAGTGTTTTTTAACCAAACTTATGACCCGACCGAGGAGTTGCTATACCTCAATTTCCGAAAACCGGAAGGTTACGGAGTGCTTGAGGAATTGCCGGGAAATATTTACAAGCGCATCTCAATAGTGGATATTCTAAGAGGAAATTTGAATGAGGATGAAAAAAAGGCAATAAAGGGCGGCATCGCTTTTGTCGGTTCCACCTCTCTTGGAACATTTGACCATTATCCGAGTTTTTTTGCCAGGCACTTTCCGGGGGTTGAAATACATGCCACAGCGTTGGATAACCTTATTGATGGGGATTTCCTGACTGTTTCCTCGCCTTTTCTTGAAACTCTTTTGCTTGTCTTTTTTATTCTCCTGCCATATTTTATGCGCAAGCAAACAATTGCCAGAATCCTGATTCTCGCCGCGGTGTTAACCCTGATTTACAGATATGTTGACGGCGTTGCTTTTGAGCACTGTAAAAAACTCGTTTTTATGGGACCTATTCTGGGTTTGTGGTTTTCAACCTTTTCTGTAGTGAGCAATAAAGCCTTTCTTGAGGGAAAAGAGAAAAAATGGATTAAAAACACATTTGGACAGTATCTTTCTCCCAAGGTGGTGGATATAGTAGTGAAAGACCCTTCAAAACTTGAGCTTGGCGGAGAGAAAAGGGATATGTCGGTTTTCTTTCTGGACATAGCTCATTTTACTTCTATTTCCGAGAAGCTTGAACCGGACCAGCTGACTCTCCTTCTCAACAGATATTTATCCGGCCTTACCGACGTTATATTGAGATATGACGGGGTGGTGGACAAATACATAGGTGATTGCATAATGGCGTTCTGGAACGCTCCTCTGGACCAAAAGGAACACAGAAAGCTTGCCTGTTGTGCTGCTATTGATTGTCTTGAGGAGCTGCGCAGGCTTAATGAAACAGCTGAAACGGAAGAAAAACCTGCAATCAGAATAGGGGTTAATTCCGGCGACATGGTTGTCGGAAATATGGGTTCCAGGACCCGTTTTTCGTACACTGTTTTGGGCGATGCGGTGAACCTTGCCTCGAGACTTGAAGGAGCCAACAAGTTTTTTTCAAGCAAAATTATGGCAAGCGAATTCACTTATGACGAGGCGAAGAGGTATATTGATGCCAGATATCTCGGAAAGATTAAAGTCGTCGGCAAGCTCATTCCTGTAAAAGTGTATGAGCCTCTGGCGCATAAAGGCAGGCTGTCCGACAAGATGGCAACTCTTCTTGAGAAATACAATAGTGGAATAGACAGTTTTTACAAAGGGGAATATTCCAGGTCAGCAAAGCATTTTCAGGAAGCGTTGAGCATTGTTCCGGAAGACGGCCCGAGCGGATTTTATCTGAAAAAAAGCGAGGAATACGCAGGCAGTGAACCGAAAGACTGGAACGGGGTCTTTAATTTGACAAGCAAGTAAGCCACGCTTTTTTTACGAGAGCTTAAGGAAAATATTATGATAATTTTCTGGAGACTTTTATTGAGCCATTTATTGGCTGATTTCACCCTTCAGCTTAATATCGTCAACACGTTAAAGAGGAAAAATGTGTGGGGAATGATAATTCACTGCATGACTCATTTTGTAACAGCGGTTATTCTTGTTCGTCAATATCTTTCGGATGTTTGGGGGAATGTTTTCGGGGTTTCCATCACCGGTTGGAGGGCGATGTTTCTGCTTTTGATTTTTCACTTTATTGTGGATGAGGCGAGAGTATGGGCAATGAAAAAAAAGATATTCCACGATAACACCTTAAGTTTCATGTTTGATCAGATAATACATGTGTATGTTCTTTTTATGCTTTCTCCGATTACTATAAGCGATAATTTCATGGTTCATGAAAAGTGGGTGCTTATTGTAAGCATGCTTGTTCTGGTCACGCACGCCTCCACCGTCCTTATATATTTCATAGAGAAGGATTTGAAAGGCCTTTCCTTTCCCAATTTCGACGAGAAATATTTTCTCATTTTTGAAAGGTTGGTGATATGGGCCTTTTTCTTCGTCCAGGGAAATTGGTGGATATTTTTTCTTGTCGCATGGATTTTTCAGATTTTCTACATTCGCAAAAGAAGAATTATAGACTTAAGCATAATAAATATAGTTGTAAGCATTTTCATCGCTTGCGGACTTGGGCTGATAACCCGGTTAATTTACTATGGAAGAATTTAAGTTCAAAGACGCAGTCATCCGCCTGAAAAAGGGAGACATAACTCTTGAAGAGACCGAAGCAATAGTCAACGCCGCCAACGCTTCCCTGACGGGAGGAGGCGGAGTGGACGGGGCTATTCATAGAGCGGCCGGCCCCACGCTGCTTGGGGAATGTTTGGAAATTACTAAAAAAATAGGCAGTCTTCCTACGGGAAAAGCTGTAATAACTGGAGGCGGCAATTTGAGGGCGAGGTATGTTATTCATACCGTTGGTCCGGTGTGGGGAAGCGGCAAAGAGGAGAAGAAACTGCGCTCATCCTACAGAGAGAGTCTGAATGCGGCGGCTGAAAAAAAGATTAGGTCCATTTCGTTTCCTTCCATAAGCACGGGTGCCTACCGGTACCCTGCTAGAAAAGCGTCAAGAGTAGCAGCAGACGAAGTGCTTAAATTTCTGGAAGAAAATTCATCGCTCAGGGAAGTAAATTTTGTTCTTTTTACCCGGGATGTTTATGAGTGTTATCTAAACGCTTTTAAAAAGGCTATGGATGAAAGAAATAATCTATAAACCTCTTGATGAAATAGTTTTTTCCTCTATAGATGTTGAGACCACGGGACTTGAGCCTTCAAGTTCCAGGATCTGCGAAGTCGCTTGTTTGAAGTTCCAGGGGGGGATGATAATTGAAAATTTTGCCACGCTTATCAATCCTGAAATTCCGATACCGGCTAAGGTCGCCAAAATACATCATATTACCGATGAAATGGTCAACGATAAACCCAAATTTTCCGATGTGGCGGTCAGACTTTTGTCTATGCTTGAGAAAAGCGTTGTGGTTGCGCATAACGCTCCTTTTGACATTTCCTTTTTGAAAATGGAGTTTGAGAGGATAGGTTTTAATTTGCCAAAGATGATTGTTATTGACACTCTTGAAATAGCCAGAAGATTTGGCAATTTCAGCAATAACAAATTAGGAACCGTGGCCAAACATCTAAGCATATCCACGGGAGACTGGCACAGGGCGTTGAACGATGTTGTCATGGCCAAAGAAATATTGGAGCATTTCATGATGATTTTTAAAAAGGACGGGATAGTAACGCTCAAAGACATGATTAGCAGGATAAAAGGATAGGAGGAAATATGGAGATTTTGACTGAGAACATAAAAGCCCCGCGCGGCCCCCGGATATCATGCAAAGGGTGGCAGCAGGAAGCTGCCATGCGCATGCTTATGAATAACCTGGATGCGGAAGTGGCAGAGAGACCGCAGGAACTGATAGTTTACGGGGGAAGGGGAAGGGCCGCCAGGAACTGGAGTTCATACGCGGCAATTATAAAGTCATTGAAAGAATTGGAAAATGATGAAACTTTGCTTATTCAATCCGGAAAACCCGTAGGGGTTTTGAAAACTCATGAATACGCGCCGAGAGTGCTTATAGCAAATTCCAATCTCGTCGGAAACTGGGCTAATTGGGAGGTTTTTGACCGACTTGAGAAGAAGGGTCTGATGATGTATGGGCAGATGACCGCGGGAAGTTGGATATACATAGGAACGCAGGGGATACTTCAGGGCACATATGAAACTTTCGCGGCGGCTGCCAAAAAACATTTTGGTTCGGACCTGAGGCAAAAGCTTATTGTCTCGGGAGGTTTGGGCGGAATGGGCGGGGCGCAGCCTCTTGCAGTGACGATGAACAACGGTGTCGCGATAGTGGTGGAGGTGGACCCGGAAAGGATTAAAAAAAGGTTATCCGGGGCGTATGTTGATTTTATGACCGATTCTTTGGACGAGGCGTTGAAGACGGCAGATGAGCATCTGAAAAAAGGAGAACCTTATTCCATAGGTCTTCTTGGAAACTGCGCGGAGATTCTTCCTGAAATGCTTAAAAGGAGCGTCGAGATAGATGTTTTGACCGACCAGACTTCGGCGCATGACCCGCTTAACGGATATGTCCCGAAAGGTTTTACGCTTGAAAACGCGCTTGAACTGAGAAAAAGAAATCCCGATTCTTATTTGAAGGCAGCAATGGAATCAATAGCGATTCATGTGGAAACCATGCTTCAATTTCAGAAAAAGGGTGTGGTTACTTTTGATTATGGGAATAATATTCGGACAATGGCTTTCAAGCAAGGAGTGAAAAACGCGTATGATTTCCCCGGTTTTGTTCCGGCGTATATCAGAGATTTATTTTGTGAAGGCAAAGGGCCTTTTAGATGGGCGGCTTTATCCGGCGAGGCGAAAGATATAGCCGTTACTGACAAATTGATACTTGAACTCTTTCCTGAAAATGAGAGTCTTAAGAGATGGATTAAAATGGCGGCGGAAAAGGTTAAATTTCAGGGATTGCCTTCAAGGATATGCTGGCTCGGTTATGGAGAGAGAGAAAGAGCCGGCCTTGCTTTCAATAAGTATGTGAGGGAAGGAAAAATATCCGCTCCGGTGGTTATAGGAAGGGACCATCTGGATTCAGGTTCTGTGGCGAGTCCCTTCAGGGAGACCGAGGGCATGAAAGACGGTTCGGATGCGGTCGCGGACTGGCCGATTTTGAACGCTCTGGTAAATACGGCTTCCGGAGCGTCATGGGTTTCTTTTCATCACGGCGGGGGGGTCGGAATCGGTTACTCACTTCACGCCGGTCAGGTTACAGTTGCCGATGGAAGCGATATGATGGAAAAAAGGATTGCGAGGGTTTTGACAAACGACCCCGGCACAGGGATTATGAGGCACGCGGACGCGGGATATGAAAAGGCAATTGAATTCGCCAGAGCAAAAAATATTAAGATACCGATGCCAGGCGGTAAGCAGTAAAGGTGGAGTGCGGCTGCACAACCCTTGACTAAAAAAGAAAACTTGCGACCTGAAAGGTGTGAAGCGCGAAGGACGCAGAAGAATTTTACCCCGTAGGTTGGAGTTAGTGTGGTTTTGGCGTATTTTGCGTTCAGTTTTGCGTAATCTGCGAATAGTTTGGTTTTGCGGTTTTTGCGCTGAAAAGGAGGTTTTATGGCCGTTGAATTTAGTTTTGACATAGTTTCGCGGGTGGAATATAATCTTGTTGAGGAGGGCATAGTAAATGCCGAGAGAGAAATAGTCAATCGCTATGATTTCAAAGGAACAAATTCTCTTATAGAACTGGATAAGAAGAACAACTGCATAACCCTTGTTTCTTCCGACGAGTATAAGGTGAAGGCGCTTTATGAGGTTCTTTTGAATAAGTTTTCGAAGCGCGGGGTTCCACTCAAAAATTTTCAGCCTCAGAAAATAGAGAGCTCTCTGGGTGGCAGGGCCAGGCAACTTGTAAAAATTCAGCAGGGCATTCCCCAGGAAAAAGCCAGGGAAATAGTCAAGGAGGTAAAAAACGCCAGATTCAAAGTAAATTCTTCCATAAAGGGCGACACAATAAGAATTGCGTCCAGATCCAAAAATGAGCTTCAATCTGTGATATCTCATTTGAGAGGAAAAGATTTTGGAGTTGCACTTCAGTTTGTGAACTACAGGTGAAACGATAAATGGCTGTTCTGCTTTACGGACTCGATCAAATAATTCTGTTCCCCACCAAGCCCGCTCCGTTAACCGGAAAGGATATGTCGGATATTTACGTCCTGAAAAGGGGAGCGGTTCTTGTTGCGGAAGGAAGGATATTATCGGTTGGAAGCGAAAAAAAAGTTTTTGCCCACCCCAGAGCCAAAAAGGCAAAAAAAATGAAAATCAGGGGAGTTGCCCTTCCGTCTTTTGTGGACAGTCATACGCACAGCGTTTTCGGGGAGCCCAGGCTGAAGGATTTCTCAATGCGCGTTTCGGGCTTTTCCTACGGGGAAATAAGGAAAAAAGGGGGCGGGATAATTTCGAGCATAAAGGCAGTCAGGGAAAAGAGCGGCGCGGAACTTGAAAGGCGGTTGATTTCAAGATGCGCAAGGTTTCTGG
>Ga0180301_10000735_pt1 | contig 25587 bp, 3 predicted proteins | sample GuaBasSediGuay16_FD_121797 | JGI IMG/M metagenome (GOLD analysis project Ga0180301, IMG submission 121797) | Subseafloor sediment microbial communities from Guaymas Basin, Gulf of California, Mexico - Guay16, Core 4569-2, 12-15 cm | ecosystem: Environmental > Aquatic > Marine > Hydrothermal... | reverse complement strand
GTATATATTTAATTTAATTATTTTTAAAATTAAATTACTTATTTAAATACTTAAAAAAAAAGAGGGAAAAAAAGAAAAAACCTAAATTTCAACCATCTGTTTGACTCTCTTACTAAACTGTATGTTCTCAGGCTCTCTCACAAAGACATCTACTACCTCTCCTTTTTCTGTTCTCTCTCTAGCTTGCCATACTGGTATTTTCTGCTCTCTTGTCATTCCTGTATATGCATGTTCCATCATCAATGCAAATCCATGCGCGTTTATAGCAGACTTATCTTCCACATTGTACAACCTATAAGCAGCCTCTGCAAGTTCATGCACAGTTGCCAGCTCAACAAAATCATTCATCTCTCTGCTAGTAGTCTTGATGTAGATAGTTTTTGTGTTAGGATCATAATCAGCTTCATTCACATCAGAATCATACTCAATTTTAATCTTAACATCAAAGAATCTTCCGACTCCAATCACACCTATTAGATCTTCATGTGACAACTTGCTAAAGCTGCCAGACATTCTGTTGTAAGCATTATACACCTTTCCCCAGTCCATTCCTTCGTATTTAGAAGCGCCAGTGAATCCAGCATCTATAACCTCTGATAGCATAGGGGTTGGGATCTTTCCTTTTTCGCTTTTTGCGATCTCTCTTAAATACTCGTCTGTAACAGGCAGATAATCGTCTTGAGTACTTCCCAGAGTTGTTAGCACAATTCTCTCTACAGGTTTTTCTTCGAATAACTCACGGGGAACAAGCACACCAATATTCTCGATTACATTTGATTCTAAAGATCTAAACGCATCATCAATAATCAGTGGTCCTTTTTTAAATCTTCTGGCATTAACAAGACCATACATTAGTTGAGAACTACTTATCCCAAACTTTGCTTTCTCTTCAGGCGATATGCTATAACCAACCTGTTCCCTGTTTGTTGATGTTATGATAATAGGGAAAGATCTGGCTCCTCTGGACCTAAGTTCTTTATAAACCATTGATGCAAAATCATAACTATAACAGCTGTCAATAACCATCCGAACATTTTTGATTTCATAACCTTGTTCTTGGATTGACATCAATGCCTCTGCTAATTCAGTATAACTTATTGCATCATCTCGCTTTAGATCATCGCTGTACTCCTCGCCTAATCTTCCGCTAGTCAGCCAGAAGTGGTGAGGTCCGCCATGACCGCTTAGATAGATGAATGTTGGAGTATCAATAGACCTGATCGCATCTAGTGCAGATGTTTTATCCTTTACACCCTTAAAGTTTTCAATTTTAGCTTCGATCACTCCAGCCTTTATCAAGAATCTTTTGATTTCATTGTTATCAAAACGATCTATGCCATACCACTTTTCATCATGCGTTATGATCACTGCATTAGTATTTTTACTTGCCAACTCAATATTTGCTATATTTTTTCTACCCTGTATAATATAGTCTATAACCTCTCTTACATCAACCCTAGCTCCCTCTCCTTCTAATTGCCTAATTCTTCTGACAATGCTTTGAATAATTGAATAATGCTGATACTCAGGAATATCTTTTAAAATAGTTTTTAAGTAAGGATTTTCAGAGAGTTTGATTATTTTTAACACAAAATCAAGATCTTCAAACTTAGCTCCTCCTTCTACATTTTTGAATGACACGCCCAAGCGTTTGAACACCTCAGAACCAGTCAGTTCTCCATACCTTAAAATTTGAGAAGCAATACGAAATTCTTCTGTGGTGTAATATACTTGTAGATATTGTGGAATCAAGGCTCTAATTCGTTCGATATCTCCTTGTTTAATAACTGTTAATGCATCTGCTGCTCTATTTCTAACATATCGGTTTTCATCCTTCAATGCTACTTCTATCAATGGTTCTATAGCTCTCTCATTTCCAATATATCCAAGTGCTGTTGCTGCACTTGCTCTAACCCCTATTTTTTCATCTTCTAATGCTTTAATCAACAGTTCTACAGCTCTCTCACTTTTAATCGATCCAAGTGCTGCTGCTGCACTTTCTCTAACCCCTATGTTTTCATCCTTCAATGCTACTTCTATCAATGGTTCTACAGCTCTCTCACTTCCAATATATCCAAGTGCTGCTGCTGCTCCTTTTCTAACCTCCCAGTTTTTATCCTTCAATGCTACTTCTATCAATGGTTCTATAGCTCTCTCACTTCTAATCGATCCAAGCGCTCTTGCTGCTCCTATTCTAATATCTTTATTTTTATTTTTCAACGCTTTTATCAGAGGTTTAACTCTTCCAATCCATCCAAGCGCTGCTGCTGCTTCTTCTCTAACACCCGCATCTTCATCCTTCAACGCTTCAATTAATGGCTTTATAGCTTTTTCACTTCTAATCGATCCAAGCGCTTTTGCTGCTTTTATTCTAACACCTGCATTTTCATCCTTCAACGCTTCAATTAATGGCTCTATAGCTTTTTCACTTTTAATCGATCCAAGCGCTTTTGCCACTTCTATTCTAACACCTGCATCTTCATCCTTCAATGCTTCAATTAATGGCTCTATAGCTTTTTCACTTTTAATCGATCCAAGCGCTTCTGCTGCTTCTTCTCTAACACCCGCATCTTCATCCTTCAACGCTTCAATTAATGGCTCTATAGCTTTTTCACTTTTAATCGATCCAAGCGCTTCTGCTGCTCTTATTCTAATATCTTTATTTTCATTTTTCAACGCTTTTATCAATTGCTCTATAGCTCTTTCACTTTTAATCGATCCAAGCGCTGCTGCTGCTCTTATTCTAACACTTGCATCTTCATCCTTCAACGCTTCAATTAATGGCTCTATAGCTCTTTCACTTTTAATCCATCCAAGTGCTGTTGCTGCTCTTATTCTAACACCTGCATTTTCATCCTTCAACGCTTCAATTAATGGCTCTATAGCTTTTTCACTTTTAATCGATCCAAGCGCTATTGCTGCTCCTATTCTAATATCTTTATTTTCATTTTTCAACGCTTTTATCAATTGCTCTATAGCTCTTTCACTTTTAATCGATCCAAGCGCTTCTGCTGCTTTTATTCTAACATCTGCATCTTCATCCTTCAACGCATTTATTAATGGTTCTATAGTTTTTTTACTTTCAATCATTCCAAGCGCTTCTGCTGCTCCTATTCTAATATCTTTATTTTCATTTTTCAACGCTTTTATCAGCAATTCTACAGTTTTTTCAGTTCCAATCGATCCAAGCGCTCTTGCTGCTTCTATTCTAACACCTGCATTTTCATCCTTCAACGCTTCAATTAATGGCTCTATAGCTCTCTCACTTTTAATCGATCCAAGTGCTGTTGCTGCACTTTCTCTAATCTCCCAGTTTTCATCCTTCAACGCTTTTATTAATGGTTCTACAGCCCTCTCATTTCCAATATATCCAAGTGCTGTTGCTGCACTTTCTCTAACCCCTATGTTTTCATCTTCTAATGCTTTAATCAACAGTTCTACAGCTCTCTCACTTCCAGTATATCTAAGTGCATTTGCTGCTTCCCATCTAACTTCCCAGTTTTCATCCTTCAATGCTACTTCTATCAATGGTTCTACAGCTCTCTCACTTTTAATCGATCCAAGTGCTGTTGCTGCTTCTTCTCTAACATATCGGTTTTCATCCTTCAATGCTACTTCTATCAATGGTTCTACAGCTCTCTCACTTTTAATCGATCCAAGTGCTGTTGCTGCACTTTCTCTAATCTCCCAGTTTTCATCTTCTAATGCTTTAATCAACAGTTCTACAGCTCTCTCACTTCCAGTATATCTAAGTGCATTTGCTGCTTCCCATCTAACCCCCCAGTTTTCATCCTTCAACGCTACTTCTATCAATGGTTCTATAGCTCTCTCACTTCCAATATATCCAAGTGCTGTTGCTGCTCTTTTTCTAACCTCTATGTTTTCATCCTTCAACGCTTTTATTAATGGTTCTACAGCTGGTTCCCCAACATCAACAACCTTCTGTATATTTTCCATTAATAATTCCCTAATCTGGTCATAGCTGATCTGCAACACTTTTCTAGATTTTCTCCAGTCCCTGATCTTAACTATTAAATCAACAAAAACATTGCTACCAATAAAACCAACAGTCACTGGAGTTAGTCTGTTAATAAAATATCTGAAGAACGAGGGGTTGTTTAATCTATCAACTAAAATATTAACATCATCTCTACCACTCTCTCTTATCGTCCTTTCGATTGCTCTTATTAAGGCAGCGCCTATTGTTCCAGCATTTAACTCTTTATTAATTGTTGCTCTTATCTCTGCAGCCAATGGATCTTTTGTTCCAAGGCCAAGATTATTTATTACAGCTACTGCGGTAGCCCTAGTATCTGGATGTGTTGGTTGTTCTGCAGGTCTCTTGACAAGAATCTCGCCTTCAGCAACAACCCCTTCAGCAGCAACCTCAACCATTTTTGCAGCTTCTTCAGCCTGTAATGCATCGATGACAGAATCAATCAAAACATCATTAGCCAGATACTCTAATGGAACCCTGGTTCCAGGATAAACAATATTGGCTGAAAGCCTGTCATCAAGCTCCTGCCTCAGCTTCGTTGCTACATTTTTCAAGTTAGCCCTAATACTATCATAAGTAAAGCCCTTTCTCCGCTCCCTTTCGACAATCTCTCTAGTGATTTTGTTTCTCACAAGATTCCTCAATCTTGATAACTCGTTATATAACTTAATCTTATACTCAGGGCTTGCTTCCACATTATCAACACCATATCTTTTATTTAGTTCGTCCCTTATTCTTTTATAGTAACCGCCTATGTCTCTTACTTTATATTCTTCAATTACTACCTGCTCGTACTTGTCTGTGATTTCTCTGGTGAGATCTGTTACCCTTAAACCTAATATCTCTATCAGTTTTCCAAATACAGCTTCAAAATCCCTTGTTATGCTCTCAGCCTCTTCAATCTTATTAACAACCTTTTCATTTGGCCTTATTCTTCTTATGCTGTCAAACACTCTTTCCTGTTCATGCACAACAAACGATTCCGAGACTCCCAATGCTATCAGTTGTTCTTTCACAGCAGCGATTCTTCTTTTTTGTGTATCTGTTAGCGATACTCCTCTCTCGCCTATAAAAGCAGCCAACCTTCCACCAAAATCAGCCATCTCAACAACAACAAATAGATAATCATCTCTTGCGCCAATGTTCGCTATATCTCTGGTACCAACATCTATGTAAGTTGTTGATGGCTCGGCTATGTTATCTTGCAATAGCTGGAGATAATAATCTATCTCCATATTGAATATCTTGCCGGCATAAACGATTTTTTTCCTGTTGAACTCAAACACACCATCTGTGAACATGGTTACTCTATCGCCTTCCTTGATCTCTATCTTATCACCAATGCTAGCCTTATCTATTCCAGCAGTATCAACAGCACCTATTCCCAGCGGTAAGAACCTGCTCTTCAACTGTATAACTTGACCATCCTTAGTAACATGGTAAGAGTAACCAGAACCTCCAAAGCCGTAAAGTGTCCCGTCTTTATCAACATTCAGAATACTGACTGCTGCGAAAAATACTCCTTTTTCTTCAACATTAAGATGCTCATCAGCCATCACAATATCATTAAATGTAACCATTTTGTCTACTGGCAGTAAAGCTGCGGTCAGCGCTTTCATGTATGAAGCATATAATCCGTGCCCCTTCCCATCCATGGTGATAATGCTTGTGCTTCCGTCTGAATGCTTAAACACCCTCACATAATCTCCACCATATTTATCTACAAGCTGTTTTATATTAACAAAAACATTATATGGCCCGACAGGGATTATTTCCTCGTTATGCTCAGCAACCTTTTGCTCTACAACACCAGAATAGCTTAAAGCCGCAAGCATCAAAACGGTTTCATCTATTGTATACCGTGCCCCTGCTGCTGTATAATCAACAAAAGTCTTGTCATTAAACAGATCAATTGCAGCTCTTACAATCGCGCCACTATCTAGAGTTTTTCTAGCTTCAGGATTAAAGCTTTTGAGTATCTCAACAGTTTTGTCCTTCAATGTAAAACCGTTTTCTTTTAGCCTAGCTTGAATATTTTCTGCAACATTTTTCTCTTCTATCATCAGCTCAACAGGTTTTAATTTATTTTCAGGGATGTAGTTAAGCAATGCCCGCATCGCTTTTATTTGGCTTATGCTGTTTTCCATCTCCTCGGAATCAATTTTCTTCATGTAAGCCTCAAATCTTGAGTCCCTTTTGTCTGCAATGCTTTCTATAATATCAAGGTAGTATGTCTGTGTTGGTCTTTCAACAAACACACCCTTAGCCTTAACCATCTCAGCTGTAGCGCCGACATCAGCCGGTGTGATAGCTCTAGACCATGTTGGTGTTCTTCCTCTGCTTAATGCGATCTTACCCTCACTCTTAACATTTGTGACTGTTCTATCAAGCGCATTATTGATAAACAAGAAGGGTTTATAACCCTCTTTTGCTAAACCTATAAGAACATCTCTACCATTTATCACAATGTATGATGAGCTAATGGTGGGTATTGCATCCCTTATTTTGACTAACTTATCTTCTATAACCTCGTCTGCATCTATCCTGTAACCTTGCTCTTTAGCGTATGCGCTATACCTTTCTATAATATCATTCTCTATCTTTCTAAACTCTTCTTCAGTCATTCCTGTGGTTAGGTAGGAAATCTCATCACCAGCCGTCACCACAACATTTTGATAGCCAAACCTTTTTTGTAATAGTTCTATCAAGAAACTCTTCATATCATCTGCATAATCAGGGTTAATTGAGTTAAGAACACCAAGATTATTTATGTCTAATGAACCAATGATTATCCTGCCAGTCTCAGAAACTCTTTGCATCTCTTGGTGCAACCTTAAATTCCAGATCTGCCTAGATGTGAGATAGCTAACATCTCTGTCATGTATCGCTATCCTTTTTACGATCCTGTCTCTGGCAATAGCATCCACCAGAGGCCTCACTTGTTTATCTGATAAGATATAGCTTCTGATCAGATCATTCAGTGTTTTAACATTCTTAACATTTTCTCTGCTCTTCTTTAGCATCCCTCTATAAGTTTTAAACTCTTCCTTTACAACATCATTGCTCTTTCTGAGGTATCGCACAACATCCTTTATTTTTCCAGCATAATCCTTGTCATTGTAATAAACACCAGATTTAAACCTACCCCTAACAGCTTTCTTTCTTTGGATCAAATCAACAATTGTTGCGTCCCTCTGACTTACATCTTTACCTTCCTCAATTTCTGCAATCAGTGAAAGTTGAACAAATTTGCCATCCCTGAAAGCGTTTAGATAATTTCTTTGTGCACTATCCATTCCAACATACTTTGTTCTAGCAAAACCCATATAAGCCTGAAAGTTACTGTCAAGGAAAGATCTTATATCACTATAACCCTTTTCTTTTACAGCCTTGTTTAACTCGGTTTTAGTTGTTTTAAAACCTCTGCTATCCAGAACATTCACGATCTCCTCAATAACAACATCTTTATCCCTAAGCCTATTAATAGCGTCCTGGATCTCGGCCTCACCGTCGAAGTTCTCTATCACAAACTCTCCGCTTGCAATCTTGGTTATGATTGTCTCGATATTCTTAGCGTCATTCCTCAACACTTTTGTACCTGTATTACTTCTGAGACTATCTGCTTCTGTACTTTCCTTTACAATATTATCTATGGCAAATGAAACAGCATTCAGCACAGAGTCTGTTGCCTCTGGACCAATTTCGCTATTAAGGTGTTTGATGTTCAAAGCAAACTCAACTGTTGTCAGTTCACCTTCTCTAACACCACGCTCAGTATAATAATTATTTCTTGCTAACACATTATTTGCTGCATAAGCAGGCGTGTCTCTGTATATTCTGTCTATAACACTATATAATCTCTGTTTAGCTTCTGCTATGCCTTTCAGTTCTTCGTAACGCTTTTGTGCAGATTTACTTCTTTTTAGTGCAGCTCTTGCTTTTTCAATTGCCTCTCCTTGTGCAATATTAAGTTCATTTCTTATCTTTTCTATGATACCCGGTGTTGGCTCTTCTAGTTTAAGAATCGAAACTGCAGCCTGCTCAACCTCTCTACTAATAACCTCCTCGAAGATTATATCTTCTATGCCACGGACTTCGACATTGTAAGGTGTGATTCCAGCCAACTCAAGGTTGAGAAAGAAACCCGGATAGTCTGTTCTTTGTTTTGCAACATCAAGCAGGTCAGCTATTCTTGGATTTCTCTGCTTAAGATTAAACCTCTTGATAAACCTGTTAATCGATTCGACATCGTCAGGCTTTTCAGCATTAATCATGGCTCTTGCAAAGGCATCTGCAAGTGCCTCTTCACGCCTTTCAGACAGAGTTATCTTTGCTCTAGCCAGTATTGCATGCAGTATCTCATGTGAAAAGACGAACGCTTGCACTTTATCTAGGGCTTTTCCTCTAAGTTCGTCTTTAAAAGCTTCCCTTGTAGCATCAATGTTAATAACGATTCTACCTGTTACAGGATTAAAGACTCCATAGATGATTCCATTACGCTTTAGATGGCTTGCTTTATCTCTAAAATTTTTAATCTCATCTTCAGTTGGTTCTTTAGCAAAAATTTCATTTTCTTTTATGATTAATTGGGCTCTGTAACCACCATAATATTCAGCATGTCCAACATCAATATCAATAATTTTTTTAAAATCTGAGGTAACAATTTTTCTCCTTTCTGTCGGAGTACTTTTTCTTGTCGGAGTATGACCAACTATTTGGTCAGGAAGATCAGCTTTATTTAGTGCTAGATCGAAATAAACTAGATCTTTATAATAATCAGCCCAGAATATGCCAGGCAACCCCTCCCCCTCTCTAGATACGCCAGCTTTAAATATTTGATCATTTTCATAATCCTCAGTATTTATAGCTTCAACAAGTCTTTCATTAAGCTGATCTACAATTTGTTCAGGACTATTATCTTTAAATTCCGGGAAAGCATCCGGCACATAACCACCATGCAACACCATGTGACCTGCAACATAATAAGCTGCCTTTACATCTCCTGATTTTATATCCTCTATTATTTTGCTTCTTAATTCTTCTCTTTGCTCTTTGTCAGAAATTGACTCTGTTGCAAATCTATTATCAACATTCTGCAATAATAACAACTCATGATTTCCAAGCAGTCTCACAACTTCTCCGCCAGCACTCTCTGCTTTTTGTTGTAGCTCCCTTAGGAAATCATAACACTCAATAGAGTCAGGGCCACGATCAATAACATCTCCTGTCTGTATAAAGCGATTATCGCCTCCAATCCAATTATCCTCAGTATCAATCAAGCCTGCAGCAATAAGGCTTTCTTTCAAAGCATCTAACGAAGCATGGATATCTCCAATCACAACTGTTCTTTTATCTACAGGTGAGGTAATAGTTTTTATTCTTCTTTCAGAAGCTGCCCTCAACACTTCAGCTCTGTCATCTATTTTTGGTAATTCTCGTGTTAGCGGTGTTTCAAATGTTATCTCTCTCATAACATTGATTAGTGTATAACTAACTACGCCTATACCTCCAACAATCATCCCAAGTGGAACAGCAACAACACCTGCAAAGGGCGCAGCTGCGATTAAGGTGAAACCACCAACACCAACACCTATAGCTATTGTTATGCCAGTAGTTCTTCCAAGCTGAGGCATCCCAACACTAATTTTGGACAATATAGGGCTTATTTTTTGAAGTTCAATATTTATTATTTTTACTCCTTTCTTTACTACTTCTTCTATCCTCACTTTAGATATAGGAACTTTAACCATTTTTCTTGTTTTTTCATATAGACTTTTAATGTCTGCTCTAACCCTATTCAGCAAAGGCGTCTCTACCCCTCTTAGGTTCCCTCTTTTTTCCAGTCTTTTCAATTGTCTTGTTGTTTTTTTAGTCATCTTTATTTTATTGTTAAGATCTTCAAGTTGCTTTTCAAATTTCAGTATCTTATCCAAATCCTCATCCAGAATACTATTAATATTCTCAGTTACAATTCTGCTTACATCTTCATCTTCTTTTTTAACATCCTCCTTATAAGAAGAAACCGTTAGGCCATGCGTCTGAGTGTTGATCACCATGCCAAACACATTCTCTGTATTGTAGGTAAAGATGATATGTGTTTCAGGTCCAACATGCTTAACCCTGTATGAATCTACATTTATATTTTCTCTTGCAGCATCCTCCTTAATCTTATCAAGTAATTCTGTTGAAATATCCTTGAACACCAAACCTCTAAGAGTCTCGATTATTTTATTTCCAGCAATGTACGAGCTGACATGCACCCCTGTTATAAGTAGATAAAGGGGTATGCTTCCTATGCCAGTGAAAAGTCCAGTTCTGTAAGCCAAACTTAGCATACCACCTGCTAGTGCAGATCTAATAGTTAATTTTATCCCAATATCTGCAGCTTCTGTAGAGAGTGCTCTTACAAATGGTTTATAACCAAACAAGCTATATATACCAAAGCCAGCGATCCCTGCACCTACAACAAACGGTGCAACAGGAAGTGTTGCTGCTCCGATCATGCCAGTCAATGCCCCAAAATGCGTTAAACCATACCAAACAGCTCCTGCAGCAGCTACCCTTGTTAATGCATAAAACCGTGCTCTCTGGTCAGTTCTTAGCTTCCTCACGGTTCTCAGGACATTCCTAAAGCTGTCGATCACTCCAGCAGTGATTTGATTTACACCTCTGATACTGACAAAGCTGCCGACAGCAGCTAGACCAGCTGTAACCGCAACACCAGCAGGGATAAGAAAACCAGTGTTTAACATTCCTTCTGTTGCAGCCCCAGCAGCCATCCTTGCAAAATAGTATGCTGTTGCTGCTGATGCTGACCTGAATATGAAATCACCAACATTAAAACTCCAGAGCTCCTCTCCCACATCTTTGGCTATCTTGCTACACCCTCTTATAAGTGCGATTGTAGCAGGTATCGCAATCGAGCTAACCCCCCATGCAACCAATGGAACCTGCGGCACAAACATCATTCCTAATGTGGTCAAGCCAAATGTAGCCAACGAGACAAAGCTTGCAGTCTTGTCTTCTTTTGGCGAGATAGCAGAGTATGTATAGCCTGCAGTCAAGCCAAATGTTAGACCAATTATTGGGTTGGCAATAGCTGCGCCCATGTTTAGTGCTGATGTCAAGGCAGGAAGTATCTTTGTGCTAACATAATATGCGCCCATTCCCTTTAATACAGGCACGATCCTGGTTTTAACAAAGTTTTTTTCATTGACAGGCATCGCGAAACGCCATCTTTTTATAAACTCAAACATAGCAAAAGTTTCAAACGCCTGCAAGAAAAATGTTGTAAAGCCAATGCTAGGAACATTAGTAACTAAACGCCGAGCACGCCCAGCACCCTCCGCCAGCGCCTCAACTTTCTGTGGTGCTGTTTCTGTTACTGTAACCAGACTCCTCTCAGTGAAAGATGTCTGAAGACTAATCGGTTTTTGTTTAAAGAAGCTAGTCATGACCATGATGTTCTGAACAATACCATAACCAAGAACAGTTTTTACCAATGATTCTATTAAAGTATGTCTAGCTTGATCCCCTGCAACAGCTGCTTTAATAGAGCTGGTTTTTATATCTGCAAGCCTATCGATTAGACCTTGGTATTTTGCAAACTTTGGTCCTAGTTCACTCTCTAGTTTATCTCTATCCTCTGTTAAAATATCCTGCTTAGCACTGATAAACTTCAGTAAGTCATTAAGCCTTTCTTGTGTCAGAGGCTTTATCATACTTATCTCCCATAACCCAGTTTTTGTAAAATCTTCTTTGTGAACAATGAAACCATTTCTACGCAAGAACCGAAAATCAGATCCAGGTAGTAGTCTTGCAACCAAGTTTGGCTTGATTACTATATCAATCTGTTCAATTCCTTTGTAATGAGCATAATTCTCAATTGAATCATAGAAACTCTGTTTATGTTTTGATTCAGCAGGCAGCTCAAGAATTTCTAGAGTCATGGTCTGTAGATCTTCTGTTGCTCCTTGTATTTTTTGGAGTGTTATCTTTGCTTTAGCCTTGACCTCTCCAGTTTTATCAGTCCCTTTAAACCCAATAGTAAACACATTCCTGTCATCGTCATCCGCTTCTACCTCAAAAACAGCACCCTTAACATCTTTAAATAAATCAGTCTGTGTTTTTAGGGTTTTTAGGAAACCTTGAATCTCATCAGCCGACACCAACCCTGCAGACTCTCTTGCTTTTATCTCTGCTTGTTTCTTTTGCTCTTGTTCCTTTTGCTCGGCTTCTGCTTTTTTCAACATCCCTTTCAAAACATCAGTCAACTCTTTTAGTCCTATCTGTTCTAAAGCATCACTGAGTACATTAATTTCCTCTTCACTAATTCCAATTTTTTCTGCTTCTGTTGTTGATATTGCAGCTTGTTCTAGCTGTTGTATACTATCTATTACTTGTTCCAGAATTTTTATTCGATCATCTACACTTCTTATCTCCTTAAAGATTTCTCTTACCTGATTTTTAGCTTGCTCTTTAGCTCGCATCTTAGGTCTTATTCCTGGCTCTCTGCCCTCAAGAATATCTTCTATAGTTTCTTTCTCAACAGATTCTGAATATCCATTAATATACCAGTGTAATCCATCTATCTCCTTCTTAACAGTCACACCATTATCAGACAACTGTTTAAGCTTTTGCATTACATTCTTATCACTCAAACCCTGGTCCAAAACAATCTTTCTCTCAGAGTCTATATGTGCATTTATCAGGTTATCTTCTATCATCTGTGCCAGGGCAAATGCTGACTCAACATACCTTTTTTGTTCTTCTTCTTCTACAACTTTATCGCCTATTTTAGTTATTACTTTCCCTTCTTCTTGTTCATGTGTTGCCATCTGATGGTCTAGTATGTATCTATATGCTGCAGTTCTCTCTCGGACTTCATCATTTTCAGCAAGCTTATTCAGATCTACATCTATGTAACCTTCTCGAGATCTTTCATAACCTAATTCCTTAGCTAGAACATCTTCTACTAAAATTCTGGGCATGGCTTGGTCAGACCTGGTTTCTTCTTGTTTCTTTTGAAGGGCGTAGACAGCAGGATCCACCTTTTCCCTATCTGCTTCCAGTTTAACATTATTTATCTCACGAGCTGTTATAATTATTGCTTCTTGTGCTCCCTCAGGTCGAGTTTTTAAAGCCATTGTTGGTAGCATCTCTGCAACATTTTCTGCTCTTACAGCCTGTGCCACATCACCTGTTCCAGTCCTTATGTAAGCAGGCCAATCAGACTCAGCCCTTATGTTTTGTAATATATCCATAAATGTCTCTAGGTCTTCTGCTGTGCTTAGAGTTCTCTCATCTCCTTTACCTTTTAGCCTAATATTTTTAGCTTTTGGCACTTCATAATCAGCAATCTTTGTTATTTTCCCTTTTAATCCATCTGGAAGCTCATTAAACCATTCTTTTTTCGTAATCTCGTTTGCATAGTCAGTTATAAATTCGAGTGTGTCAACAAACTGTTCTTTTCCTGTGATGTCTTTGTACTCAAGTGTTGTTCTTCTAGATCGAGCCAAATCATCAAACTCTTTTATTGCTTCTATTATTTCAGCAGCTCTATCAGGCCTTAATTCTTTAGCCTCGCCAAGAAGAGTTTTCAACACCTGTCTTGCCATGTCTTGATCAAAACGATGCACATTCTCTTGCTCACTAGCTTTTTCATTTCTCATGCTAGTCTCGATAAACTTATTCAGTTCCATCTTCTCCGGCCCAATGTAGTCAATAAAAAGCCTGTCTGCAGAACTTCTTCTTCTACCAAGTTCCTGTAACAACTCTGTGATTTCATTTAATTCGCTTGTAACAATGCGGTAGTTAACCCTGTCTGCATTTGTGAACTTTTGTAATACAATTTCATTACCTCCTTTGTTATACGCATCTTGAAGTTTTTCCAGAGCTTCATCAACACCCTTTTCATTTGGATCAATTTTCTCTATCTTTCTAATCTTTCCATTTTCATCAAACAAGCGTATCTCTGCAACCTCTCCATTCTTGACCTGATCACGTACATACTCAAACGAACCTAATGTAAGCTGGTCTAGGCCAGCCCTTTGATTAGTTAGAACTAGAACTTTTTTGTCAGCTAGTTGCTTATCAAGAATCCATTTTTTCAGATCTTTAACAGGGCTTTCTTTAAAATTTCTATCTTCTATTCGAATCTCATAATATTTTCCACCAACTGTTTCACCAGGTTTAGCATCAGGATTTCTGTATAGTACAGAATCTATTTCAGGAAGAACATTTTTACTCATGTCTATTAATGATTTATAAATATCACCATCATGTACAACAATTACATTTGTTTCTGCTTCCTTTATTATATCATCTAAATACTTCTCGTTAACCTCAACTTTTCTAAATTCAACTTTAGTATCCCCTGGCAAGGGATTGACTATTTGCCTCTCATTTGGAAATATCTCTTTGTAACCATTTTCTATGATATCGACAAGATTGGTGTACCTTGATTGTCCTGATGCAACAGTAAACTGTTCAGATCCAAGCAGTGCTCTGAGCTGTTTATTCACTTTTTCTGGCGTTGCAGTTAGAAATCGTGTTTGTGTTCCTCTCTTAGCAAGATCAACAAGCACATCAGTTATTTCTGTCTGAATAGCATCTGTTTTAACTTTGATTTGAGAAACATCCTCCTTTCCAACAAGCGTGTTCAGAGCAATCTGCATATCTATGTCTCCAAACGACAGTCTTGTGTTTGCCCTTCTTTGTGTTGTAGGCGAAGCCCCTTGCTCAGCCAGAGCATAATCCTCGCAATATCTTGATGCCAATGCTTGGCTATATCCTTGTAATAACTCAGTATATGGTTTGATGATATCCTTTTCGCCTGATATTAGGTCATTAACATTCATTGCATTAAATTCATCTGTTAGTTTGCCTTGAGCCCGTAACTCATTTTTAATCCTATCTAATATTTCTTTTAATATCTCAGGCTTAAATTCACTCGGATATCTTGCTCTGTTTTTATTATTTTCAATCTGTTTTAGCTTATTATTTTTCTCTTCTTCAGTTATCCTACCATTTTTAAATTCATCATTAACCTCATTTATAAGATCATCCCATGTCTTCAAAATTTCTTTATTAAATTCAAAAACTTCTCCTGTTTTTATGTTGCCTACTTCTTTAAGAACTTCAAACAAGATTTTGTTAGCGAATATTTTTTCTCTGCCACCTTCTATACTTTTTAGTGGTTTTTCTGCCCTCACCCAGATAAGAGGATTAGCATTTGCAATTTCATGTGCTTCATCAAATATGTTAAATCTTTCTCCAAAATCATTCATGATTCCCGTTGCAAGTTCATTTTCCTTGCCAATTAATGCTCTCTCTGCACCTTTGATATTAATGTATTCTTCTAAAGTTATCACAACAACATCTGCATTCTGAATATCTGCAGCAATCCTGTCATCTAATGTGCGCATGTCAATCTCTGGTTGAACTATGCTTCTGACTTTTCCTTTGAGCTTTTCAACAAGATAATTATATGTAGCTCTTTTTAGGTTATCATCAGGTTCAATTATCAGGGTTTTTCTTCCTGCACGCAACTCAGTCAACACCATTTCTGGTGTGATGAAAACATTTTTACCTCTGCCTGTCGGCACAGATATTATTAAACTATTTTTGGTTAGACTATTCATTATTGCTGTTGCAGCCTGTTCTTCTGTTGCTGTTAACCCAGTAATCTTCTCAGCTTCTTCAATACGTGCATTTAAGAATTTTAGTTCTTCTCTGTTTAAATTTTCCAGTACAGTGTTCTTGAGTTCTTCTAGGTCAGTTGGAAGTCTGTTGTTCTCTAAAAGATCAATTATATTTTTAACATTAGGTTTAATATTCTTATTCTTAATTCTATTTTCAATTTTTTTAAACCTACGAATTTCCCTAGCAATTCTCTTTGCTTCTTTTTTTGCTTCTTCTACTTCCTGAATCTGTTGATAACTTAACTCATTCAACTCTGTTTCTATACTAGGAATATCCTTTTCTAGTGTACCTTTTTCTATTATCAGTCTTATCAGTTCTTCATATCCATGTTTACTTTTAACTTCTCCTTTTTCAAACTCAGTTAGCTTTTCTTGGAATACAGCCTCGACATCAGCTTTGGCTTTAGCAAAACTAAGACCCTCTTGCATCTTCTCTAGGATTAGTCTTTGCTTTTCAGTGTTAATCTTTTGCTCTAGCAGATCTTTCTTGAATAATGCTTCTTTCAGTTCAACCATTTTTGTAAGGATGTTTGCCTCTGTCTGTGTTCTTATCTTAGCCTCAACCTCCCCGGCTCTATTCTTTTTAAGTTCTTCCCTGAGAGAGCGGATTCTTGAATCACTTTCTTCAATGTCTGTTATTAGCTCAAAGTTCTCTTTTAGTTTTTTTTCAGAATTTTCTATTTTACCTCGAGCTTCAAGCTCACCTAGTTCTTCATTAGCTTCTTTAAGATTTAGATACAGTTTTTTCCTATTTGAAAGCTTTTTTTCCAGTTCGATCTCTTTTTTTCCAATGTCATATCCCTGATCATTAATAATTCCTTCCTCATATTCTGTTTCCAGTAGTGTCTCTTTTGCCTTAATAACTTTCTCAATCTGGTCAAAGTACTTTTCTGATTTTATATTGTTTTCATTCACATTCTGTTCATGTTTGCGCATCTCGATCTCATAATTTAGATAATCTCTGGTTAATCTAGCACCAGAAGCCTGACGAAGAAAATCAGCCATTTGTTCAATCTGTGTCTTCAGTTCACGATTTTCAGTTTCTATCTTGTACAATTCTTCAGCTTTTTCTCTGTAAGAAATCTCTTTTTGAAAAATATTTTCTATCTTTGTTCTTGTTGTGTCATCCTTAACTCCATTCAGTATATCTTGTGCTTTCTGGTTAAATTCCCCTATCTTTTCATCGTATTTTTTTGATCTGATTTCAAGGTTTTTTATAATCCTCAACCGTTCTACAGGCTCTAAGACTTTACCAACGCCTGTACCAACCACCTTATACAGACCAAGTGTCACAGCTGTCTCTCCCAATGTTTTTGGATCAGGATAAAGCATTCCCTTTTGCAGAGCACTAACCTCAGCAAATCCGGCTGTCATCGCCCCAAAATTAATTGCTGAGGCACCAGTATTCCATGCTCTCGCAGCTATAGCAGATTGCAATCTTTTAGCTCCTGTCTCAGTAAGATACCTCCGTGCAGCAGCTTCGCTTCTATATCTAAGTATGTTTGTAAGAGGGCTAATCCCTACTTCAGCAGCACCACCTGTTGCAAACATAAGTGCGCCAGTCAACATTCTTTCTGGAGCACCAAGCGCTCCTTCCACAGTAAAGAAGTTTCCATCTGCAAATTCCATTGCAGTCTCAAATAAAATACCTGTGGTAAATCCCTTTCTGGCAGCCTCAGCCATTCTAACTGCTAATCTGGTTTTGCTTGCAATCTGTTTTGCTTTTATGCCAGTCTCAACAGCTTCGCCCACCTCTGCAGCCCTCAACCCAATCAACGCAGGCGCAACCTCTGCAAAAACTAATGCAGCTGCAGTTTTAACAACGTTCTCTGTATTAAGTGTCTCTGCTATAAAGCCATGATCCTGGTGATAAGCATAATCTGCAGCTTTTTCTAATTTATCTAAGCTATCTAATTCATCAGTTAGTTTGTTATAGTTGTCCTCAGTTGGGTTATTACGATAGTTCTCAATGGAATCTTCAATATTTTTTTTGGTTTCTTCGGCATTATTATAAGCCTCAACCTTGTCCCTATCACCGAATCCAAGAGTAACCCATAAATCATTTAGATTAGAAGCACCAACATAACGCCATGGCTCTATATACGATAGCCATTCAAAACCTCTGTTATATTCTATATTCTTATTTTTATGTTCATTTATCTGTGATTCTAATTTTATTGTAAGGTATTTTACTGTGTTCGCTAATTCATCTTTGGCTAGAGTGTTTGCAACACTACCATCCACAGATTGCTCTTCAAGTTTTTGGCTTGCTATCATAAAATCTTTATTTGCAGAAAGAACCATCTGAGAATGGCTCCATTCTTCTTCTGGCACTTGTATCCTAGAAATCCAGCTTCGATAACGCTCTGCTTGGGTAAGGTCTGAAAAACTTCTAAATTCTGGCGTTTGCCAGTACTCTTTTTCTAGCTCTTTTTTTAGCTCATCTGACAACTCATCTAGATTAATATTTTGGCTTTCAGCATATTCGTCTAGCATTTCTTTATCTCTTGCCCTGTTTCTAGCAATCCTCTCGTTGCTGAAAGCACTGGTCATTCTGAACATTTCAGCATCAAAAGCAATGTCCTCATCCCATTCACCACGCTTATACTGAAGCAATTTAGACTGAAACAAATCACAGGCAGCATCTAGCTGCTCATCACTCAGAATTGGCAAAATCCTATCAATCTGCTGCCCTACAACACTTAATTCTAATTGTTGAACAGGCTCATGCACTGCCTTTTCATATGGATCTCTTCTACCAAGCCTAGAAAGTATAAAATCCCCTGCTGGTGATGGACTAAACCCTACAAGATCTTCGAGATCGCCAATAAACCCAGATATTCTTTCTCCAAATGTTTTTCTCCTCATCTCTTCAAGTGAAATATCCCTTGCCAGTTCATGGTTTTCCTCAATCGCGTCTGATAATAGCCTCACTCTAACAACAGATTCAGGCACATTCTCTTTACCATCAAAAGTGCAGACTCCCTGCACACAAACACCTCTTTTTGATTGCTCTCTCTTCATCTTATTTATTTCAATTTCTACATCAATCACATCATCAAGATAAGTAACAATACTTTTTTTGAGGGTTTGTATTTTTTTGCTTTCATCTTTTTTAGGCATTGCCTCTAGCCTAAACTTATTAAGATCTGTTATACCATAACTCCCTGTTGCAAGTCCAGTCTGGACAACAGTATTTAAGCCACTAAGCACTTGTCGAATTTTTTCTTTCACATCATCGATATTATCTTTTTCTGAGATTAAATTTGCTGCATCTCTAATCTGTTTCTTATTCCATTCGATTGAATCTTCTATGATCTCGTCCATAAGTTCAGGATTACCAGAGAACGCAGCCCACGATGCCTCTATTTCCTTTTTAGAGATTTTTTCGATTTCTTCCTTAGCCTCATCAGGATTTATAGGATTTATGTATAAATACTCAATTCCTGCATTGTAAAATAGATTACCTCCTGCTTCAACATTAGCTTCTTCAATTTTTTTAAACAGACTTTCTGCTTCATCATATTTTCCAATCCTGACTAGATTTTCAAGCTTGTCAATGTCGCCCCTTAATTGCACTCTCATAAATAACCCTTTTAATTCCCCTCCTAAGTTATCAAAATAGTTATCTATTTGTGTCACTCTTGAGTTTATAGCTTTGGTTTCTTCAGGAGAATTTCTTTCCCGTTTAACAAACAGGCTAACCTGTTTCGCTTTGATATCCCCATCTTGTTTATAATAATCACTAATCGCTTGTTCAAGGTTTGTATTTTTGTCAATAGTTATTATTGTGTTGCCAGATCTTTTCTCTATAATCTTCCATTTTCCTTTATCTTTTTCATCTTCCACAACATACAAAGGAATTTGTATATTCTTGTCAGGATCATCAGGATCAGGCATCACTGCTAAGATATCTCTGCTAGTCCCTTCTTCCATCTCCCTCTCTACAACATCAGTCACTATGCTTTGGAGATCAGAAGATTTATCTGACCACGCTTGGTAGAATTTTGTCTGTGTTATGTAGTTCTTCAGTTTATCTTCTACATCTACATTATGTGTTTCTAAAAATTTATAGACAGGATCACTCTCTCCTTCTTCAGGTTTTATCACAAGATATTTAGGATTAAATGCTACACTCTGAACATAGTTAAGAAAATTTTGGTCTACGATGCCAACCTTTTCTGCAGATTTTAATGCTTCCAGAAAAACTTCTCTCCCCTTATCCAAGTCTCCTTGTTCCAAAAGATCTACTCCATAACTAAGCCTTTGGATAGGATAGCTAGTTTCCCTAAGTTTCCACACATAGGATCCAAGCCGTTTATTTTCTATTTCTTTATCCTTTAGCTCAGGAAAACTTTGCAGCAACTGGTACGCTGTCTCTATGCGATATGCTTGAGAAATCCCTGGAACTTCTTCTGCAAATAGATATTGCATTATTAGATTAAACACCCCAGTTTTAAAGGCATCCTTAACATTTTCTGGCAAATCCTGGATACTTCTCTCTAAGTCTTTAAGCTCAGTTATAACATCCTGATTATATGTTCTGCCTCCTGTTGTAACATCTGTAGGAACACTCTCTATAAGCTTTTTAAAAGCAATGTTATACATAAGATTGATCTCTTGTCCCTTATTATAGTACTCTTGTGTGCCAGACTCTAGCCTCTCGAGTTCAGTCTTAGCCTCTCCAATTATTGAAAGAGCATTATCAAAAGATAGAGATGCAATCTTTTCCAGACGATTTATCATCTTTTCGAGCTCACCAACTCCTATATCTTCGTTTTTAAGCTCTTCGATTATGTTATTAGCTTCATTAAAATTTTCGTCTTGAGCTAATAATACAATCCTAGCTCTTCCCGCAGATAGAATAAGACTATTGAAAGCACCTTTACATTCTTCATCTTTGCATAGATCTTTTTTATTCGTAATTAAAAACTTAACAGTATTTTCCAGCTTTTCATCTGACTCAAGACTAAGCCCGAGTTCACCAATTTTTAGAGCGACTTTTGTTTTACAATTATTATCTGGACAATCCTTAATATCCTTTTTTAACTGTTCAATAGCATTACTTATTTCCTCAACTTTATTTTCCAGAACAGCTTTATCTGCTTCAAGAAAATGTAATTCTAAAGAATATCTGTTTTTATCCTTGTCTTCTACCCTATTTATTATAATGTTTATCAGTTCTATCTTCTTTTCTATTAACTTTTCTTCAGATATCCCTTCTTCAATCTTTAGTGTTGCTTGATATAAGTATAACATGCTAATCTCGTCAGGACTAAGCTTCTCGCCTTCTTTCATCTCATTTACTTTTTCCAGAATATCCTCAGCAGCTGTTTTTATTTTTGTTATTGTATCCTCCAGCTTTTGAGCATATTTTTCTTTTTCTTCCTCCTTTGCTTGCTCATGTAACACGCTATCTGCGTGATACATTATTGATAGGCAGCTATAGCAGTGATCATTCAACCCAAACGCAGTTTTTGCAAGGTTTCTTGCAACTTCATAGTTTTCTAGCATAAGATTGATGTTGCTCCTCTGCAAAACCCCGTTATAGAAGTTAGTGATGAAATCTATCTCAGAATATCCAGCTCTTCTTAGATCAAACTCATTCTTCACAATGTTTCTATCCCTGACATCAGCTGCCTCTTCTAAGAATGCAAGTTGTTTTTCTAGATATTCTTTTCTTTTCGTCTCATTAGTTTCTTTTGCAGCCAATTCTCCATATTTATTCGCTCCTATCATCAAAAATCTTTCGTATATTCTAGGGTTATCTTTGTACCGATTCTTATACCTCTCAAAATAATTTACATTGTGTCCTTTAAATTTCTCCAACTCATCACCAAAATCTTTCTGCTCATCCAGCCTGTTTTTCAGATCCAGGTAATTTTCCAGAAATGAGTACTTAGCAAATATATCCTGAATCTGCTCAATTTTTTCCTTCCTTTTATCCTCTTCCAATCCACCGATTTTTTCAGAGATCTCTTCTGAAATCTGCTGCTTTTCTAAAATATCTTGGGCTTCTGTTCTACCTTTTGTTTTATCTATGCCCAGAATGCCCAGAACATCTACCAACTCATCTATAATCGTATCATCATTTTCATCTTTTAACCCAAAGAACCCAAAAGCTTCCTTCTTAAAATCTTCAGGAATCTCACCCTTCATAGCATGCATCTGCAACAAAAACATATAAGCATTAATTTTCTGAGCCTCATCATCACCCTGAATAACTTTTTTTGATAATCTAATTGCTCTGTCAACATCCCCAACACTCAAAGCAACCTGAGCTTTTATAAGGTTTATGTTCACACCAACTTTTTTTGATGTTTTACTGGCGAATTCCCGAATATCTTTTTCAACATCTGATTTAACACCAGTCTCTATCAAGCTTTTCTCATACTCTTTTTTTAAATTTTCTAATTTTTCTTTATCTTCATCTTTAATTATAGAACTGATAATTTCATATAAAGCAACAAAACGCTTTCTATATTTTTTAATCTCTTCTATTTTTTCCTTAAAACCTTTATCATTTATCTCAATCTCATTTTTTAGTTCATAGTCAGGTAACTGTTTAGCAGCAATCAATGTATCGCCATCCATGCTAAAGTAATTAATCCTGGATTCTTTAGATGATGCAGCAAGAGCAAAAACACTTGTAACAGTTTGATCAAACGCAACAAGTTTCTCCTTGAATTTTTCATTGTCAAAAAGCCTTAAAACAGAATTCCTACCTAACTTTATTTGGCTATTACAAACTCCATCTGTACACTCTTCTTTGGTTACTTTGATTTCTACAAAATTTTCATCTTCAACTGGCGTTAAACAATTGTTTTCAGTACACTTTTCATCCAATATATAAGGCCTGATTCTTCCAACACAAGCATCACCATCTGTAAAACCTTCACACATTAGAACATGTTTTCCAGCCTCAAAAACATCTGCCCTTATAACATCAGATTTTTCACCTGTAATATAACTGCCATCTTCGTATGTAATCTTTGATCTTCCAAACAAGAGAAAATTCCCAGTATCCCTAAACAAGTAATTTATTTGATTGTTATTGTCTGCATCTTCTTTGAGGCTCTTAGCTATGCTCTTATACCTCTCTATAGCCTCTTTTGACAAGCTTTCTTTTAAAAACTGCATCACTGATTCATCTTTTTTCCAGTTTGAAAATATTTTGGCTTTCTTCCTTAGATCTTCAAGATTCTGGATATATTCTAATATAACTAGATCTTCTATTTTATCTTTTTCAAAAAGCCCAAGAATCTCATCTATATGTTGTATGATCGCATTAACATCCTCTAACTCATCAATCCCATTAAGTTGTTTAGTTAGAACATTAAGCGCAACAGTTTCCTGCCTCATCAATAGAGCATCTCCTGATGCCCTATCCTGTAACACATACACACAACGCACCTTATCATCAATCTTTTCCTCACAATCGCTTATCTCAGGGAATGATGATTTATCTTCTTTCTTGACAACAGCTATCGTGTTTTCTCCAATAACAAACCTAGCTATCTTTTCTTTTTTAACACTAACCTCAAAATAATCTCCATTGAATTTGTTCTCTCCAAACCCATCATTTACAGCAAAATCACCTGTAGATTCCTTAACAACAAGATCATAACCCTCTTTAGTGCCACTGAAGTAAAACTCTTCATTTACATTTCCCTCAAACATATCTGATTCGATTCTGACAGCTCCTGATATTTTTAAATATCCATCAGATGTAAGAATTTTTATCTCTGTTTTTGGGGTAATAGTGATAAGCTCATCAACCACCAGCATTATACCCTGACCAACCTCTACATTTCCATTTACATCAAAAGAAATCCTGCCTCCATCTTTTAAATACATCTGATTTTTATTTTTAAACACAATAATTATTCCTTTTTCAGGATCTGTCATTATTTTTTCTACATATTCTGCATATCTCTCAGACACACTGGTAAGCTCTACACTCCTCTTTTGGCAGGTTAGCTTAAAAGTTTGCTCTAACCTACAATCTGAGTTTTCTTTAAATTCTAGCCCAACACGCAGTTTAGTGATTCTCTTAATAACTTCATCAATTCCTTTTATATTACTAATATCAACTTTTAGCCCTGTTAACAACTCTGGGTTATTAACAAAAAAGTCAGGGTACTCCTTAACAATTTTAGATAAATCTTCAACAGATTTTTCCTCAAGCTTCTCTAAGCACGATTCTACTGCTTTCTTATCAAGCTCAGCCTCAAAATCACAAATTGTCTGTTTTTCTTCTTCGCTTTGAGCAAACACAAAAACAGTCCCAGGAATCATCAGAGTTATGGTTAGATAAATCATCACTATTCCTAGGAATTTTCTCCAGTTCATGTTATTACAAACCTAACCTCTTTTTCATCATACCCGCGATGTTCATCAACAACAGTGATCTTAACATCATATCTGCCTTCAAAATAAGGAACAAAGTCAATCAACCCGTCATCTGTAATGTCAAACATCCCATCATCATCAGAGAAAGTTAACCTGTCACCGTCATCATCAGTTGCAACAACCTGGTACACAAAACGCTCGCCCCTCTTCAGTTCAAGTGTGTCTGGTAACTCTAGCACAGGGTCATGATTAATTTTGTACCTTGCACCAAAAGCAAACACAAAAGTATCGCCATATCTGCTGGGCTCGCTCAAAACATAAATGATTGTGGCCAGATCCTGCGGCACAAGATTAACCTTCATATCATATTCTCCCAAGGTAGTTACATCAATCCAATCAGGATCTGCTTTTATACTATCTATGATCTTGTCAGCGATATTTCTTGCATGTCCAAGTCTGATGTCGTACACATTGACAAACCTCTCAATTTTTGCAGCAGCATTGCCTTTCCTAACACTTACTTGGTACAAAACATCCACATGCACATCTGCATCTGTGATATCAACATCCACATCAACATCGCCAAACTCAAACCCGTAATCAACGAATCTCTGTCTAACCTTTCCAACACAATCAGGCAACACAATCTTGATGTAGTTAGCAAGCTCTTGCTCCATCTCTTTTTCGCTAACCAAAACATTCTCGTCTATGTTAAAGCCCACACTAACGAAATCAAACTCAACAAAAACATAATCGCCTTTAGGAAAGATATATCCGCCCTGTTTTCCGATTGTAAATATTCCTGTTAACGCAGCATCATCAACACAGCCCTCAACATAAGCCCTGATCGGCAGGATGTCAAGCTCTGGCACAATCTCTGCCCTTTTTGTAGTTATAACAAGTACAACGCCAATAATCACAAGTATCAAAATGATGATGCCTGTAATGATCCATAAACTAACCTGTCCTTTACGCATTTGCAATCAGCTCCCAAAACCTTTCAAAACCATAAATAACATAGCTTCTGCTTAGATCTTTTTTAACATGAAAATCTGCAGCCTCAAAAACAGCAGCTCTTATCTTGCGCTCATTCAAAAACTCCTGTAGCGCCAGAACATTCCTGCACACAATGTTTAGTTTATCATCTTGCAGAAAGACACATTCTATAGTAAAACGCCTTTTTAGCTCATCGATCAACTCAATGTCAATCTTTTTTTTCCAGCTTGAATCTGTCTGCTTCTTCTTCACACTAGCAACAGCCAGTAGAGCCCTTGTCAATTCATTTCTAAGGTTTAGTGTACAAAGAATAGCATTGCCAACAATCAGTTTATTCAGAATCTCATCAGAAATCATCCCTCTAACCAGCATGTTAGTTGCAGCATAACTCTTATGCAACAACTTAGAGATCTGGTTTATAGTTAAACCTTTAGAAAGGTCTCTGGAAAGTATCTCTATAACTCCAAGTATCTTCATTTTTTTGATAATGTTATCTTATTTTAATTAACATTATTTATTTTTTTAATTATGTTTTTATTT
>Ga0180301_10000734_pt1 | contig 25633 bp, 33 predicted proteins | sample GuaBasSediGuay16_FD_121797 | JGI IMG/M metagenome (GOLD analysis project Ga0180301, IMG submission 121797) | Subseafloor sediment microbial communities from Guaymas Basin, Gulf of California, Mexico - Guay16, Core 4569-2, 12-15 cm | ecosystem: Environmental > Aquatic > Marine > Hydrothermal... | reverse complement strand
TACAAGGTTCTATCATAGGGGAAGGATGTCATATAAGTAAGTGGGTTAGGATTGAAACGGATTCTGTCATGGGAGATAGTACTATCGTAGATGAAAACATCTATATTGCTAGAAAAACTATCGTTCTACCCTTTAAAGAAATAAACGAGAGCATTTTCAAAGAAGGACAAGTAATCCTTTAATTTTCTTCAAGAAGAACTTTATAACATTCAATAGTCCTCTCTAGTCCTCTCTTAAGGCTGTATCTAGGCTTCCACCTCAATATTCTCATAGCCTTCCTTATATCAGCGTAACTATGCCTTATGTCTCCTGTTCTCGCTTTTACATGCATTATTGGGATATCTCTTCCAGTTAACGTTAGTATAGTACGTGCTAAGTCTTTAATTGTAACAGGTTTTCCACAGCCTATATTAATGATCTCATTAATTGCTTCATCTACATCAATAGATCTAGCTATAGCATCCGCTACATCATCTATAAATATGAAATCACGTGTCTGCTGTCCATCTCCATAGATTATGAGTGGTTTATTCCTTAATGCTCTAATTACGAATTTATCAATTACTGACGAGTATCGTATTTCATTTCTTGGCCCATATACATTAAAGAGCCTTAATATTACTGTATGAAGGTTATAAGCATCATTGTAAGTGAGTACATAAAGTTCACCTGACGCTTTACTAGCACCATAAGGACTTAGCGGTCTTAAAGGATGTTTTTCATCAATAGGTAGATACTGCGGATTTCCATAAACTGCTGCTGATGAAATGTATATGAATTTTTCCACTTTCATTTTCACAGATGCATTCAGAAGATTGAGAGTTCCAATTACGTTAACATCGTGATATAACATAGGCTTAGATATGCTCTCTTCAACGCTTATTAGTGCTGCTAAATGAATAACACAATCTATATGCTTGAGAGCATTCACTACTAAGCTTTCATTTCTTATATCCCCTTTAATGAATGAATGATAATTAACCCTCTTTGGCGGATCTTTTATATCTAAAATAGAAACCTTATAGCCTTCTTCATACAGTTTGTTGGATATCCACGACCCTATAAAACCCGAGCCTCCTGTAACTAGTACTTTCAAAAGATTACCCCTCTTAACTCTCTATCTTGTTACTATCTATAAGGTTCTTAATGACTATCTCCTTCACTTTTCTAGCAAATAATGTCTTAACTAGCTTATCTACATCTCCCAAAGCATCCTCTACTTGAGGATCGAATGGAATCCAGCCGAGATAATTGATGTTATACTCTTTGGCAAAATTCTTTACTAAGTCTGTCTCGATGGAGCGCATGTTCTCTATTATACCTAAAATGGGCCTTCTCGATTCCTTTAACAGTTTTATAAGCCGCCCTACTGTTGCTATTGCTAGGCGCGAAGGAATTGTAACTATTAATGTCTTGAATTTTTTCACGAACCTTATTAGGTCGAGCAATTCATCTCCTGTTCCTGGTGGCATATCAACTATCAGGTAATCTAATGATCCCCATCTAGTTATTGCTAGTAATTCAATTAGAGCGTTAGTAATATCTGATCCACGTAAAGGTAAATAATCTACCTCTTCATTAATATAAAAACTAATAGACATGATCTTTATACCGTAAACTCTTGGTGGAACTATCCCCTTATCTTCAATAAAACTTAGTCCCTTTACTCCTAATATTACGTTACATGAGGGGCCATGGAAATCTAAATCTAATAAACCTACCTTATATTCCATTCTAGCGAGTGATAAGGCTATGACTGAGGAGAGCAAGCTTTTACCAACGCCTCCTTTTCCACTCATTACTGCAATTATCTCCTTTATACTCTTAAGCCGCAAATCTATTGCGTTTATACGAGGATCCATTTTCCTCACCGCTCAATCTTTATATAACTAATCCATAGACCACGTCCCTTCTTTATTTCAAAGTCATGACTTCCACAACGAGGACATTTGAGAAATGCGTGGACAACTTCAGGAATAAAATGAATGTATTCCTTCTCAGAATCTCCTATTTCATTTCTTATATCCTCTAATTTCCACTCGAATCCGCATACTCTACATCTAAAGCTGGCGCGTTCTTCTTTTATTTTTACTTCTATTCCTTCTAGAAAAGTTCCTTTTGATAACTCTTTAAGTGCTATAGTGAAAGCTTCGATATCTATTTGCTGTAACTCTCCTATCTTTATTCCTACTTCTTTCACTCTTCTAGCCTTCTTCTCGTTAGCTATATTTAACAGACTTTGGATAATCGCTTCAGCTAGAGCCCATTCATGCATAGTAGTTCCCTCTAAGCTCTAAATAGCTCTCCCATTCTTCTTCCTAATACTCTATTAGCTATTAGTAATGCAGCTATTATGAGCAACATGCCCAGCACTCCCATAGCGCTTGCTATATACGGACCATCTCTGAGTCTTCCATAAAGCTCATATATTACCTTACTTATTGGATATTCTTTTTCATGCATTGCTAAAACTAAACTACTACTCACTTCAAGCATAGCTTGAGAAAAGCTTAATATGCCTCCTGCAAGTATGTTAGCCATGATTAAAGGTACTGTTATATCCTTAATCACTTTTAACGGTTTAGCACCCAACACTTGTGCTGCTTCTTCTAAAGCAATATGCACTTGTTGTAAACCAGCATATATTGCCCTAACGGAGTAAGGGAGCCTCCTGACAGCATAACATAATACTAAAAGTGGTACAGGATTTGTCCTAGGATCAAACATTGTATCACTAAATGTCGTTAAATATCCAAAAGCTATGATTATACCTGGTAAAGCTAATGGCCACATAGCTAGTATGTCTAAAAGCCCTCTTCCAGGGATCTTACTTCTTAGGCAAATATAAGCTATAGCAACTCCTAAGGCTATATCTAATAAAGTACTTAAACTACTATAAAGCAAGCTGTTCTTTATACCGGTTATTGTGAGAGAATGCCTAAATACTTCAAAATAAAACCTCCCAGTATACCTCTCAGGGAGAACACTCATGAACCACTCCTCTGCTATACTAGTTAAAATAACTGAAATATGGGGCATAAGTGCCAGTATAAGAAATAGTATCAAAAATACGTTAATTAAAAGCCCTTTCAAGCCACTTATCTTATATACTCTTGAAGCTATATGTCCTCTCCCTAACATTTCATACCTTCTTAATGAAACATATTCTCTTATCAATAAGAAAGCTACCGTTGCTATCACTAATACCAAAAATGAAAGAGCATATCCCATAGGATTAGTGTATATTTGTCGTGTCATATCAAAAATGAGGACAGGAATTACTTTCTTGTAGTTGAAAATAAGTGGGGTTCCTAAGTCTGTAAAAGCCCATATGAAGACTATTGTACCTCCTGCTATCACGCCTGGTAACATAAGCGGAAATGTTATAGTTAAAAAGAGCCTTATACCTTTAGCACCTAAGATCTCTGCGGTTTCTTCTAATGTGGGGTCTATATTCGCTAACGCAGCTATAGCGTTCAAATAAACTATCGGATATAGATGGATCACTTCTAAGATTATTATGCCCCAGAAGCCACCTCCAAGCCAATCGATTGGTCTCTCTATCAGGTGAAGCCAATCCTTCAGGAAGATATTTATAGCCCCATACCTTGCGAAGATTTTCTGTAGGCCTATAGCTCCTACAAATGGAGGCATCACCATTGGTGCTAATAGGAGTCCTTGAAACACGGCTCTATTTGGGAAATCGTATCTCGCAAATAGTACTGCTAAAGGAACTCCTACACATAATGTTATAATTGTTGAAATTGTTGCTATTGTTAAGCTATTCTTCATAGCTTCAACATAGAGCGGATCACTCAGCATTAGTCTTACATAATCAAATGTGAACTTTCCATTTACAAAAAATGTGTTATAAAAAATATACACTAGAGGATAGAAAAGGAAAAGGATAAAGAAGGATAAAATGAGCACGAAGATAAGAAATGACCCTTTACTTTCTTTTAATACACTATATAAATACCTAATCTTATTCTTCATTCTTACATCACCAATAATATAACATCCTCTGGCTTAAAGAAGAGATTAACTTCCATGCCGATTTTACTAGGAGGTATTTTCACATCGAAGCTTAGTATTCTAAGCTCTACTCCATTAGCTTCAGTAATGTACACCTCATAGGCTCCAAAGAACATGATATTCACAAGCTTAGCTCTTACACTATTGTAAGCTCCTTTTTCAGAAATGAATTTTATTGCCTCAGGCCTTATGCTACAGATCACTTTGTCTCCTTCCTTTAATGAAGAATCTGAAAGGCATGCCTCTATTATGCCTAAAGGAGTATCTACCAAGGCTACATTATTTTCAATATCTATTTCATCTATTATACCTTCTATGAAATTAGTCTCGCCTATAAAATCTGCAACGAACTTAGTCTTGGGTCTACTGTATATCTCTCTAGGTGTACCGATCTGTTCTATAGTTCCAAAATTCATGATTGCTAGTCTATCAGCCATACTTAATGCTTCGGATTGATCGTGTGTTACGTATATCGTTGTTATCTTTAACATTTTCTGAAGTCTCTTTATTTCGAATCTCATTTCTGCTCTAAGTTTCGCATCTAAGTTACTCAAAGGCTCATCCAATAATAGGACATCGGGTTCAACGACTAATGCTCTAGCTAATGCTACTCTTTGTTGTTGTCCTCCACTTAGTTGATTAGGATATCTATCTGCATATTTTTCTAACTTGACTAGTTTAAGCACTTCCATTACTCTCTTTTTTATCTCTTTGCGAGGTACCCTTCGAACTCTCAAGCCGTACGCTATATTGTCAAAAACCTTCATATGAGGCCATAAAGCGTAGTTTTGAAAAACCATTCCTATATTTCTCTCATAAGGGGGTATATCATTCATTAACCTATCATTAAAATAAACACTACCTTCATCAGGCTTATAAAAGCCAGCTATTATCCTAAGGGTAGTTGTCTTGCCACAACCTGAAGGACCTAAAAGGAAGAATAACTCACCATCATGAACTTCAAATGTGATATCTCTTATAGCTACAAAATCTCCAAAACGTTTTGTAACCTTATCAAGCTTAACAGATACCAATTAGTACACCTCCTTATGAGTAAAAGTAGAATACTATAAAAAGAATTAATTCTCATGCTGAAGATTACGGCCTACTTGCACGTCTACGTCTTACGACTATTACTATCGCTATTATTATAACTGCTATAGCAACTATACCTCCAACCACCCTCCCCCAGAATTGATACATAGCCCTAGTCCTTGCCTCTTCTACTGCCTCATTAGCTAGTGATGCTATCTTATTATATCTCCTTATTGCTTCCTCATGCCATTTACTTATCATTGTATTCCTAAAGCTTTGATCACTCCATTTCTTAGAAAGCGTTAAAGCCTCCTCTTCTGAAATAAACGGTGTTATTAGCTCCTTATATGCCTGGTCAATCTTGTCGCTCTTTATACCCATTTTCTCTAGCTCTTTTTGTGCACTAATTAATGACTTCCATGCTTTGACTAAATCTTCATGGACATCTATTATGGTAGCTCCTATTAGATCGTTTATTAAAACCCACCTTATAGAACCTTTTGTTGTATTGTATTTTATTACATTCTTTATCTCAAATGGATTTAGTGGTACTATACTTCTCTCGCTTAACTCATCATATAGTTCTGGAATTACACACATCCTTCCTAGTGTATATTCTTTAGGTCCTTCTGGATCCCCTGCCTTAAGCATCCATAATTTTTGTCCCTCTTTACTTAGGACGAATTTTACAAATTCCTTGGCTATATCCAAATGTGGAGCTCCCTTAAGTATGGCGATAGAATCTGGGTTTATTACGGTAAGTCCTTCAGGCATTACATAGCCGATTCTCTCAATGCCATACTTAGCTATAGCAGACCATGCATAGAAGTCTATGGCTAATCCACATGCCGCTTCACCTGCAGCTACTGCCTCAGGTACTTCACTTGAGTGCTGAGTAAACTTTTTAACATTAGCACCTAGTAGAACTATAATTTCCCATCCTCTTTCCCAGCCATATGCCTGAAGCATAATTTCATAACACATATGTGTTGATCCACTATGTCTTGGGTCTGCACTCATTATCCATCCAAGGTACTCTGGCTTAGCTAAGTCTTCCCACGTATTGGGCTCTGCTAGCTTTTCAGCTTCTAATACTTTCTTATTATATATCACTCCAAATCCAGAAAGTGCCGTTCCAAACCATCTGCACTCTTCATCATAAACTGGTATGCCTCCTATGTCCTTTGGTATCTTTCCAAGGATTTCTTCGGGTATATCTTTAAATGGATAGAGTAACCCTTCGCTAGCTAACTTCATGTAAGGATCCACTCCCCCACCCCAGAAGATATCTATACCAATACTCTCTGGATGCTTACTAAATTGATCCTCGATGTACTTAAGACAATCTGAAGTACCCATTGCTAACCATTCTATTTCAACATCTTTTCCATACTTGGCCTTATACCATTCCCTAAAGGCTGCCTCGTACTCTTTCCTAATGCCTTCCCAGTGCGGAGATATTATGACTAGCTTTTCCTTCTCACCTTGAGCCCTTAAAGTACCTGATGAGAACATACTAAGGGTTATAGTGATTAATAATAGTACAACTATGCTTCTCAGAAAAACATAATTAGACATATTGCATCCCAAGTTAGATGTTATCCCTAGTTTGATATAAAATTTTTATCATAAGTATAAAAGTATGATCATCAGAATCAGAGGCGTTCATCACACTTCAGATTCGCGATTTCTTATCATACTTAGGACTCTTTATCTTACATAACTATAATGGGTGTATCCTTTCATTACTCTAAGCCTTCATAATCTAATAAACCTTTAACAAATTGCCATGTTCTGTATATTCTTTCATATCCAATTTCAGAATATGCTAACGTTAGAGTTGTTAATTTGTCTATGCTTAAAAGAAAGCCACGTAAAGGCTTCCTTCTCCACTCTCCTCCTATGAAAAATAAGTACTCTATACCTTTCTTCATAGCGTTTATAAGGGCTAAACAGACGTCTGGAGGGAATATCACTAAGTAGGCCATATCCTCTATATCTATCTGTAGGAAGAGTACTCCGCCTACAAGTATAATATTTATTCTCAAAAAACTTTCCTTCTCACTTTCGTATATAGCTAAGAACGGTACTCTTATAGGTAATACACTTCTATTTTCAATATTTAGTAGAGGGCCAAGATCTTCCGATTTAACTATATGAAGTGCTCTATCTTTGCTTACTTCCTTAACTACTCTTATTACCTCCCAGTAAGCTACCTTTCGCATTATCCTCATCTTTCCTTATCGTATACCTAACTATACTCTTATCCTAAATAAATCCTCATAATCCGATTAAACATGCTGAATTCTTCAACGTTAGTTTTTAACCTTCTATCTTTAAAGATTTCTAAGATAATGAAGAAAGTTAAAGTTTCTTGGAACTTTAAATTCCCACATGTTATTTATGGTAATCCATTCTCTCCCATTGCAGTCTGTGTTATTTATAAATATAGGTATCCTGACCGAGGAATGGAAGTTACAGAAGAAGATCTAAATCAGTACAAGAGACATATCGATTTATGTAAAAGGTTAGTAAGCTATGGAGCAGCAGTAGCTGGACTTCAAAATACAGAACTAGGCATCGTATTCGTTACTGAAACTCTTCTATCTAATCCAAATATACGATGGTTAATAGTCATCGGTAAGGTAGGAGGTCATAGGATTGATCTAGTTTATAGATGCATAAAATCTGGACATTATAAGGGCATAAGTAATTACTTAAGTAGAGATCTCTTCGAGAGATTCAGAAAGCAAATTCGTATAATTGATTTAATAGGTAACGATCCCTTTGAATTTGAAAAAGACTTAAAGAGATTAATAGAAGCTGCATATCAAGAAGAACCTACTAAAGTCACAATCAATAACGAATCTTTCATTCTTTATGATATGGGTGCTTATGAAGAAGCTCTCCATGAGCAATCACTTGAGTACGAATTTCTTTGTCTTGATGGACTTTTTCTTATAAAAGCTAAGAATATACGTCATGCATGGCTCAGCACAATTAATCTTGTAAACACGTACGGTCATGTGGTCATTGATCATCGAGGAAAGAGGTTAACACTTCCCTATCCACTCCTCTTAATAGTAAAAGATCCCTTAGATTGGGATGGCTTGAATATAGCATCTATGGAGGAATATTTCAACAAAAGCTTCATGAAACTAGATTTTACAGACGAAAGATACACATATGGTAATAGGATCTTCAAATGGTTTAAGGTAAATCAATTTCAGGAAGCACTTAATAAAATGAAAGCTAGTAGGCTTACTCAAGCTCATATAACTCTTTACGACCCTAGTCATGATTTCTATTCTGATGAAATACCCTGCCTAACGGAAATTCATCTAAAGCTTAATAAAAAGGAAATTAACCTAAGAGCTTCAATAAGAAGTTGGGACGTAAGTAGAGCTCTTCCCTTTAACCTATACGCATTAAGTAAATTACTTAAGCAGGCTTCAGAGGAGTTGAAAGTAAGTGTAGGAAAAATTATAGTAGTAAGCGATGAACCTCATATTTACGTAACTTATTAGTATGATGTTATAATACACATAAATCCGATAATCTCTCAGAGATTCATAGAGTATACTGGCTCCTCAGTATTATTCCTTATGCTATCTTATCATGGATTCTTGAAGGCTTTATTTTTCGAGTTACTTTTTATATAAGGTTATGTTTCCTTCATAAAGGAAGTGAATAATAGTTTACTTTTTACAGGAGGTATTGACGAATGAGTTTAACCGATGTAAGTTTCTTAATTACTGATTATGACTTTGACAACATTACTATTGCCACTCTAGGAAGCCACTCAGCATTACAAATACTTCATGGGGCGAAGCTTGAAGGCTTTAGTACTCTTCTAATAGTTGAAAAAAAGCGTGAATGGTTCTATGATATGTTCTCTAATCTTATAGATTTTAAAGTAGTAGTCGATTCTTGGAAGGATATTTGTAAGGATCGAGTACTCTCTTATTTAAGGAAACATAATTCTATACTAATCCCTCATGGTAGCCTAATAGAATACGTAGGGTTAGAGAACGTCGAGAAAATGAGGCTACCTATCTTTGGATTAAGGTCTCTCTTCAGAATTGAAGCAAATCAGAGAATGAAAATGGAATTCTTAAGAAATGCAGGAATAAAGATACCTAAAGAGTACACACTAGATATGGACATTAACAGCCCTGTTATTATTAAGTTCCCAGGAGCGAAAGGAGGAAAAGGTTATTTCATAGCTAAAACCAAGGAGGAAGTCATTAAGGGTATACGCGAGGCTATCTCTCAAGGAATTATTACATCCCACGAAGACGTTATGATTCAGGAGTACATTGTAGGTGTTACCGCTTACTATCATTTCTTCTATAGCCCTACCTTAAGAAGACTTGAGATTTTAGGAGCTGATATACGTTATGAAAGTAATATAGATGGGCTTTATAGGCTACCTCCTGACCTTAGGGAGTCTATCAGAGCTAGTTTTACAGTAGTGGGTAATATACCTTTAGTTTTAAGAGAAAGCTTATTACCTAAGATCATGAGATATGGCTTAAATTTTGTAAAGTATTCTCAGATAACTTTGCCTCCAGGGATTATAGGTCCCTTCTGTTTGGAAAGTGTAATTAAGGATGATGGTGAAATAGTCGTCTTTGAATTCTCAGGAAGAATAGTGGCTGGGACAAATCTCTATGTAACTGGTAGCCCTTACTCATCCTTCTACTGGAATGAGCCTATGAGTGTAGGTCGTAGAATAGCTCGTGAAATAAGATTAGCATTAGAAAAAGATATGTTGCATAAAGTGATTACTTAACCATAAAAGCATATGGGCTCAATACTTTTACGAAAGGATGGTTTGAGGGATCCATTTTGATAGAACGAGAAGAAATGCAGGAGTTAGTTCGTAATTATGAAAGCCCTGTTCTCTTAATATTCGGTTCTCACTCAGCACTTGATGCATGGTCTGGCGCTAGAAATTACGGGCTTAGAGCGATAATCTATACAACAAAAAGCCGTGGCATAATATATCTTCAAAATCCTATAGTAGGCATGCCTCACGAAGAAATTGAAGACTTACCTACTATAGTAAAAAGAGATCTCATTGTTACTGAAGATCCAGCAGAGTTAAAGCGAAGAAAGGAATGGAAGTATGCAATACTCTTACTAGATAAGTATATGGATATTTATAAGTATATTGATGATCTTCTAGAGCTGGAGCCTATTCAAGTACCTAATAGGGCTTTTGCTACATATTTGGGTGGAGATAAGTATTGTACTAAAATTGAAAATGATTTCGCCATTCCAATTATAGGTTCAAGGAAGCTATTAAAGGTAGAAAATAGAGGTATAGAAAAGGATTATTACTGGTTTGCTAAGAGGGCAGGTATTCCTGTTCCTAAGAAGTACGAATTCATAGTTACTAAGTCTGGTATTAGTTTTAAGGAAGTAATCGAAGAACCGTTATTACTAAAAGCTGAACATCCTAAGAGAAAATATGAACGAGCATTCATATTTGCAGCTGATTCTCAAGATCTTGAAGAAAAAGTAGAAAGAGAGGTTAACGAAGGACGATTAACAATAGACGCTCTTAAAGAGGCAAGAGTAGAACAACTAGTCTTAGGTCCTCAGGCTAATTTTAACTTCTTCTTCTCTCCAATAAACGCCATCGATGAATGGGGTAGCTTAGACGATGTTTATGCTAAGACGTATAACTTAACATTAAATGAGGCTCGAATATGTCTTTCAAATGAGCTACTTTCAATAGATGAACGTCGTGAAACAATCTTCGATGGTGTAAGGAGATTACCTGCTGATGTTCAGATTAAGTTATTAAAGAGAATAGTGCCCTCTTTTGAGGTCACTTTTCATGCACTATTAAGCGTTAGAGAATCTCTTCTAAAAGAGGTACTTCGTTGTGCGAACGCCTTTCTTCTAGCGACTTGTAGATATGAGCCACCTGGAATCATTGGAGCATGGGCTTTTCAGATAGTCATAACTTGGGATCTTGTAGAGAAGTACCTTCTAAGACCTACTATTAAGCTTGATGTAAGTTTGGGTACTGAGGTTAAAACACCTGAGAGTTATGGTCTATTTGATGTACCTAAAGGTGCTGAAATATATTCTCATATACCTGTAGTTCATGATGTCGCCTTTAGACATGGTGGAGGCACTAATGTTCATATGGGTATTGGGGGACAATACTCTAATGCGAAATATAACAGACGAATGAGTACTGGTGATAGAATAGCTCTTGAAGTCAAACGTGCTATTAAGCGAAGAGAACTCGATCTGATTGTTACATGAAACTTCAAATAAGAAGCGTATAGTATTGAAACCTGTTCTTACACTCTATCTTGTAAGATCACAGTAAAACTTAAAGCATTTAAATTCCTTATCTTCAAGGGGAAGTACTTAAAGGGGTATTATTAAGATGAGTGAAGTAATAAAGGAAAAAGAGAAAGAAGAAGCTGAAATGATACAGTGTCCCTGTGGTAGAGTTATTCATTCCCCTACCGAATATAAATTACTATATCTAAAGAAGGAAATGAATGAAATAGACATCCTTTGTCCGAATGATGCTTGCTTCTTAAGGGAACTAGGCTTTGTAAAGTTTGAAGTTGACCAGGAAGGCCGTCTTAAAGTTACGGGAGCATCATTCTATCCTCCTTTCGTAACCTGGAATACTGCGCGTTTAGGTACTGAAAGAGCCACACGCTTACTTAGGCAACATCTTAGAGATATAGTAACAAAGTATATAGACTGGACACGTGTTAAAGCTGATGTGCTCAAGCGCAGAAAGGAGCAAGAAGAACGAGAGAAAAAAGCTTTAGAAGAACAGAAGGAGGAAAGAGAAAGTGCCTAATTTAACTCATGAAAATAATTCATCCTAACTCATTTATACCTTAAAGCTAAATCCTTATATCTAACCTCAATATTTTTAGCCTCTGTATCTGGTGAGTTTAAGTGGCTAAAGGTAAGTCACCAAGACAGCCTAGAAAGCAAAGAAAAGCATATTTCACTGCTCCACTCCATATTAGGCATAAATTCCTTACTGCTCCACTCTCTGAGGAGCTTAGAAGGGAATACAACATTAGGTCTCTACCTGTAAGAAGAGGTGATACTGTTCTCATTTTAAGAGGTGACTTTAAAGGTCATGAAGGAAGAGTAGTTAAGGTAGATCTTAAAAAAGTACGTATACATGTTGAGGGAGTTACTAGAAGAAGGTCTGATGGAACCCAAGTCTTTATACCTATTCATCCCTCTAAAGTTATGATAACCAAGTTAGATCTTTCAGATGAACGTAGACGAGAAGTTATTGAGAGAAAACGAAAAGCGAAAGAGGTGAGTGCACATGCCTAAGAAACTTACAGGAAGTAAAGGGCATCTAAAAAGACTAGCTGCACCTCCATTTTGGCCTATATTGAGAAAAGAAAGAAAGTGGACTGTTAAGCCATCACCAGGTCCTCATCCCATTACTAGATGTCTTCCGTTACTACTAATAGTACGTGATGTCCTTGGTTATGCTAAAACTGCAAGAGAAGCTAGACGTTTAATTGCTGAAGGTCACTTTAAAATTGATGGTAGAGTTAGACGCGACTATAAGTTCCCTGTTGGTTTTATGGACGTAATTGAAATAGTAGGCCTTGATGAATATTATCGTGTAATTCCCTATCCTACAAAGTTCATGGCCTTGCATTCTATTCCACCTGAGGAAGCGCAGTTCAAATTATGTAGAATAGAAAATAAAACAACAATTAAAGGAGGTAACCTTCAACTCAACCTTCACGATGGACGTAACCATATAATACATTTAACGGATCCTATGAACCCTACTGAAGATGTATTTAAGACATACGATGTAGTGAAGATCTCAATCCCTAACCAAGACATCCTAGAGCACGTTAAATTTGAAAAAGGGGCTCTAGCTATAGTCACTGGTGGTAGGAACGTAGGTAGAGTAGGACGCATCGTAGATGTTAAACAGATATTCAAAAGACGTGATGCTGTGGTTACTCTCGAAAGTGCTAATGGTGAAAAAATTAGAACTATTATGCGTTATGTATTCGTAATTGGGAGAGATAGCTTACTAATCTCATTACCCGAGGAGGTCTTGAAATGAGCCAAGAAGTTATTGAAGTCAAAGAAAGGGAGAAGGAAAATCCTATGAGAAAAGTAATCATAGATAAGGTAGTAGTTAATATGGCTGTAGGTGAATCAGGTGAGCGCTTAATGCGTGCGGCCACTATTCTTAGAGAACTTACAGGACAAAAACCGAGTTTAAGAAAAGCCAAGAGGACTATAAGAGAATTCGGTATACGACGGGGAGAGAACATTGCCTGTATTGTCACGCTAAGAGGTGAGAAGGCATATGAGTTCCTAGATAAAGCATTTGAAGCAGTAGGTAGAGAGTTAAGATCATCAAGTATTGATGAATATGGAAACTTTTCTTTTGGCATAACGGAACACATTCAAATACCTGGTACTCGATATGATCCAAAACTTGGAGTATTCGGCATGGACATCTGCGTATCCTTAGCTAGACCCGGATTTAGAGTCGCTAGGAGAAGAAGGAGAAGAGCAAAGATAAATAAGAAGCATAGAGTTACTAAGGAGGAAGCAATAAAATTTTTAGAGGAGACTTTTAATGTTAAAGTAATATAAGCCTGGTGAGAGCGCATGGCTAAACATAGGCCCCCTAAAGAAAGAAGATTCGGAAAAGGTGCACGTAGGTGTAGAGTCTGTGGTACTCATGAAGCACTTATCAGAAAGTATGGAATTAATATATGTCGTAGGTGTTTTAGAGAAGTAGCTGCTAGAATGGGCTTTAAGAAGTACATGTAGGAGGTCTAGAATAATGGTTATGATGGATACTTTAGCTAATGCACTCGCTACGATAATGAATAACGAAATGCGAGGACATGCTGAATGCCTAATATACCCTGCATCTAAATTAATCGCTCGAGTCTTACGGGTTATGCAACAATATGGGTATATAGGCGAATTTGAGTATATAGATGATAAGCGTTCTGGTAAGTTTCGGGTACAGCTTCTAGGAAGAATTAATAAATGTGGTGTTATAAAACCACGTTTTTCTGTTAGATGGCGAGAGATAGAATTGTGGGAAACTAAATACTTACCAGCAAGGGAAGTTGGTATTTTAATAATCTCAACATCTAAAGGTGTTATGTCTCATATAGAAGCTAGAAAGCTTAGGATAGGCGGCGTGCTCCTAGCTTATGTTTATTAGAAATAAACTATTATGCTTATGAGGGTATGTGATAATGTCTGCCTCATCCTCTAAGATAAAACCAAAGTTGTCGCACTCTAAAGTTCGTCTACTTAAACTGAGAGCTATTATCAAGCATAAGAAGCCACGCTTCATGAGAATCGATTCGTGGCGTTTTAAGAGAGTGGGAGATAGCTGGCGTAAACCTAGAGGATTAGATAATAAAATTCGACTCGAGAAAAAAGGCTATCCTCCTAAAGTAAAGATTGGCTATCGTGGTCCTAAGAGAGTTCGCAATCTACACCCTAGTGGCTTTGAAGAAGTACTTATCCATTCGCCAGATGAATTAGTAGGTCTAGATCCTAAAAAACACGCAGTAAGAATTGCAGCGTCAGTTGGGCTAAGAAAAAGACTTATGATAGTCCAGAGAGCTACTGAATTAGGCTTACGTGTTTTAAACCCTGGTAAAAACGTATTGGAAGTATTAGAGGCTGAGAGAAAAGGTGAGACAATATGACAACAGAACAACTTACTACAGTAAGACGTATGGCTGCTGAAATTCTAGGTGTCGGGAAACATAGAATCTGGATAGATCCTGATAAGATAGATGAAGTAATCGGTGCTGTAACACGTGATGATGTGAGACGCTTAATTAAAGAAGGTATAATTAAAGCTAGGCCAGTAAAGGGTGTAAGCAGAGTTAGAGCAAGAGAGCGACATAGGAAAAAGAGAAAAGGAAGGCGTAGAGGACCTGGAACTCGTAAAGGTACAAAGATTGATGATAGAGATTTATGGATCTCAAGAATTCGAGCTATACGAAAATTCTTAAAGTATTTGAGAAGAAGACGAATAATTACTAGGCAGGTTTATAGGTCATTATATCGTAAAGCTAAAGGTGGTGAATTCCCAAATATAGCATACCTAAAAATGTACATAAGAGAGCGTAATCTAGCTAGGAGATGAGATTATGGCTAAGGGCCCAAGATATAAGGTACCCTTCAGACGACGAAGGGAAGGAGTTACCAACTATTATAAGCGGAGAAAACTCCTTCTGTCTGGTAAACCTAGACTAGTAGTTAGAAAGACTATAAATCACATAATAGCACAGATTGTAGTTGCGAAACCTATAGGAGATGAAGTAATCGTTTCTGCTCACAGTAATGAGTTACGTAGGGATTACGGCTGGCTGGCTGATACGAACAACATACCTGCTGCTTACCTTGTAGGCCTACTTTTAGGCCTTAAAGCACTAAAGAAAGGTATCAAAGAAGCTATTCCTGATGTAGGCTTACATAGAGCTTTACCAGGTGTAAGAATTTTTTCTGTAATTAGGGGTGTCATCGATGCTGGCCTTAAAGTACCCTGTGATCCTTCTATGTTCCCGCAAGATGAAAGAATAAGAGGTGAACATATTGCAAATTACGCTAAGTTCTTAGAATCAAGAGATCCCGAAGAATTAAGCAAGAGATTCTCTAGATATCTCGCTAAAGGATTAGATCCTAAGGAACTCCCTTCTCACTTCAAAAAGGTTAAAAGTATGATCCTTGCTAGGTTTAACATGCCTGTTTTAGAATAATATTTATTACCTCCTTTTAACGTATGGTAGCTAGCTTGAGGTGATTCCATGTCTTCATCTATATCAACAGAATTGGAGGAATGGGTTCCGAAGACTAGAATAGGCATGTTAGTTAAAGAAGGAAAGATTACATCGATAGATCAGATATTCGAAATGAATCTACCCATTAGAGAAATCGAAATAATTGAGGCATTACTTCCTAACTTAAAACATGAAATAGTCAATGTTAACTTAGTGCAAAAGCAGACGGATAACCCCTAAGAAGGGGTCCGTAAGCTGGAGAAGTTAGTAGATTTCAGGTATTAGTCGTAGTAGGAGATGAAAATGGCCATGTAGGCATAGGTATAGGTAAAGCTAGGCAGATCCGTGTGGCTATCGAGAAGGCTATAATCGATGCAAAGCTAAATATCATACCTGTAAGAAGGGGTTGTGGAAGCTGGGAATGCTCATGTAATGAGCCGCATAGTGTACCTATAAAGGTTACTGGAAAGAGTGGAAGTGTAGAGGTAACATTGATCCCTGCTCCGAAAGGTGTTGGACTTGTTGCAGGAGAAGCTGCAAAAGTATTGTTAAGATTAGCAGGAATCAAAGATGTCTGGACTAGAACTGAGGGAGAGACTAGGACAACACTTAATTTTGTCAAAGCTACATATGAAGCTCTTAAGAACACATATAAATTCAAGCATCCAAAAGATTGGAGATAGAAACATATTTAATGGTGAACATCATGCCAAGGTTATTCGCTGTAATAAGAATCCGAGGCACGGTAGGTATTCCCAGAGATGTCGAAGATACATTAAAAATGCTAAGGTTAGTGAGAAAACACCATTGTGTTATAATAGAGGAAACACCTAGTTATCTTGGTATGTTGAATAAGGTAAAGGACTATGTCACATGGGGAGAAATAGATACTGAAGCTCTAACACTCCTCCTCAGACGAAGAGGACGCTTAATAGGTGATAGACGATTAACTGATGAATATATTAAAAAATTGGGTTATAACTCTATAGAGGAATTCTCTAAGGCGGTAATTGAAGGACGAGCTAAACTCTCTGAGATACCTGGATTAAAACCTGTTTTTAGATTATCCCCTCCAAGTGGTGGATTTAAAGGTAGTATAAAGAAACAATATAGAGCTGGAGGAGAACTTGGATATAGAGGAAAAACCATTAAAGACCTAATAAAGCGAATGGCATAGGGGATTATATATGGTTGTAAGGCGAAAGAAAAAATCCAGATATATGCGTGGAACAAGAACTTGTGGTTGGGGTAGAGTAGGTCAACATAGGAAAGGCGGTATGAGGGGCGGTGTGGGTCATGCAGGGATGCATAAACACCTTTGGACATGGGTAATTAAGTATGCTCCAGATTATTTTGGAAAGCATGGGTTTAAGAGGCCTAAAGGAATAGTTCCTGAAAGAAGAGAAGTTAACGTTGGAGTCCTTGATGCAGAAGCGGAATATCTATTAGCTCGAGGATTAGCAGAGCGAAAAGGTGAGGCTATAATGATTGATGTAGCTAAGCTAGGCTTTAACAAGGTATTAGGAGGGGGTAGAGTTACTAAACAACTTATAATTAAGGCTTCAAGCTTTACACAACAGGCTATAGAAAAAATTAAGAAAGCTGGCGGTGACGTTATAATAGCCGAATAAGAGGTAGGCTTAGGTTATGTCAAGATTTTTAGAATTATTAGAACCTCTAATGAGAGCTTTACCAGAAGTAACCCGTCCTACCCGTCCTGTAACATTTAGAGAAAAACTTTTCTGGACTGGATTGATATTGACGATTTACCTTATAATGTGTGAGATCCCTCTCTATCCACTATCTCTTACTAGGAGTGTATACGAACCCTTCTTCTTTCTTAGAATGATTTTTGCTTCTAAAAGAGGAACTTTAGCTGAGTTAGGGATAGGCCCCATAGTCACTGCAGGACTGATATTCCAATTACTAGTTGGTAGTAAAATTATAGATGTAGATCTAACAAATCCTAGGGAGAGAGCTAGGTTTACAGGAGGTCAGAAACTTTTTGCTTTCATTTTCATATTCCTAGAAGCGGGCATCTATGCTTTTGGTGGCGTCTATGGCAGTTTACCACTTTGGGCCTCTTTCGTTATTTTCTTACAGCTTGTAGCAGCAAGTACCATAATACTTCTACTCGATGAATTAGTTCAGAAAGGGTGGGGAATAGGAAGTGGAGTTAGCCTCTTCATAGCCGCAGGAGTTGCTCAGCAAATATTTTGGTTATGTTTTTCTCCTTTCACTATGGATGATGGCTTACCTTTGGGGGCTCTTAACGCTCTATTAGTGAGTTTAGCTTCACTAGTAAGAGTAGGTGATTATTCAGTACTATTTAAAGCGTTAAGTAGGCCTCACGGCTTACCTGATGTAACAGGCTTAATAGCTATGATTCTTACATTTTTAGTTATAATGTATCTTGAAGGTGTAAGGATAGAATTGCCTGTCGTTCATGCTAGATATGGTGGTCTTAGAGCACGTATACCCTTAAAATTCCTCTATGTTTCAAATGTTCCTGTAATATTAGCAGCAGCTTTAATGGCTAATTTACACATGCTGGCTAATGTACTTTGGTCTCGTTTCCCTGGAGCCTCATGGTTAAGGTATTTCGCAGAATATGAGACAAAAGATAATAGTCGGGTCCTAGTAGGAGGGCTTCTATACTACATATCTCCACCTAGAGGATTAGTAGAAGTTGCTCAAAACCCGTTTAGGGCAATTGCTTACACGATATTCTTCGTTATAATGTGTATTTTCTTCGCTATAGCTTGGGTTGAGACTTCAGGTATGGATCCACGTTCTCAAGCTGAACAATTAGTTCAAGCTGGACTACAGATACCTGGTTTCAGAAAATCTACTAAGATCATTGCATCTATTCTAGAAAGGTATATTCCAATACTCAGTATAGCTAGTGGTTTCGTAGTTGGCTTAATTGCTGCCCTAGCCGATATGTTCGGTGCCTTGGGTAGTGGTATGGGTATTCTTCTTCTTATAGACATATTGCTTCAATATCAGACGCTAATACTTCAAGAACGTGCTCTAGAGATGTATCCGATGCTTAGGAGATTAGTAGGAACGAGAAGAGTATAATACTAACATTAATCTTGTATATTATTCTCCTTTGTTCAAAAACCTTATTTTTTCTATTTTGTGAATAGTCTATCACTGGTGATAATTTGCCGCGCAAGATGACTGAGAGGATAAAAGAGAGAAAGGAAGAGGTCTTTAATATATTATCTGATAAGGGAGAAATGTCAACTTCTGAACTTGTTAGACTAACTGGACTTACCCACTCTCAGGCATTCTACATATTACGATTACTTTTAAAAGAGGGTAGAATAGAAGAGATAAAAAGAGGGAAAGTAGCATATTGGAGGGTGAAGGTAAAAACATAGGAGGTGTATGACATGGGAGGAAGACAGCGTACGACATTATTGGAGATAGGAGTATCCTCTGAAGGAAGCGGAAAGGCTAAAGCAGCACGAAAGGGTAAAGCAAAGAAAAGAAAGAAGTAACTAGCTAGTTAAATTAAGAAATATTAATGAGTTACCATATCTGGCCTCCTCATAGAAGGCGTATAAAACTTAAAGTAGCACTACCTACAAACGTGCTCTCAGAGGCGCCCAATCTAAGAGAGAAAACTATAAAGGTAGGAATAATAAGCCGAGCGCTCACAATTTTTAGAGTAGATGAGGTCTTATTTTACAAAGCGGCGCCTGATGAAGAAACCTTACTCAGGGATCTATTTAATTATCACTTTACTCCTCCTTATCTAAAGAAGTATATACCAATAAAGCGAAACTTGAGATATGCTGGCCTTCTTCCTCCACTTAAAGCTCCTGCTCATACTACTCCTATAAATCTAGAAGAGGCTTTAAAATACAGATATCGGGAAGGCGTAGTACTTAAGAGGAAATCTAACTATGCAATATTAGACGTTGGTATGAGTCTCTTGGCAAAAGCCTTCATTAAAAATCTTATTAGAATTCGTAAGGGAGACTTTGTTCTAATTAAGCTTCTTGAAATTCAAGAGAGATACTTAATAGGTGAATTAATACATCCTGAGGAAATTCCTTTCTACTGGAGACCCTATCTTGGAAGGACTTATAACAGCCTCAAAGAGCTGATAGAAAATGAAGAGGGAACCATAATAGGCACTTCTAAATATGGTAAGATCATATATAAAGTACTTGATGATCTCTGCCGTGATCTTTTTAAACTACATGAGACTACGGTTATCTTCGGCTCACCCTATAGAGGATTATACGATATAGCTATGTCGGAAGGCTTCGACTTAAATACTCACCTTAAGTATGTTGTTAACTTTATTCCATTCCAGGGCGCTCAAACTGTTAGAACAGAGGAGGCCATCTTCGCTGTACTCTCTATATTAAACATGCTTGTCGATCAAAGGTCTTTCTAAAACTTCATCATATTGTATAGTGCTAATGAGAGAAAGTTTTTATGTTGCTTTTCTTAAATTAACGAAGACTGCATATATTAGAGGTAGTTACTCTATGGGACGAAGACCACGAAGAGGCAGTATGGGTGTATGGCCTAGGAAAAGAGCTAGAAGTATAGTAGCTAGGATTAGAAATTGGCCTAAGGTAGAGAGTGACAAACCTAAGTTATTAGGCTTTGGAGGATACAAAGTAGGAATGATTCATGTAGTCACAATAGAAGATAAAGATACGAGTCCTTTCTATGGTAGACAAATTGTTAAAAGTGCTACGGTTATAGAAACTCCTCCCCTATTAGTTATTGGTTTTAGAGCCTATTATAGAACGTCACAGGGCCTTAAAACACTTGGGGAGGTCTGGATACCTGATCCTCCTAAAGATTTAGAAAGAGTCTTCACTATCCCTGAGAAGTTCAATCCAGAAAATCAGTTAAAGAAAATAGAGGACGGCCTAGATATAGTTTCTGAATTCAGAGCAATTGTAGCTACGCAACCTAGAAAAGCAGGCATTCATAAGAAAAAGCCTGAAGTCTTTGAGATTAAGGTTGATGGGGGGGACATACGCGCCCAGTTTGAATATCTAAAAGGATTACTAGGTAAGGAAGTTCATGTTAATGATATTTTTGAAGAAGGGCAATTTGTTGATGTCATCAGTATAACTAAAGGAAAAGGTACCCAAGGCCCTGTAAAGCGTTTTGGAGTGAAGGAATTGCCACGATGGCATAAACATAGAAAAGGTTCTAGAAAAGGAGGTAGTCGTGGACCAAGACACCCTGGACCTATGTTCACAAGTGTACAAGCTGGTCAGATGGGTTTTCATCAAAGAACAGACTACAACAAGAGAATACTTAAAGTAAGCAATAATCCTGAGGAGATAAATCCAAGTGGTGGTTGGAAACGTTATGGCCTAGTTAAAAGTGATTTCATCATTCTAGAGGGTTCAGTTCCAGGGCCTACTAAGCGATTTATCAAAATACGATATGCTATTAGGCCAGGTAAGAGGATTTCTATCTACACTGGAAAGCCAAATATCCTCTATATGAGTACCAAACCAATAATGGAGGCTGGTAAGTGATGGTAAGAGTTATTAATGTTTATAATTTAGATGGCGATCCTACTGATAGAATATCCTTACCTCCTATTTTTGAAACACCTTTAAGAATCGATATAATTCGAAGAGCTGTAATCTCATCTATAACTGCTAGAATTCAACCCCAAGGTAGAGACAAATTAGCAGGAAAACGAACAACTGCAGAAAGTTGGGGTCCAGGATATGGTGTAGCTCGAGTTCCTAGGATTAAAGGAAGTAGAAGAGCAGCTTTTGCGCCTATGACTGTAGGCGGCTACAAGACACATCCTCCTCGTGTTGAAAAGGTAGTATATGAGGCTATTAATAAAAAGGAGCGAAGACTCGCTATAAGAAGTGCTATTGCTGCTACTGCAAATCGTGAGCTCGTAGAAAAAAGAGGGCATATAATAAGTAGCATACCTGAAGTACCCTTAGTAGTTGTAGAGGATATAGAAAAATTACAGAAGACAAGAGAGGTACGTAATGTTTTTATGAATCTAGGCTTATGGGCTGATGTTGAACGAGCTAAAAATGGAGTACGAATACGAGCTGGTAAGGGTAAGAGAAGAGGTAGACGCTATAAAAAGCCTAAGAGTGTGCTCATAGTAGTCGCTAATAATGAAGGTATAGTAAAAGCTGCTCGAAATCTTCCTGGAGTGGATGTAGCGTTGGTTAGGAATCTTAATGTAGAGCTCTTAGCTCCTGGAGGTCATCCTGGAAGATTAACCCTTTGGTCACAGGCAGCAGTATTAGAGTTAGACAAAGGTCTATTCATGTAATTAAGGAGGTGTTTTAATTGAGTATAGATCCATACAAGATAATCTTAAGACCTGTAATCACTGAGAAAGCAGTAGAGCTAATAGAGAGAGAAAATAAATTAACATTTATTGTATTAAAAAGAGCTACTAAGAAACAAATAAAAGAGGCTATTGAGAAGTTGTATAACGTTAAGGTAGTTAAGGTAAATACCTTAATAACTCCTGAAGGTGAAAAGAAAGCTTACATAAAGTTAGCCCCAGAGTATAGGGCTTCTGATATTGCTATGCGGTTAGGAATATTCTAGAAGAGGTGATTAGGGTTGGGTAAAAGATTAATAGTCCAGAGGAGAGGAAGGGGAGGTTCAGTATTTAAATCTCCCTCGTGGAGAAGAGAAGGCCCTGCCAAGTATCCTCCCCTAACTAAAGAACAGCTTAAAGGAGCTATTCGAGGTAGAGTAGTGGATATATTCCATGATCCAGGTTGCAACACTCCACGTCTAAGAATAAAACTCGAGAATGGCATAGAATTCATAACTATTGCTCCTGAAGGTATACGATTAGGCCAGGAGATATATCTTGGTGCTAAGGCCTCTCCATTTCCTGGTAATATAATCCCAGTTGGAGCAATACCTGAGGGTACTATGGTTTGTAATATAGAGCTAAGACCTGGCGATGGAGGAAAGTTAGCTAGAAGTAGTGGCTCATATGCTGTCATTCTGTCACATACGGAAAGTGGCACTATAATACAACTCCCCAGCAAGAAAACAAAGCTGATCTCCAGTAACTGTAGAGCAACAATAGGCATATGTGCAGGAGGAGGAAGAATTGAAAAGCCCTTCCTCAAAGCTGGCAAAGCTTATCATAAATGGAAAGCGAGAGCAAAGAAGTGGCCTATAGTAAGAGGAAAGGCCATGGGTGCTTATGCACACCCACACGGAGGCGGTGCACATCCTAAGGGTGCTCCACCTGTCTCAAGACATGCTCCTCCTGGTGCTAAGGTTGGTCATATTGCAGCAAAGCGAACTGGCAGAAAGAAAGGCTAAGTATTGTATTATTCAATAGAGGATTTGGTATTATCTAGAAGTTTATAAGAATTTGGTGGACCGGCCGGGATTTGAACCCGGGACCTCTCGGGTGCGAACCGAGTGCTCTACCAGGCTGAGCTACCGGCCCTCTAGCAATGCTACTCTCAAATCTCTTACTTAAATAGATTTCCCTATTTTATAACCATCCTCTACCACGAGGATTAAATCGTAGTATAGCTCCTATTCCACCAAAGGCCTTTTTGAACATCTCTCCCTCTTCTATCTGAGATGAGATAAGTTCAATATTCACTCCTAGAGTCTCTGCTTTTTCAATTAGATCATCTACTAATGCTTTTTCTTTAACTATCTTGATGGGTCCTTTGCATTTATTACAGGTAAGTGAGTATTTTTCATTCTCACTTCTTACCCTAACATTATACCTTATATTACAAGAAGGACATTCTACCGTTAGTATCATATCTGGTAAATCTCTTGAGAGAAGTAGTGTTTCGACAGCACCATATTCTAGCATCCTTCGTACTTCATCTTCTCCATAAGCTACTAATTCGCTTTTTCTTACAATATACTCTAAGAATTTTTCAAGAATCTTTCTTTCATGAACATACCGTGTGTCTTCAAGTAATGTACTTCCTCGTTTTATTAATTCATAAATTCCTTCCTCACCGCTATAGCCTATATCAACTAAGCCTATAACTTTCTGCTTAAGTCTATAGTCTAAATAATCTCCTTTAAAGAAGGCTTCCTTAGTAGGTCCAGGTCCTCCTATTAATATTCCACGCAAGTCTGAGATTTCTAAGAATAAAGAATTAGCATACTCTCCAACTCTTTTAAAGAATTCATGAACTCTCTGCTCTATAAGCCTCTGAAATCGTCTAGCAGATTGTCCTCCTCTACGATGCTTTCCAGGGACTCCTGAAGTTAAGGTCTTCAAGATCTCTATGTTAATACCTCTTAATACTCCTATTACTGCCTCTTCCCTATCTATCACTATTAGTCCATAAACGTCATGTTCCCTTACCATTTCTTCTAAAATTTCTGTATGAAATCTTGAATCACATCGATAAAGCCACATCTTTATAGGCTCTGGAGGCTCTAGTAGATGAACTTCTAAGCGCTCCTTTCCCGGAATTCCTACATCTATATAACCACAAAATACAACTAGCCCATTTTTGGGTGCCTTCATACCTATCATCTTTAATCGTTGCATGACTGTCGTAAGAGCGTCGAGTACATGATGCCTAGTAGTTCGATCCTTAATATTTGAAGCTTGTGAATACTCCTGCCTAAGCATTGATATAACTTCATCAAGGCGCTTACCTGCTGGTATGTATAGTGTCACTAACTCAGTACCCCTTCCCTTCTTCATCTTCAATTCATTTATCATCTTCTCCAATCTATACCTTTCAACTTCACTTAAAGACGTCATCTTGATCACCTTATGCAAATGAATATAATAGCTTACTAAAGCGTTAGTAATAAGGAGGAATATAAATATGAAGTTAGTGCTCAGACTTGGAGGTCACGCCCTGTTTAGGGAAAACTGTCAAATAAATATTACCTTAATTAAAGATTACGCTAGTATACTTCGTACACTCAAGCATGAAGGACACACCTTACATGTGGTAGTCGGAGGAGGTAATGTAGCTAGGCAGTATATAAACGTGCTTTCAAAACTTAACGCAAGCAATGCGTTAAAGGATTATTTGGGCATTCTAATTACTAGAGCTAATGCTTTAATGTTAATAGCTTCGTTGGGAGATATTGCCTACAGGACAGTACCTAAAGATTACGAAGATCTACTCAATGCACTAAACAGTAATAAGATTATAGTTTGTGGGGGTCTTCAACCTGGACAATCGACATTAGCAGTTGCCGCCCTAATAGCAGAAACAATAAAGGCTGATTACCTTCTTAATGCCACAAATGTAGATGGTGTTTATTCGTCAGATCCTAGAAAAGACCCTAACGCTAGATTAATTAAAAAACTAACCATTAGCGAATTAAGAAGAATTCTTGAAACTGAGAAAATGCCCGGAACCTATAAGCTCTTCGACAATCTATCCCTCGACATAATCGAAAGATCAAAGATAAAGGTCATAGTCTTTAATGGAACTAATCCAAATAATCTCCTAAGGATAGTACATGGAGAGAGTATTGGAACGCTTATTATACCCTGAGTTTATCCACGAAACCCTATTTCTTGAGGCATGTACCTTCTTTTCTCCTGATGTCCTCTATCTATTCATATAGAAGCTATTATGATAATCGCAAATGCACTTTTAACCTTGTCTGCTCATTTTTAGGAAAACTTATATCTCATAGACTTACTTATAATTATGATGCGGGGGTGCCCGAGCTAGGTCTAAGGGGCCGGACTCAAGATCCGGTGGGTGTAGGCCCATCGTGGGTTCGAATCCCACCCCCCGCACCAG
>Ga0180301_10000733_pt1 | contig 25643 bp, 20 predicted proteins | sample GuaBasSediGuay16_FD_121797 | JGI IMG/M metagenome (GOLD analysis project Ga0180301, IMG submission 121797) | Subseafloor sediment microbial communities from Guaymas Basin, Gulf of California, Mexico - Guay16, Core 4569-2, 12-15 cm | ecosystem: Environmental > Aquatic > Marine > Hydrothermal... | reverse complement strand
GGTAGGGTCGGAGATATATGTTGTAACAAAAAGTGCCCCGTTTTTCAGCCTTGGAAAGGTCGAACTAGCCTTTACACCAGCAACAATAGCAATTCCGATCTATACGGGAACTGAAGAAATAGGTGCTGTTTTCTTCGGAAAAGGAAGATACGTTGTAGATGCAAATGTAAAGACCTACCAGGAAAGCTTTGAAGGAGATGTCGTGTTAATAGGAAACTCGATAAGGTGGAAAGAGTCGAGAAAAAAGGCTAATTTAATGGTAGCTGGATCTGAACATCTGGAAACTTGGGGCTTTAAAACAAAATACGATGTACTTTCTTTGGCTGAAAAAAGACTTAGTCAAGTAAAACTATGGAAACCAAGAGCAATGAGGACAAGAAAAAAGGAAGCCGAGTACACAAGAATAGATTTACCAGGAATATACATTGAAGACACGCCGGAAAGAACCGTGGTGAAGCTACCTTTCATACATGTTGAAGAGGGGCCGGAGGGAGATTTTGTAAAAATAGGTCCTTTAACTATTAGAGATGAAAGAACCGGCAAAACTATCGTGAGTTTTGGTCCATTTAAAATTGTTGATGAACAAGCCTCCAAACTTATTGCGGAGAAAGATAGATGGCTGGTCTTCATATACGATAAGACTGGTAGAGAAATAAGTATAGCGGCTAAAGAAGGAAAAGCAGTATATACAGTAGGGAAAACAACTTTACATGTCTCGGATGGGAAACTAATGTTGATTGATGGAGATATCACAGTTGTAATGAAACCAGATGAAAAAAGTGTTAGTAGAAACGGTTTTTCGCTAAAAGTTTTGAAGAATAGGGTTTTAAAACTTACAAGCGGTAACCTTAAGCTAAAAGCTCGCAAATCAGGTGTAATTAAACTAGTTGATCGACACGGTAATGTGCACGTAGTTAGGGATGTGAATACAGCGTTAAAAGTTATTGAAAAAGCAGACGAAATGGCTGAAGATCTGATAAGAGCAATATTGGAAAAAAGAGAAGTTGAAGGGCTTGCAAAATTCTTAGAGGAGCTGGACAAAGAAATGAAGAAAGAAGGGAGTTCAGCATAACTTGATAATCTCAGTTTTCGCGAAATTGTAGCGATGTTGTTCAGCGGTGTTTTTCTTTTATTTTGCTTTCTCCTAATTCAAAAGCTATCTCATTTATTTCCTCTGTTCCTTTTGGAACGTTTTCAAGTAGTGTTTCTAATACGGTCTCTCGGGGAATTGGAAGTATTTTTAAAGCAGTTAATGTTCCAAGCATAACTGAGTTAACAACACGAGATGAACCTGCATTTCTAGCAACTTCATAAGCATCAAAATCAATAACTACCCCTGAAATCTCCCTTAGCAACTCTATAACTTTCCCTACGGAAGGGTATTCCTCAAGACCCAAGTTTACTGGTACAGGTTTTATAGGCCTAGTGTTTACAATGGTTACAGTTTTTGATCCAACGTATTTAGCTGCTCTTAAAGCCTCAATAGGCTCCATTCCTATAAGTATATCTGCTTCTCCTACGGGAATTAAAGGACTATAAACATCTTCACCCATTCTAACAAAGCTGACAACTGCACCACCACGTTGACTCATACCTAAGGTTTCTCCAACCCTAACTTTCAAACCCATTTTAACAGCAGCACTAGCAATAACTCTACTTAACGTTAAACCTCCTTGCCCACCAACTGCAGAAATCAGCAAATTAAACTCTCTAACCATGGATTATTCCTCCTTTCCAACCTTTATAGCGTTATAAGGGCAAACTTGAATACAAATACCACAACCAGTGCATGTATCGGCATCTATAACAGTTTTCTCTCCTTCCCAAACTAAACTAGGGCAACCAAGCTGTAAAATACATGTGCGGCAACCAGTGCAAGTATCAGGATCAACGTAGCAAGGCTGACCAGTAAGTTTTCTCCGCACAGCTAATATGGCGCATAGACGGCGAGCAACAACTACCGATACGCCCTCGAACTTAAGTGCTTCAACTAAGACATCTGTGGTTTCCTTTAGATCATAGGGGTCTACAACTTTAACAAACTTTACACCTATAGCTTTTGCGATGTTTTCAATAAGTATAGGCTCTACTTTTTCACCTGTAGCTGTTTCACCGCTTCCTGGATGAGGTTGATGACCAGTCATAGCAATGGTACCATTATCTAAAACAATTACAGTTATGTTAGCATTATGTTGTACAGCATCTATTAAAGGTTGAATACCCATATGGAAAAAGGTTGAATCACCTATAGTTGCAATTGCCTTTTGACGTGAACCCGAGAAGTAAAGTCCAGCAGCCATACCAATACTAGCACCCATACAATGCTCAGTCCAAATAGCTTCCAAAGGAGGCTGCAAACTAAGAGCATAACAACCAATATCACCAAAAATAGGGGCTTCCTCCAATTTTAAACCCAAACGTTTAATAGCCCTCTTTAACGCAAGATAAGTAGCTCTATGGGGACAACCAGGACACATAGGAGGAGCACGCCTAGGCAAAATACTCTTAATGTCCTCTAATACCTTTTCTCTTGAAGCTTCCAGTGAAGTTCCAAGTTTTTTATTAAGAAGTTTTTCTAACGCTGACTTAACTATTTCAGGAGAAAACTCCCCTTCTCTAGGAGTAACATCGTTAAGCTTGCCTAAGACTTCCACATTTCTCCCAATTTCTGCTATGAAAGATCTGATATGAAATTCGAGATACGGTTCCAATTCCTCCAAAACAAGCACCTTATCAACTTTTAACAACAGTTCTTTGATTAATTTTTCCGGAAGAGGATTTATTGCACCAATTTTCAGAACTGCAACATCTTCTATACCATATTTTTTAATTATTTCTTTGAGGTAATTGTAAGAGACACCTGACGCAATCACACTGAACTTTTCATTTCCCCGTGTTTCCAACTTGTTAAATGGAAGATTTTCCATAATTTCTTTCGCTTTTTCCACCTGCTGGTTAAGCCACTTATGCCTAGCAAGGTTCCAAGCCATGGAAGCCCTAATATACCTCGAAGGCTCCTTAGAAAACCAAGGTTTCCTCTTTACAACCTCTATTTCACCCAATGTAACGTCAGCAGAAGTATGGTTAACTCTCGTGGTGGTTCTAACAATTACTGGAAGATGCAGCCTTTCGGAGATTTTAAAAGCTTCCTTAACCATATCCTTAGCTTCTTGAGGGTCTGAAGGTTCCAGCATCGGCAAAAGAGTTACTTTAGACATAAAACGATTATCCTGCTCTGTTTGGGTAGTATGAGGACCTGGATCATCAGCAACAATAATTACTAAGCCTCCATTTATACCTGAGTAGGTAGCGCTCATCAAAGCATCCATTGCAACATTTAATCCTGGGGCTTTCATTGCAACAAGTGCTCTAACACCGGAAAAAGCAGCACCCAAAGCTATCTCTAATGCCACTTTCTCATTTACAGCCCACTCAACATGTATGCCTAAGTTTTTAGCAACCCTAGCAAGGGTTTCAACAATCTCTGTACTAGGTGTACCAGGGTATGCAGTTGCAACCCTTATTCCTGCTTCAATAGCTCCTCGCGCTATAGCTTCATTCCCCATCAATAAAACTCTCTTACCAACCTTACCTAAAATAGGGAAACTACTTGGCATTTTAATCCTCCAATCTTTTATTGAGTAATTCAACTATCAATAACGGTACTTTATATTACTTTTTAGTATTACCGATACTTAACCGATTTTTACTCACCTATTAATAAAAAATTTAAATGAGAAACTCAAGTACCACTAACCAACAAGGTCAACATCCTTGGCGGCATTGCATAACCAATTCTAAAGTTTGTGCCAGCGTCCTGAGGTGTAAGATAATGAATGTGACATACGTTTTCAAAGTCATTGTTATGGGCCCTTGGGGTGTTGGCAAAACAAGTTTATGTAAACGGTACGCAGAGGGCTATTTCCAAGAATCCTATAAAACCACGATAGGATGCGACATCCTATCAAAAACAGAGGAAACAGGTAAACTTGGGACAGTTTCCCTCCAAATATGGGACCTCGGCGGCCAAGAAAGGTTTAGACAATTGTTCCAAATGGTTAACACTTTTTTCTTCGGGGCAAACGGAGGACTTGCTGTCTTTGACCTGACAAATCGAAAAAGTTTCTTAGAGATTCCTGAATGGATTAAAATATGTAGGGAAAAATCCGGAGATATTCCTATAGTATTGGTTGGAAATAAAAAGGATCTCGCAAATAGACAAGTAAGTGAAGGTGAAGCTGTTTCCCTAGCTAAGAAACTAAATCTGTTCGGATATATAGAAACCTCAGCTAAATCAGGTGAAAATGTAGGTAAAGCTTTTAAGACAATCCTAAAACTTATAGTCGAAAATATTTAAAAGTAAATTTGGATTTAATAACGTCTTCCACTCTTTTCTATCATCACCATTGCTATGAACACAAGAACACATGCTAGTAGCGTTAACCTTATTCCTCCAACATACGGTAGCGTTAAGTAGAACCAGAGGAGGATACATGCCGAACCCGCTGCAAGAAATCCGCCAAAAGCTGTAAGCTCAATATCACCAGATTTTGCTCCTCCAATACATACTCCAGCTAGAAAAGACCCTATAAACGGTGCAACAAACCACACATAGTTTTCATTCCAAATAATTGCTAAATACTGCACAAATATCGCAGCTGCAAGCAAACAACCACCAAGTAAAGCTAAACCCCGATTCATGGTAATCCCCCATAAACTTCTATACACTATTTCGAACTCATGATAAATATGTATTTTGTTATGAAGCTGCCGAAAACCTCCAACACCTTTCCTCTTCAATTTAGCAAAATGACATCCTATCGACAACTTCTTTTAGAGATTAAGTTAAAAGTATCAACGGTGATGCAAATGAGTTTTGAATTAATAAAAAAGCTTTCAGAAGCTTTCGGACCCCCAGGATATGAAGTAGAAGTTAGAAAAATAATGAGGAAAGAGCTAGAAAAATACGGAGAAATTAAACAAGACAGGCTTGGAAGCATAATAGCGAAACTAAAAGGCAGCAATGGCCCTAAAGTTATGTTAGCAGCGCACATGGACGAAGTGGGCTTTATGGTTAAACTAATTGATAAAAATGGGTTCATAAAGTTCTCCCCCCTAGGAGGATGGTTTGACCAAGTTCTATTAGGCCAGAAGGTTAGAATTAGAACAAAGAGGGGAGATATAATAGGAGTAATAGGTTCTAAACCGCCGCACATATTGGAGCCAAAAGAAGCGGAAAAAGTTGTGAAAAAGAAGGAAATGTTTATAGATATAGGTGCATCAAGCAAAGAAGATGCAGAAAAACTTGGAGTAAGACCGGGAGACCCGATAGTACCTGAAACAATCACTGAGAAAATGGCAAATCAAAAATTAATAATGGGTAAAGCTTTCGATGACCGTATAGGATGCGCAGCAATCATTGAAATAATGCGAGCATTATCAAAGGAAAGCCTAAATGTATCGGTGTATGGTGTTGGAACAACACAAGAAGAAGTGGGGCTCAGAGGGGCTCAAACAAGCGGTTGGGTTGTCAGTCCAGACCTCTGTTTCGTTTTAGAAGTTGGAATAGCAGGAGATGTTCCAGGAGTAAAACCTGAAGATGTACAGGAAAAGGTTGGAAAAGGACCAGCAATATTGTTGCGCGACGCTACACTGATTCCAAACATTAAACTCAGAGATTTCCTCTTCGACCTTGCAGAAGAACTCAAAATACCTTATCAAGTCGATGTATTGGAGCGGGGAGGAACAGATGCCGGGAGAATACACCTAATAAAGCAGGGAGTCCCAAGTATTGTAATAGGAGTCCCAACGAGATATATTCACAGTCATGTAGGAGTTCTTAGCCTTGAAGATTTCCAAAATGCAGTAAAATTGGTATCAGAGGCTATAAAGAGACTTGACGAAAAAACGATAAAGTCTTTCACAGAATAAACTTAGAAGTCATCTGAAGCAAGTTTGATATAATTTTCTTCCTTATATTTTTAAAATGCATATCGGCGAAACAAGTAACCCGTTTCTAACCATACTTAAACAAGCGAAGTATGCTGTTTCATAGCTACATTTAGGATGTTTGATGAGATAGATCTCATAAAGCCAAATAACATTTTTAACCCATTCATCTAATTCACCATTGACGTTAATACCTCTTAATAACGTAAGAGCGACATGCGTATGTCCACTAATAAGACCAGGTAAAACTACTTTACCCGCTGCGTCAATAATTATCTCCGCGTATTCGTACTGTTTTTCATTCCGCTCATTTTTCCGATATCAATAATTTTATTTCCTTCCACGTAAACAAACCCGGGCTCTATGACTCTAAAATCTTTACCGACTGTGACTATAATTCCTCTTTTTATTAGAATTGATTTTTATCTTCTCAAAAGCCGCGCACCCACAATTATTTTTTAAATAGTTTAAAGTGATCGTAGCAGATTTAAAATGCCTATTTTAAATAAGTTTTTGACTTCTCTAGGTATGTTTAAACTTAACGAGCTATTTGAGTTTCAAGTAATACTTAAGTAAATAGACGTATCTTAAGTAATTATAATTGACCATTAATTCTTCACAGGTTTCGGTGTTAGCCATGAGTTCTCTTGAAGAAAAGGTGAGGGCTTTAAGTGGTGAGGAAATTGAAAATATAAATCTAATTTTAACGCTTTTCGACGGAGATTTGGAGTACGAGGAAAGTCTTTTCTTAAAGTTTAGAGCCTACTGTCTTAGGCATGGAAAAGAACTTCCAACAAGGGAAACGTTTAATGATTTACTTAATAAGGCTCAAGAGGTTGAAGTTGTTAAAAAAACAGAGTTACTAGGTAGAAGGGCGTTAAGGAAGCTTCAAAACGAAATCATCAAACCACCTACACAAGAAGAGCTGGAAAAAGCTGTTGAACTACTTAAAAAGATTAGGGAAGCTAAAAAGGTGAAGAAACCTCCCTCTAGACGAGCTGAAAAAATAGCGCAAATAGCTGAAACACTTTTAGAAAGCTTTTATAAGAGAGTAACTGTAAGCTTACCTCCGGCAGCAAGAAAAGATGTAATACGTTTTATAGAAAACAAAGTTATAGACGATGCGCTTAGAAAACTTAGAAAGGCGGTTCAAAAAGTCAACGAAGAAGAATTTGTGGAAATAGTAGAGAAAGAATGCCCTATAGGCTTAAAGGAATCGATTTTAGAGTTCATCAATAGATATGGTTATCAAAAACTCCAAATAGCCTTAGCGCTAGCAACTTTAATACCCGTAAAGTTATACTTCGACTTAAAAAGTCAAGATGAAAGTTAAAATTACGATTTTCCAGCAATAGTCATCTCTGACACCTTTATAGTCGGCGCATATACGCCACCAACATTTGAAACGTCCTTCCCAATAAGTTCTATCCCATCCTTAACTATTTGATGAAAGTTCCCTGAGATCATAATTCCTTTAACAGGCTTTTTAACTTCGCCATTTTCCACCAAATAACCTACAACGACGGTTGCACTCATCTCACCGCTTATAGGATTACTAAGCCACTCACCGATCACATCTATAACCAAAAGCCCCCTCTTAGTTTCTTCAATAATTTCTTCCCTCTCTGCATCACCAGGCTTAAGTATGAGGTTTGAAGGAGCTGGAAGAGGATTACTTCTATAAGATCTAAAGGCATTGCCAGTGCTTAGTGTTCCCTCTTTATTTGCTGTATATGTATCATATAAGAATCCTTTTAACACTCCACCTTCTATTACGGGTGTTCTTCTTGTAGCGACCCCCTCGTCATCGAAAGGCCTAGTTCTTAAACCTGCATCCATCGTGCCATCATCTACTAAATTGAAATTTTCAGAGGCCACCTGTTGTCCAACTTTACCCTTCCATGGGCTGCGTCCCTTTTGAACACTGTAAGCATCTATAGTACTTCCAAACATTATATCTATCATCGAGGCTGTAAATTTGTTGTGCCAAATAACTGGTAACTTCTGATTCTCAATTAATGTGGCATCAAGAATGCTAACAGCTTTACTAGCAGCACTTGTTGCGATTTCGGAGAAATCTATGTCCTTCCACTTTCTTGCCTGCTTAGATTCACCAGCACTCGCCTCTTTTCCTTCATCCTTAGCCTTACACCTAAACCAAGTAACCGCAGCGGTTTCTTCCCTTACAGCCTCAACACCATAGGAATTACAAATAGCAACTTTCCAAACAGAGGTTTCAATAAATCCACGTGTGGGTCTAACTGTTTCGTTGTAGTCCATAGCAGACGTTATTAAAGTATTAGCAGCATCAAAAATTTTCTCTATATCCATTTTAACAATCTCTTTGTCATATATCCCGGAAACAGAAGATTCACTAAACTTTCTATTTATTTCCTTAAAATCTGGGTCTGGGTCGCTCGCCACCGCTATTTTCACAGCTTTTTCAACAGCTTCTTTAACTTTATTTTCCTCTAAACTTGTTGTCCCATAGACTCCTATCTTTTTATCAATAACCACTCTCGCACCGAGACCCGAAGCTACATTACTTTTAACAACGTCGATCTTATCGCTTAAAAGGCAACACTTAGAAGAGTTTTGAACAAGATAAACTTCCACTTCACTTACATTTAGCTTCTCAGCGAATTTTAATGCTTTTTCACCTATTTCTAGCAAATCCACCATATTATCTTCCTCCAATAATCATCTTCCTTATTCTAACAAATGGCCCTCCAAGACCAACCCTAACACGTTGAGCACTTTTCCCACAGCCACCAAAAACACTAGTAAAAACTTTAAAGTCTTTTCCAACAGCATCAACACTCTTTAATGTCTCTAAAATTAATCCACTAATTGAAACAGGCTTCACCAACTCTTTTACTTCACCCTTTTCAATAACATAGCTAGGCCCCGCATTAAAAACAAAACTACCAACACCTACATCCACTTGCCCACCACCTCCACCTTTACCCCTAATGTAATAACCAAGATCCACATCTTCCACAAGTTCCTCAAAGCTATAGTCTCGAGGCTCCATATAGTAATTTGTTTGCCTCACGATAGGGACATTTTCAAAATCTTGAGCCCTAGCATTACCAGTTGGCTCTAACCCAAGATTAGAAGCAGTTTCTCTACTCAAAAGATAACCGTCGAGAACACCGTCCTTAACTATAACGGTCTTCATCTTCCTTACGCCTTGATCGTCATACCATACGGGATATCCTCCCTCAACCAATCCGTTATCAACAATAGTTACATATTCACTTGCAACCTTCTCACCAAGCTTACCACAAAGTATAGACTCTTTACTGCTAACTAAGTCTCCTTCACTAGCATGGCCAAATGCTTCGTGAAGAATTAAACCAATAATATCTGGATCAGCAACAATGGGATATGTTCCAGGTTTAGCAGATTTAGCTTTAGCAGCATCAATAGCAAGCATCGAAAGGTCTATTACAAATTTTTCAGCGTCAAATTCCTTAAAAAACTCATATCCACCTACAAAAGTTTCAGCATCCCTCACCTGTTCCATTACCCCATTAACCTGAGCAACGGAATGATGTCTCAATCCAGTCAACACAACCTTTGTTTTAATATTTGCACCCTCGCTTGACAAGAACCATCTCCTATCTTCCTCTATTCCAAGAATTGTGGAAACGTTCTTAATTTCATCACTTACAATAGCTTTCCTATTAACGTCGACAACGAAGTTTACCTTTTCATCAGGGGGGATCTCAAACGGATCGGCCTTAACAGAAATCTCTTTCTTATCAGCACAAGGTTCTATCTCTGCGTAAACTTTCTTGTTAACAAGCTTTATAGATGTTTTAGCAATTTTAACTGCTTCGTTTAAAACTCCCAACAAAGTATCTGAATTTATAATAGTGGTGGAAGCGAAACCTGGAATTCCATCCACAATGGCTGTTATACCGACTCCGAGAGCAGATTCGCTTTCATATCTTGTAAATTTCCCGTTCTCAGATACTATAATTTCGCTTTTCACTTCTTGATAGCGTATGTCAACATATTCAGCTCCAAGTTGAAAGCCTTTTTCAATAATTTTGTCAAAAATTTCTTCCATAAAACCCCTTCCTATCAAATTAATTAACTAAACTTTCTACATCCGCAGGTCAACTATTAATTATTATTCATAAACTAAATTTAGTAATGTATTAAATAATCTACCATTCGTCGTGAAACGATGTTATCGTACAGACATTACATTACCGACCTTAAGCTACAAAATTCGGTCAAAAAACTCATTAGCTTTTCGATGATTCTATATGGAAAGACTAATATTGCAATTTGCTGATGTAGTATTGAGGCAGCGATAGGTGAAGCGTGATCCTCAATCCTCCTAGTGAGGATTAAAGCATTTCTCTGGATGCAAAGGATCTATCCGTAGCACGCTTCTCTCGCTATAGCCTCAACACAATACCACTTTTACTTAGGCTTCCCCTAACTCCTTTGCTATAATTTTGAAATCCTCCCGTAGGTTTTCCCTTAATGGAGGCCTGTAAAGAGAGGTAGCCGGATGATATGTTGGGATAATTTTTAACGCTGTTAGAAGTGTGTTCACCCTGAAGACTTTTCCACGTACTTTGCTTATATTTTCAGCTTTAAACCCAAATTTATTCAAAATATAGCTTGTCGCATAGTTCCCTAAGGTAACAATTATTTTCGGATTTATTATCTTAATTTGTTCATCTAAATAAGGGGAACATGCGGCAATCTCCTCAGGTTTCGGGTCACGGTTTCCAGGCGGTCTGCACTTTAAAACGTTAGTAATGAAGACGTCTTCCCTTTTCAAACCTATCTCGCTTAAAAGTTGATCTAATACTGCACCCGCCCTCCCACAAAAGGGTATGCCGTAAAGATCCTCATTTTTACCAGGCGCTTCTCCTATAAACATTATTTTCGCATCTGGATTACCCTCGCCAGGAACAGCATTTGTTCTAGTTTTCCAAAGCTCGCATTTCTTACATTTTCTAACTTTTTCAGCCACTTCGTTTAATTTCAAGCCTTTCTCTTTCATGGTACTCAACCTACGTGAAGTATGTACTTTTCATATTCCTTGATGTTTAAATATTAGTTTGACATAAAAATGTTAATTCCAAACAAGTTTTCACGGAATTTTTATATATATTAGTATACAATATTTTTAGTTGAAGCTAAGTATAGGTGTAGACTGTTGGCAAGTCGCTTAATATTAGGAACACCATCAATTTATGAATTAACTTTTAATAAAAGTATGACACTCCCCCTTCCATCAATCATTTTACACAGATTCTATGACACAGTTTACATACTCTCTTTCCGCGTCGTCAATTTCAGAGGAGAATGGAAACTACTAATACCGATTTCCACCAAAAATCTAAGGCAAACAACTGAAAAACCATTTATTGACCACATATCTGTACAATTCCCACTTACTGATATAGATAAACTTTCTAAATTAAATATAGCAACTATCAGCCTTCTAAAAACATCTGCAAAGCTCTTCAACAAAGATTCCCTTATTGTAAAATTAACATTAAGAGAAGCGGAAAATGTAGCTTCAAAACTCTATGAAACCATTTCAAGCAGACTTTCTGTATCGCAAACCTTTGTTGGAGGACCGATAGAAATAACCCCTCAAATAAATCTTTCTTCTCATATGATAGAAAGCAAAACATGTAAAATTCCAGATTTGCCTCAAATCGAGGGTGAACCCATACTCGGATTTACATCTTCGATGAGTTTCGGAATATTTAGTGTAGATGGTGAGCCATACTTTTCAATTTTTATAAAGTGGACTGGAAAGAAAAGATTTGGAACAAGATATGGATTAATTTCTCTAAAGAATTGGAGTAAAATATCTACCCTGGCTAAAAACACGCTTTCCCTGTTGTTATTATCATTTAAGTTACGTGAAATGCCAGAAGAAGAAATTACAACAATATTAAGAAACATAGGAGAAACAACTGAACATCTTTCCACTAAAATAGTAACCGTATGTGAATATAGATTCCTCAGAACAAGACAAACATCTATTACAAGGTTTTTAGAATAATTCCTACAAATTCTGATATGCGGTCTTCTAATCTTCAATTGATTAATAACATTAATAGGCTGCTTTACCCTTAACCTCTTTAATAGATAATGCTGTAACTGTCCTTTGCACACCTTCCCAAGTTCTAATTTTTCTGCTAACGAATTCACTAATTTCTTTTATATCTTTACCTCGTACTTTAGCTATAACGTCGAATTCTCCGGTCACAAAATGCGCTTCTATAACCTCTTCACGTTCTGAAAGCTTGCTCAATATTTCTTCTTCAGTATCTGGTTCCGTAACTATAAGTATGAACGCTATCATCGGAAATCGCCTTCCCCACAAATGTCAATAAATAAGTAGATTTTCAACTAGATAAATGTTAATGATAAAATGTTAAACATGAAACTTAACCCTATCTCAATACATGTCTTTACATTTACATATTTTTGGCAAAACTACCACACTCAGAAATTGGAACCTTCTGTGTAAAGTAAGGGGGTCTCTCGGTTTTATTAACTTATCATTGTCGTATTTCGCTTCCAACCGAGAGATTTCAAACATTTTATGTAAGTAAAAGAAATAGCACTAAAGCTATTGCCGCCAGCATTGCCAAAATGGCAATTTTGGAAATAATATCTTTTCCCATAATTTTCTTGGTTCTTAATGTTTCAGATAAACCCTTTTTAATACTTCCCTCAATTTTTCTAGCAGGCCCTATTAATCTCATTATTGTTTCTTCGTCCACTCTTCTCCCATACACTTTCGACAATTTTTCTCCAACTTCTTTAATACTCATTTCTCCCCGAAGAAAACTTTCAATAATGCTTGAGACTTCTGCCTTGCCAATTGCTCGCATTGTAACCCAACCATGTTGTCTAGCATACTCAACAATTTCAAGAGTTCGTGCAGGTGTTAAACCAACTATGTTGGAAATTTCCACTATACTACGAGTTCCATCCGCAATATTTAAAACATCCAATCCATCGAAGCCAAACTTCTTCATTATTTCCTCGCGGATCCTTGAGCCTCGTCTTAATAACTCTACCATATTACATAATCGTTTAGGGTAGATATTTTCTAATTCTTCTCCTAGCTTAACTTCCAGTAAAACCGTAGGTTTAGCGTTAATTTTCTCAACCAAAGCGTCCACAAAATGTTGAAAAGCCAGTACCTCGGGGGTTTCACGAAGCATTTCACTAAAAAGATAAAGTTTTCGTTCAAATCTTTTGAAAAACTCTTTTTCAATTATTTTTAAAAGTTCTTTTCCCTCATTTCCAGTTTTATCGTCTGAAGCTACCACAAAGAGTATATTTTTTGAAACAAGGAAGGTGAATGCTGTATCTTGCATAGAAATGGTTTCTAATCTGTCCCCTCCAACCTCCCTAGCAAAATTATATACTGCAGTGAAAAATCCTGAAATTAAATGGGGGTCCGTCTTAAATCCCCCATACGACCTATAGAATATACAAAGCCCAGAGGAATCAATGATCCAAATATTATAAATCATATCGCGATCCTCTTCATACACTCTACAATTAATCTATGCCTATACTTCCTACATATAAAATTTCACCATATATCTTTTCATTTTTGAGAACCTCGCAACATATATAGGAGTTATTATATAGTAAACTTAAAGAGACGTAAAATATTTCATTAATGAAACGAAAATTTGGCGGTTAAAATGCGAACAAAAATATACCAAGAAGTAAAGGGAGAAGACTTAAATCATCCAATAGTAATAGTAGGACTACCTGGGATAGCGAGAGTCGGAAAATTAGCCGTAGTAAGAATGATAGTGGAATTAAACGCTAAGCGTATCATGGATATTTTCCCATATGATTATCCCGCATGGGTTATAGTTGGAAAGGACGGAGTTGCACGTCCACTAAAAAGCTCGATATTCCTTTACAAAGGTAAGGATCGGGATATCCTTTTTCTAACAGGAGATGCTCAACCTTTAAGCCCAGTTGGTCTTCATGAATATTCTAAATTTATCGTTCAAAAATTCAGCGAATTAGGATGCGAATTAATAATTGCATTAGCAGCATATAGTATGGGAAGGGTACCTGAACAACCTAAAATACATGTCGCGGCCACAAACGAGAAACTTCTTAAACAATTTTTAGATTACGATAGTGCTGTACTCTTTAATGGAGGAACGATAACTGGAGCAAATGGGCTTATTCCAGCCTATGGGAAGGCATATTACGATATTGATGGAGTTGTACTTCTAGCGGAAACCTATGAAAACCTAAAGATGGATCCAAAAGCTTCTGAAGCCCTCGTAAACCTTCTTAACGATAAACTTGATTTACAAATAGATGTAACAAAAATAGATCTCAATGACCGTAGATTAAGAGAGTTTTTCGAAAGAATTGATATCGAAGAAGAGGAAAAGATAAAAGAACCAGGGAAAGAAAGAACATACATAACCTAAGCACACAGCACATTATTCTTCTCGTATAAATCTTTTTAATATGTTGATCCCGTATCTTTATTGGTGAAAAAATTGATCACAGCTCTATATTTGATTGCAAAGGGAGGAGCCTGCATATTCAAAAGAGAATATACAAAGACGGAAGTGGACGAACAGCTGATTTCAGGCTTCCTATCAGCAATAGAAAACTTTGCAAGAGAAACTTTCCTAGACGGTTTGCAGGAAATAAAACTTCAAACGGGAAGAACACTTATATACGGTATTTGGGGGAAAGAAGGAGAACTTCTAGGAGCAGCCTTAGCGGATGGAGAAGACCACCCAAAACTTGTAGAAGATTTGCTCAATGAAATAATGACAAAATTTTATGAAAACTATCAATACTATCTTAAAAAGGAGGCATACGATACTAATAAATTTGAAACATTTACAAATGTTGTCGATAGCTTAATAGTTTCTAGAATAAAAGATAGAGGAGTATCCACACTTACTATGGGAGCCATAGTAGGTTCTTGTTTAAGTGTAATCTTATTTTTACTTTTAATGCCCCTTATCGAAACTCGTTGGAGCTTGTTTCCAATAATCGTCTTCATATGGACAATCCCATCACTATTAGCCGGGTACGTAGCGGGGAACAGAAAACTTGGAGTTATATCCGCACTAATAGCATCATTAGTCCTACTAAGCTTCATACGTTTTGCAAGCGGCATGCCTTTACCAGTACTATTATTTGCCTTCGAAATATTCCTTCCATCCTCAATACTACTAGGATTACTAGGTGGATACATACTAGAGAGAAAAGCCCTCTACCCATTAAAAGAAACATAGATCAAAAATTCACTCGGGTTCTCTTAAGCTTATATAATCCTCTTCTTCTGCCTTTAAAATCATCTTTAAAATCCGTTCACGTGGAATATGAGACAACTTATTAATTATTTCCTCAACAGTTAACTTATCATTTATCATAAGAAAAACATCAGTAGCATCTTCTTCAAATTCCCTGAACGGTTCAGGGAGTTCGGAGGAGAAAAAGTCGTAAAACCTGCTTGATCTGGTAGGAATCATTTTTAATAAACGATCTGCAGGTATTTCTTTCTCTTCAACTTTCTTAACAATTCTCGGAGCTTCTTTCTCTACAGGTCCAATCCTATCTAGAATCCTCATAGTTTTTATCAGTGTATACCCCATCTGAACGACCTCGCTGAATTGAACCACCAAGAATCCTTCTCTAAGTTTAACAATGGCTATTTTTCCCATAAACCCGTCTATAATTGCTCTTCTACCTATTTCAGCTAATTCTTTGGCAACATCTGTGATTTTCTTCAAGATCGAGAGATCTTCAAAGGTGGATTCAATTACACTTCCATCATCAGAGAGGACGGCCCAGCCTAGAACGCTAGGGTCCATCCCAAACTCTTCCCACAATACTTTACTTACGTTCTCCAAAGTGAAGCATCCTCCCACATAGATACCTAATAATAAGTGCGGGTAGTAACCGACATTTGACCAAGAATTTTAAGGACAAAAAACTTAATAATCTTTCTCAACTACTCACTTATCTTGACAGATGAAGAAAAACCTGGGTTTGAACCCCTTATGGCGCTTAAAAGGGGTAGATGACATACAGGCTAGATGCAGATGTCACCTTTATTATAGTTATCCCCTATTTTTTGCGAAAGTAGTAATAGGGGTTACAAGACAAAAGCTATATGTAACCTCCGAATAAAATATCTATTAGTTATAGGGCGGAAGGGAGTAGGGCGCCCATTTATTTTTGATACTCGACTATAAGTTGTGAATCCAACTTATATCCCTAATCTGAAGTCCAATTATGTTTTACGTCACTAGGAGATTTCTGTTTTTAAACTCGTAGAAACGAGTTTAACGTTCTCTAATTACTGAATACAATAAGCATTTTTTGGAACAATTTATGCAAGTGAAAATAAAAATGCAATTGTTTAAAAGATAATGATAACTATTGAACTTATTCGAATCAAAATAAGTGGTGGGTGTCTTGATTATTAAGAAGGACGTAGAGGGACTAGGCTTAATCGATGGAACAAGAAGAATCTTAGAATTTAGAACACTAACTTTAAAGGTTGGAGAAGCCATATCGGAGACAGTCAGCTTGGATATAGAGACCGTCTACTATGTTTTAAGTGGAAAAGGAAGGGTAGGCACCGGAGAATACGGAAGAGAGGTTAAGAAAGGAGAAGTTATTTATGTGCCTCCTGAAGACGTCATATCACTGCAACAAGTGGGAAGCAAACCTTTAAAGGTCCTAAGAGTTAGCATAGATACGTCTGAGGAAACTAAAAGAATGGAAAAAAGAGAAAGATTTGCGTAACTGGTTAATAACAAGAGCAATTAACAACAGAGCTATATAAATTAACAGTTTTACGGTATTAGATTAAGCTATGTGAAAATGGTTTATAAAATCCTTAGAATTCACTTTCGTAAATAAATTTCGAAAGTTCTACATAAATTAGGCGCAACAAAGTTTACATGGATAGCCAACCTTTAAATATAGATCAGCAAAATAAAGTTACAACCCCCTTCGGGGAGGTATAAGGGTGCTTTAACAGCGGATGTGTTTTAATTGAAGACGTGGAAAGTAACTACTCAATTTAGAGGGAAAATCTATACCCATGACGCTTTTGACCTAAAAGACCTAAAAGGTGAATACGTAATTCTAAAGGAAAAATGGTTCAGCAATTTTGTGAAATCGATTGAAAACAAAAATTATCAAATAGAAAAAATAAGCCTTATATCCGTCGTGGACCCAGAGGGGAAAGAGATAACCATACAAGGCAAATTCATCATGTACATAATTTTCAACTGTCTTTTTGCCCAACACTATTTACCTATCAGACTTTTAATGGGGAAACTTCAAAGCGGCGAAATAATAGTATTCGCAATAGGTCCAGAGCCTTTTGCAAAAGCAGTTGCAGAAGATGAAAGAATCCTATTTCACCCACTATTCTCCCTAATTGAAGAATATAAAAATATAGAAGAGATAGTGATTTTAGCTTTGCCAGAAACAATGAAACCATGAACCACCATTCACGCATGTAACACCAATACTATCCATGTTTTCCGCATCGAAGTACGATCATAACTAGACGATAAGCTATTATAAACCGTGAAATAGCTTTAGAATACCGTTCAGCACTAATCTCACTGATTCCCCTGTCATAGAACCTCCAAGCTCTATCGAGCAGCACTTCACTTGAAGTCTTTATCTTCTTCGGTTTCCCCGGCGTCTTTGCGCATCCTTCAAAGTCCTCAGCATATTCTAGACTTTCTTTTACCTTATATCTGACCGCTGTAGCCAATTTAAAGGCAACATGTTCTAGCATGGTATATATGGGCGCTTCAAGTTTATGATAGTTTAACATACTTTTAACTAGGCATGTAGCACAACGAATCCTTAGAAAAGCTTTCCAGTAATCTTCCTCACTACTATACTCTAAGCTGCGATAAAGACGCCACTTAGCATTTCTAATTCTACTTAAAATACACGGAAAATCGACTTGTGTTCCGATATAATCTAATTCTCTTATCGCTTCTAGAATTAATTCTTCACAGGAGAAATCTGCAAAAATCAAACGATCTTCTTTCCCAGCTGCATAATACGGCGTTTCGATACTTATGATTGTTAAATTATAAACTGCTAATTCCCCTGGAGTCCATGTGAACGAGAAAGAACCGTTTTCCGGGGTCTCTATCTCTAAGAACGAAGTATCATTTATTAATACTATGACATTAACGTAGGGAACCGGGTTTCCCTCATTATCCATAAGTGAGACATTTATCACGGTTGGAACGAGAAGATAAATGTGATCATCCAGAAACATAGATATAACTACCTGTTCAGATAAAACAGTTAAACCGTTCCCTAAAACTTCATACGAATTGCTATAATACTCATTTCCCTCAAAAACTACTTTTAAATCATAAGAACCAGCTGATAAAACGACATCGTATAATAAAGTCGTATATCCATTTTCATCCGACGTTGCAAAGCCAATTAGCACCCAATCATCAACATATATGTAAAAGTTTAAAAACACGTTTGGAACCGCTACATCTTCGTCATCTAATATAAAGGCGCATAGTTCAAGGGAATCAGAATAATTTCCTTCGGCGAGGTACGCGTAGATTCGTGTAACTTCTTTTTCAATAACAAGATCTACTCGAATTTCAGACGCAGAATAATAATCATTACCAGCAAAATGCACTTCTAAGATATAATTTCCAGGAAGGAGGTCACAGGTCCATCCAAATACAGCAATTCCATTTTCATCCGTTACATTCTCGCCAAGCACAATCCAGTTTATGCCATCCTTAGAAATCTCAAAAAATATTGCAGTATCGCTTATTGGTACACCATCGTCATCACTAAGTTGAGCATAAAACCCTACGAGATCCGAGTAATATCCACCCTCTGTAGAGACTGAAAGTTGGGTGAGCTCCCTTTCAACAATAAATTCTTCTCGACTCTCTGATCCAAGATAATAAGTATCGCCCTTAAATAGCGATCTTACAAAATAGTTTTCAGGACGTAACTCGCAAATCCAATCTAACTTAGCAACCCCATTTTCATCCGTTACATTTTCACCCAACGGAGTCCAGTTTTCCCCATCCTCGGAAAATTCAAAATATACAATATAATCCTTTAGTAGGGCACCCTCATCATCAGTTAATATCGCTGAAAATTTAGCTTCATCACTGAAAGTGCAAACTTCAACTAGGAGCTTAATACTTGTATTTTCCTGGATTATTGTAAGCCAACCTAAAGTTTCAATAGGTCTATAACTACCATCTCCAGCAAATGAAACCTTAAGATTATATTCTCCAAGCGCAATGTTAGCTTCAAAAATAATAGAAGCCAATCCATTTTCATCCGTTAGTACTTGCCCGATTAATTTCCAATCCTCTCCAATAACAGCATATTCGAAAGTAATATTTCTATCTGAAATCGGATTACCTTGCTCATCTGTGAGGGTTGTATTGATCAAAACGTTATCACTATAACTTACTGTACAAGAAGGATCACTTAAATAAATAGGTTCTTTATACAGCTCTTTCATCCAATAAAGTACATTGTACCCGAATCTAAGATCTTCAACATCTTTTATCATAATACCTTTGCCAACATGTTGACATGTAACCAAAATTTCACCGCTGTCAGTGAAGGAAGCATAGATCGTTAATGGCCATTCATACGTATCCGCTGGCTGATAGATCAATATGTCCAACTCAGACCCAAAAACATCTATATAATGACAATTTATTATGTTATCTCCCAAGTTCCGAACATCCTCGTCATCTAACGTATAACTACTGTTAATACCGCTAATTATTGGATGTGTTTGATCAGTTATTCTGCTTTCTCTTATATCAGCTATCCCTTCTTGGCTAAAGTTAAATAGAATAAAGAAGTTCTCAAATTGTAAATCGCCTGAGTTATCAATCCAAATGGTACCTCCATTTTCAAAAAAATCAGCAAGCTTAGCGCGTTCATTATCTGTAAATTCGTAAAGCGAATCTCCAGTTATGTAAAGTATTTCATAGTTAAGGAATGCTTCTAAAGGGTCCCCTATATTGACGGCTTCCCATGTGATATTAAAACCAGGATTCATAGAATTATTATTAAGTATTTTGAAAAGGTCCAAATTAATATCCCAAGTTCCAGGATATTGAAGAATAGCAGCATTTACATCTGCTATAATCGGCGAGTCGGAGACTATTTCTTGAGTCGATGAAATATCAACTTGATACGATGCAAAGATGCCTATAGAGAATATGATAAACAAAAATAAGATACTTATTGTAGATATTTTCACATTTAAAACCTCATCTCTCAATCGACAAAATTTGTATTACAATGTGTTTTTTGCTTATAAAGTTTGTTGAAACTCTTTTTACGCCATGATTCCACCATTACAAGAACACGTAATTTTCTTTTAATTTCTTTTTCTAATTAGAAAAGACATGCCACTTTCAATTGTTATATTCTTTACTCATCAATTTCAGTGCTGGTTGCGTAGAAAGTCTAAATATCAATTATATAATCAAATTCAGGTTACGTGTCATTTCTGAAGTTGGGAGTATTAAGCTAGATTCTCTCCTTCTTCTGCGTCTAACATAAAATAAAATTCCACCCGTTACCACGATAATGACAAAGATTAATAGATAAATCCATAATGCCAAGGGACGTGGGTAAACTATTAGTGTGTAGGTTCTCTCCCAAGATTCATAGTATTCACGTTCTACAATAACTTTAACACCCAGTTCTCCTACCAGTCCTTTAGTCGTTATGTTTCCCCTATAGTATCCTCCACCAATAGACTGCAATGTGTAATTTTTGCTAGCTAGAGTAATGATGACATTAGCATCTTCGACAGGGTTGCCACTGAAGTTATCTTTGACTATAACAGTTATATTTGCTTCTTCTCCAGTAAATACTGCTCCAGGTAACCCTTCTACATCAACATTAAATTGCCCTGTAACCTCAAATGCCCCTTTAATGGCTATGTCATTATAATACTTACTTCCGGAAACGTAAACATACAGAACATATTCGCCTGATGCTTCTGCCGTCCAGATAGTAGCACAAAGTCCGCTTTCATTGGTCATTTTAGTTTTAATTAAAACATTGTTGATATATACCTTAACCATGAGGTCTGAAATTCCTACATCTTGCAAACCTGTTACCTTAACATTTATGGAGATCTGGTCGCCTGAGTAAATTTTCTTCGGAATAGAAACAACGGCTGTAAGTCTTAACTTAAGTTGCTCCATTCCTCTAACACTTACAGAAGGATCACCCATAACTCCGTAATAGCCGCCAAGAGTACTAGCGATCGCATTGACCGTAACTCCATCACTAAATCCACCATCAAGATTCTGACATTTAGAAAGATAATCGATAGAAGCGGTATGGTTAAATAATTCATTAAAAGTTGCAAGTATGTCCACAGCCATATAGGTAGCTGAGGCCCTTACAGATCCCCCTAACCGATCGAAGAATCCACCAAAATACTCAGGCAACTCTACCGAGGAATTATACAATTTTTTAACCCAAGAAATCAATATATCTTTATCTTTAATTTCATCTAAACCGTTTAACAACTTTAAGGTTGAAACAGCAAAGTAGGAATAAACTATAAATGTACCGTGAGGAACTCTCCCTGGGTAACTGAGAAATGCGCCATAATTAACATGGGTAGAGTTTTCCAAATATTGAGAGGCAACAACCCATTGGATGCAAGCAGTCACATTTATATTTGGGAGACTGTCGACAAGATGCAAACCATAGATAGCCCAATAAGTTTCTTCAATGGTTGCATTAGTTGTTAATGCTTTACTAAATCCACCATAATTCCTTACGTCTGTGGCGTCTGTCTTTTGGTGAGAAGAGAGAAAGTGAATGACAGCGGTAAGATTTACGGCGTCTAATCTGTTTAAGACTTTTAATATGTAAATTGCCATTCCAGTATAGCCACATTTAACATCCGTATCATCTGGATAACCACCAAAGCCGTTATATTTGTCGTCAGAAGAATTCGTCAAGTACTGCGATTTCCTGACGAATTCGACTATAGCTGTCTTATTTATTATTCTATCCAAGGAATTTGTGTCGTTTAGAAACCTTATAGCAGCATATGTAGGTAGCATTGTAACTATGTCTGATTCTGGATCCGTAGCAAATCCCCCGTAGCGTGTGGTTTTGTTAGGATCACTTAACCATTGACATGAGATGATCCAAGAAATGTAAGCCTCCTTGAAGTATGGTTGCGGAAACTTAGCAAGCCACTTCATAATATTAATAGCGAAAATAGCATTGCTATACGAGGACCAGTAATTGTCGGAAAACATTTGAGTGGAGCCGATGGCAATAATTCTTCCACCGGAATACAACTCCGTGCCAATGATCATAGTGACGTTTTCGCTAAATGGTTCATCAGCATCTAATCTAGTGTTTTCATTTAAATCAAGGAAGGTGTTTTTGTCTCCCCAAACAACAATATAATTATAAAAGTCTATGGAACTTTCGCTAAGAACGCGTAATCCACAGCCGATGTAGGTTAAGGATTCAACATCATGTGTTAAAGAATCTTTTTGAAACATATCATCCGTAACTTGAACTTCAGAGGAATTTAAACGATAGACAGTACCATTTGTAAATTCAAAACCTATGGATGAGGTCAGTGAATTCAGATAAGAAACGTTTTGAAGAGAATCCCCAAGTAAAAGCAGACTTCTGCTCCAATTAAACATAAAAGTATTTATAGCATTAATTTCTTCAGTAGTAAAGTTCTTGCCAGGTATTGGAATAATAACGATATCATAATTCTCTAACACATTTGTTGTTAGATCATCGGTGTTAACATCGATAGAAAACCCTAATTTTGATTCCAAAGCATTAATAAAGCTTCCAAAATTTTGGGAAGTATATGGCTGACCGTGAGACTGGTCAAATAAAACTCGAATAGGATAAGTAATGTCTATCCTCTCCGCATGCGACAACACTGATGGGGAAAACATCAACGGCAGAACTAGTATCGTAAAAAATGCAAAAAACTTTAATATATTCTTATTCAAAATTTCTCTCTCCATAACTATAGTTAACTAAATTCACATTTCCTTATTATGTCTTTCCAAAGTTGCAGATATCAAAAGAAAAACCATCTAAATTTAAAGAATCAAAAAATTATTTTTCATTTTTCTGAAACAGTTTTTGGATCGACTTTGAAAATGGAGGGTAAATAACACCTCTTTCGGTGATAATTGCAGAAACAAGCTTGTTCGGAGTCACATCAAAGGCAGGGTTTTTGGCTTTGCATCCTTCAGGAACAACCCTTATTCTAACCCATTTACTTTCATCTGTTATTCCCCAGACATACAAAACCTCATCCTCTTTCCTTTCCTCGATCGGTATCTTGTCTCCAGAAGGGCAGTCTAAGTCAAAAGTACTTGTAGGAGCCGCAACATAAAATGGAATCCTGTTTGCTTTCGCTGCAAGGGCAAGTTTATAAGTACCAATTTTATTAGCCACATCTCCGTTGGCTGCAATACGATCAGCTCCAACAATAACCTTCCTAATAACACCTTTCTTCATAAAGTAACCAGCAGCGTTATCGGCAATAACATAATGTTCAATACCTTCCATCTTCAATTCCCAAGCGGTAAGACGGGCACCCTGCAATCGAGGACGGGTCTCGTCGACAAAAACAACAATTTTCTTGCCAGAGTAATGGGCAATACGAACTGGGGCAAGAGCTGTGCCAAAATCAACAAAAGCAAGAGCTCCAGCATTACAATGGGTCAAAATAACATCATCATCCTCGATGAACTCATTACCATACTCACCAATCTTACGGCAAGCTTCAACATCTTCATCAGCAATCCTCTGAGCCTCCTCAAAAACTCTAACCTTAGCTTCTTCAACGTCACCACACCTACGAGCAGCAGACAAAACACGATTAACCGCATGAAACAAGTTAACAGCGGTGGGCCTCGTATCTTTAATAACTCTTGCTGCCTCTTTCATTTTATCAATGAATTCTTCAAAATTTTTTGAATCAATTGACAATGCTGCCTGAGCAACTGCAAAGGCGGCAGTAGCACCTATGGCACCGGCGCCGCGAACAACCATTTCTTTAATGGCCCAAGCAGTATCCAAATAACTTTTACTCTCAAAGATCTCAAATATATGTGGAAGTTTGCGTTGATCAATCATCTTAACAATCCCGTTTTTTTCCATCCAAACAGTTCGAAACTCTTTTACCTCCCCATTTATCCTAATTTTCAAAACGGCCACCTCTAAAATGCTAAACCTATCTTAACACCTAGGAATTAGCGTTTCCAAATACTCAGCATAAATTTTGTTAACTCAATTATAGAATTTTCTGCAACTCCATAAAATAATATAAATGCGTTTCCATGTAAATTACTCCTGCGTGTTCTCATTATTTACGTTTTTGTTCTATTAGAGTTCCATATCCAACGTACAGGATTTTATCTGGAGACAGCGCATCGATAACCTCAGGGCGATGTGTTATTGCAATTAACGTGATCCCAGCTTGTCGACAGATTTCATTAATTTTTCTAGCTACTCTTTGAGCAGTTAAAACATCTAGATGCGCAGCAAATTCATCTATCACTAAAAGATTTGGTTTCTCCGCAAGCACCACAGCTAACTTTGCCCTTTCTTTTTGCCCTGTCGAAAGCTCGGAAAATCTGGCTCTATAAAGTATAGCATCTGCTAGTCCACACTTATTTAACACTTCTACAGCCATATACTGATCCCCAGTTATACTGTAAATTTTTTCTAAAAGAGTTAAATCGTCAAATGAAGGTTCTATTTCCCCCGGAATCAATGCAGCAATCTTCACATTTTCCGGGAGCTTTACCCGTCCAGAATCAGGCTTATAAAGTCTCTCGAAAGCTTCAACACCTAATTTTTCTCTCAAAGTTTTTTCATATTCTTTTTCTGCCCCTATGATTAGTCTTGCTAATGTCGTTTTACCAGCTCCACTAGCGCCTACCACAACTATGACTTCGCCTGGATTTATCTTTACCTTTGCGTCCCTAAATACCGCCTGCTCTATTATCCTCGACTCTACACCAAAAGCTCTAAGGAGCTCCTTTAACTCCGCGGGAAGCTTTTCAAGATCTAATTCACTCTCATATCTTTTAGTCATATTGACTATTTCTATTGGTCCCTTAAGTATGTCAACCTTTCCATATCTTGATTTGAAAAGTACTCCCCCATGTTTAGATGCATATTTATCGTTTTTAAGAAAGAACTCCAACTTTTCACGAGCTCTTTCAGTTATTGGATAATATAAGACAGGACGACCTCCTGCCGTATCCCAGACATACTTAAAGCCTATTTTCTCGAAAAATGGATGTGCCCTCGCCATTTGCGCTATTACTTCAACCATATGTTTTCGCTTCTTCATCTCAGGAACAGCTCTTTCCGCTATCCATTCCACAGCAATTTTAGCACTTAACGCCCCAAGACCATCTGCTCTATAATCTGGGTGAACAACTACTCGAGCAATTCTGCTAACCGCGGTTTCGCATTGCCTCAGAGCTTCCCATTTCACTTCTTCCCATATTTTTCTTATCGCTATTCTTTTCCCGAACTCTTTACGCAATTTAGCCATTCTTTCTTTTGCTATTTTCTCAGGCCAAAAAACTGGGTGAAACCAG